>Ga0307517_10007589_pt1 | contig 15768 bp, 13 predicted proteins | sample 23_EM_MG_FD_194515 | JGI IMG/M metagenome (GOLD analysis project Ga0307517, IMG submission 194515) | Populus trichocarpa ectomycorrhiza microbial communities from riparian zone in the Pacific Northwest, United States - 23_EM | ecosystem: Host-associated > Plants > Roots > Unclassified | place...
TGAAAGTACTGTTGGCAATGTAAGCACATAGACTTCTAGATTAATGCTTACATTTCCCTCTTTACAGCAAAACCAAAAAAAAATGAAGTGTTGGTAATGCAAAGATCAACCAATATTTGATAATAACATGGATATTTGAAAAATGAGCTAGCTAGCTCCATCTCTCTCCTTCTCTCAATGCATTCATATATAGTGATCACGTCATTTACAAACACTTCAGATATTGGTGTGGGATCGCACGTCCCTTCAACTGTGATTGTCAGTCATCATATCCATGCTAATATACTGAAAGAAATTGCTGCAGATGATTAAGAAACAACAGTAAAGTAAGTAAATTGGCATATACTCTCCTCAAAGAAAATGCATCATGGTCATTAATTCTTGTATGTTTTCTTGGGCCATGGAATGCTTTCGAATTGAATAAGAGATTAGGAGTGTTCTTAAACACCATTGTGCTGATGATGAAGAAATCAAATAAGCTTGCGGTACCCTTCACCAAATCGTCAATTGTCATGGCATGGATATTATACGGGAACTCATGGGAACTTTTCCTTGTTCTTGAGGTGAGCTAGTGGACAATAGACTCCTGGTTTGAGCTGTAGTCAAGAATTATTAATTCTGGGCAGTAAGCCACATGCCCAGTTAAGCAAATAGGCTTAAGAATGCATGAACTTCACTTTTTTTTCCTATGATTGAGAGAAATACTAGCTACCGCTCTATAGTAGTACTCTATACCAATACTCGAATATCTTTTCTGTTTTTCATCATTAATTTGGGGTGGAGGTAGGGACGAACGAGGCTTATGCTGGGAAGAGTAAGAACTTACTGGCATTTTTACTCTATATCAATAATTGAATATCTTTTCTATACTCGAGACTCGTGCTTAAAGCACAAGGACTCAGAAGTCAGAACCAGTGGCGGATAATAGTAAAATCTTTTAGGATGGCCGAGAGAGCCAAGTCTCATTCGCACAAAGAGATTCAAAAAGAACTTGAGGGGCTAGATATACATGAAACTCTAAAGAAGTATGGGGTGGCCAACTCCCCATGTAGGCTCGCCAGTGTCAAAACACTGAGTAGGTGAAAAAAGACATTAATAATGGAGTTGAAATGGGTACCTGTTAGTACTGTCACCAACCCGTGCCCTCTTCTTCTATCTGTTGCCGAGGTAACTGCACGTTTAAATGTCCATTACTTGCTTAGACAGAGAGTGCAGCATCACAAAGATAAAATGGTATCATCAACCATGAAATGCAAGCGATGAGTTCTAAAGATGGTGATGGAGGGGGGAAAGTGCCGATGAGGGGCATTAGAGGTTCCCATGTAGGGAGGACGTACGGGTAAAATGGTACCAGCTTGTACGCATAGCTTGAACTGAATGCTAAAGGAAAACTTGCAGAGTTATGTCCTTACCTGAGTCACAATTTGACGTGGAATTCATGTCTCCACACATGCACAGCTGCCTAATCCCATTAGAGCCATACCCGCATGTTCCACCAGTTGCCTCGCAGGCTCTACAGAACTCGTTCCCTTGAACAGAATATTTCACTCGGATCCCAAAAGACCATTCACTAGGCCCATCAACCCTTAATGGTGCAAGGCTATAAGCACTACTATAACCTTCACAATCAAGTTTACTGAGATTTATAGCCCTAATAGCCTCAAATGCCACCGCACAACATTCTGGGGGACCTGACCCGAACATCGAGCCCATTTGTCCACGGCCCGCTAGACTCCATGCTGGGCACCCATAGTACTCTTCGCAGCCCATACCCGAAACGTTTCGACAAGGCAGGTGCTTCCCGGGGAATCCTTGGAACAGTGATGATTGAGCGGAGCAACCTATTAGCATGAACACGTTATCAGCGGTCGGGTTGAAGTATGGAGACCGCCATTGCTCGACTGCGAAACCATTACCCTTGCCACCTAGCACAAGGGTGTCACAGGTTGACAAGTGAGGCTCGTGGATTGTGACAGATTGGTATGCATAGTCTATTTCTAGCACTCGGTATGATCCTGAGCTTATATGAAACATCAGTACATCATTCATGCAAAATAAGAGGTCCCTGAAACCTGGATGGCCACAGCCATATTGGAGTGCAAAAGGGTAATCAATAGTTATGTTACCGCAATAAGATCGGCAAGGGTTATTGACATGCACATTACTGGCAAAACTCAGAGGGACTAAAGATGAAAGAATTGAAAGGATGATTAAGAAGAGCGTGCTCATGTTTGTGATCGGTGATATTTCAAGAAGGGAAAGGTGGAGACGTGACAAAGAGAACAGAGGGTTAGTGTCTTGTGGGGGGGAGGAGGAGGATAGTGAAGGAGATCAAGTAATGATACTTCGCTTGGATAGCTGAGGAAATGTCTGGTGTTGTGGGGGTGATCTTGGTGGGTTGCTTTATTCACATGTAGTGTCCAGGAATCTTATGTGATGTATTGTTTAAGGGTTATTTGTTATCTTTTTGAAGGAATTGGTTCCAAGGCCCCGGCTGCCTTTTTCATGGTCTGCTAGCTTTAGTTTGCTTTATGGACTGCGGAGTGAATAAATACTGTCTGGACCGAATGATTTTGCTGGGTTTGCTTTATGATCATGTAGACATTGATATCAAGCTTGTCTATGACTATAATGGTGGGACTAGAAATGATTTATTTGCATGACATAAGGCATGGCAGGGTTTTTTCGGTTATGCTGATGATTCCTGGGAATCTGTAGTTTGTGATTTTATGTGAGTGAGGGTGATCTACGATACGATTTGACTTGGTCATCAATCTTTTCGCTCAATAAAATCACACATTGCACTTTAATAATATAAAGGGTAATAAAGATTTCCATTACTCTATTAGTATTAGTATTCTATCTTGCATATCAAGATATTCTATTCAAATAAATTCAAGATTCGAACTCATTATATCAATCAAATAAAAAATTACCAAATTAAATGCACACATATCTCATAACTAGAATTCATATTCAACAATAATTATGCTTTTATATATATATATATTAAGAAGCATGATCTATTTCATACTAATAATTTAAATATTTATACTATTTTTTATGTATATGAAATATTAATTCACTAACCTGATTTAAAAGTGAAAAGAACATAAAAGCATATATTAAAAGAAATCTTACTGATGTTCTACAGGTAAAATATCAGGATTATCTAAATACAAAATAATATACTTAACTTAGAATGTAACTCATAACCTTATACGTTTAGGAACCAAAAAGTAATTACAAAAGCGAAACAGATCTACTGAATCGATTCCAAACATAACCTAAATTGATCGAACCTAAAAGAATTGATTATACCCTACTGCATAATCAACCGATCTACCAGTTCAACCCAATTGGTAGACTGAAATCCACACCCAACTAGTCTACTGATTCAACCCAACCAGTCTACCGAAATCCAACAGCCAACCGGTCTACTGGTTCAATCCAACCGGTTGATTGGGAATTCCAGACCAATTTCATCTAAAATGGCATATCCAAAACGTAATTATAAAAGCAAAACGGATCTACTTGATCGATTCCAAACATAGCCCAAACTAAACAAACCTAAAAGAAATGATTATACACATTTAAACTTCGATCTTAATTCATCCAACAGCCAACCTGTTCAACCCAATCAGCCTATCAAAATCCAACAGCCAACCAATCTACCGGCTCAACCCAACTAGTCGACCGGTTGGTTAGAAATTCCTAACTAGTTTCACCTAAAACGACATATCTAAATTTCAACCCAAAACCTCAAAAAACCCAAATATAATCAACTTATAACAATTCAACCACTCACACTATAACTAATTTGTCCACCACAAAATAACAAATTCATCAATTAATCTCTAAAAATACAACTTCAAAACCTAAACCTTAACAAATCCAAAATCAAAGCTAAAAACTACAATCATACGCATTTAAACTTAAACCTTACCTTTAACACTTAAATCTCTCTTTCTTCCTTTCATATTTATTAATTCTCTTGTGCAATTACCTCATGTCACTCATTCATTTATACCTCAAATCTAATCCTTTAAAGGTATTGTTGCCATTTCCTATTAATTTTCTTTTTTATTTTCAAAACATCACACCAATATTTAGAACATGCATTAGAATTCTATATATGTCAATCATAGTGTCTTATTCGACTATTTTAATCTGGTTTTTACATACAGTAAGCTATAGCAGCGTTCTCGCTAGCAGACCAATTGGTCCAGCAAGCTGCAAAAACATCCATGTTGATTAGAAATTGTTTTGACTTCAAAAATAACAAGTAAAATCATGGGTGTTTGAGCAATCTACAGGACAGGAGCAGTTTTTACGGCTGAGAATTTTCTCACCTTGCTTCCTGACAATGCTGTTGCGTCTGTATGAATAAATTGTTCTGTATTCTCCATTCATTCTATTGAGCAACGCTTATCATGTATTCTCCATCAAACTTACCAACGACAATTTCGAAATTGTTCTGGCGATGCCAGATGAAACTCTTCCTACTTGGGCAAGGAGTGCTTGGGTTTATTGATGGCACTAAGTCGTGTTCCCCCATGCTGCTTCCAGGATCAAGCGGTGGATAAGCACAAGAAAAACTAGCATGCCATGCTTGGATTCAACAAGATCAACTTATCATGAGTACATTGATCTCCTCCCTTCCAATGATGTGTTGCCGTTGATCATAGACTGCAATCCCTTCCAATCCGCCTATGAACTCTAATGGCAATTGAGCAGCAACTCTTTGGAGATTACAACAATTGTTAATCATGAGGACGAATTTGCCTCTATGTTAATTGAAGGTAACTCATTGTTGGGGCAGTTAGGTTCCTCCTGCTTCCACTTCAGAACCTCTTTCGCATATATAAGAGCTTAATCAACATTATCAGGCTCCAAATCAGTAGCTAGTGTAGCATACAACTTCCTGTGAGTACGAGAATTGAACAATCTCTTCAACTTTACTGCAATAAAGGATTGGTGCTCTGCCGCTGTTGGCATGCCAAATGGTGGCAAAACAAAACCTGTAGTGTGGAAAGAGCATTGCTGCAGGTACCCCTTTCAATCTGAGAAGGTTGTGCTTGAACAATAGTAGTTAGGTTCTGAGTATTTTATTGAAGCTGAACCATTGTATGTGCATCCACATTACCTATATTCCCTTAATAACTTTGATCTTAATTCATCTCTTGAAGATTTTATTTGGTCTTTGCCCTTACGATAGATCATAACCATATGTTGCAGGGCCTAAGACTGTCTGCCTCTTCCATGCTTCTTGCTTCTGCAGTTGATTTTATTGTTGTAGGAGGGCGATATTTCCATGTATGCTTTGACCCTGTCTATCAAATGCTCATTTTCATTGGTAGGTGAAAAAACCAGTGCTCTCAAAGGCCTTATCTAGCTGATTGCTGCATATGGCTTTCACCACCATGAAAGAAAGACCAGGTGATAATTTTAAGGCATCCAGTAGAAAGTTGCTGATTTCTTAGTGTTTTCTCTCATCTCATCTAGTTTTTGCCTGGATGGTCTATCTTTCCTTTCTCATTAACCATTAATTTGATGATCACAGCTGCATCAAAGGATGGCAGAGAAGGATGAGACAACACAACACTATTGAAAGTTTAGGACAGCCATATGGAGAGGAGAAAAAAGAGAGGAGCGCCATCTTACAGCATTTTGAAATGTCCACTATTTCATCCTCTTAACAAGCATTAAAGGAGCAGCGAAGGAAAAACCATGTCAGAAGAACAGGAAAGGTTTGGGAATACAACACCAAAGAAGCTCGGTGGGAAATGGGAAGTTGGCAAATATGGGCTATGATCAACATTTAGCACATTATTTTTTTTTCATTTTATTCTTTCATGGGCTACTTCTAATCAAAAGTTAAAAGCAGGGATGAATGATGTAGAAACACTTTCTTAGGTTAACAAACTGGGGCAAAGAGGTCTACTGAAACAACGTGCGTGAACAAGACTGATACGTTCATTCTTATTGTGACCAAGTTATCAGAATTCAACTCTGTATTCTTGACTCTTCAAGGCACCTTACCCGCTTGTTATTTTCATATTGTTGCTTCTGTATTTCTCTAGTTGCTCTTGAAGCCAGGTAGAGTTCCTCGGGAAGATATAAGAGAGTTGAAACAAAGATGACTAAATAGAATTCCGAGAAATATTCACTGGTATCAAGAAACTTGCTTGGTGCCTTCATAAAAAAATTAGAATCTCCAGCTTTGATGATGCATTTATATCAGCAGAATCCAAGGATAGTTCAGAAGTAAAATAAAAATGAAGTCAATCTAATTTCCTAAGCAATTGAAAAAACAAAATAAAAAAGATCTCGAAAAAGAGACCTCCAAACATCTCTCATATATACATAGTGATTGAGCATTACTTTATTTTAAAGGGTGGCCACAAGATCAGGGAACTAGGCACACGGCAAAAGCTTTCCTGTAAATCTACATGGGAAATGAGAAATCTAGAAACCTTCAGATTTTTTTTTTCAAGTTTCCTTCAAGCCTCTCAATTGTAGCCCCAACACCACTTTTTGCTTCTCCCCTCTCCCCCGAGCTTCCTTCATTTGCTTTCTCTACAAGCTTCAAATGAATCCACCCTGTTGCAAAATGCAATGTTTGCATTAGAAACTTCCTTCTTCTCAATGAATTTTATTTGTCATTTTCTAGTTTCATTTTAACCCCAAGTTATCATTTCAGAGCATCAATGCTGCCTGCTCAAATAATGTTGCAATTACATAAAGAGGCCAAAGATTACAAGAACATTCTACAGAATTTTGGGGTGGTTTTTTCTTCCATTGCAATTTCTTACGAGGAAAGGAAGTTGTAAAGATTCCATATCAAGTAAAACACATATCAGCAGTCATTTAAATTGAATTCATTTTATTTAACAAAAACCACATAGCAAGGGAAAATTTAAATACTTGAGATGTGATCGATTACCAAGAGGAAAACAGAATGCTGCTCCCATAAATAATCCAAGCAGCACATTCCTTGCACGCCACCGAAGAGAGCCAGGCACTAACATAGAAAGGTTACACAAAAGCATTAGTGTTAATACTCGTGGCTCCTAATTCAAACTCCATAAGGAGCTGAAATTGAAAAACACAAATTCTTTTCCCTGTACAGAACCATTAGGAAATTTAAATCAATTTAGTGAACTAATCCCACGAAAAGAAAAGGTAGGGCAAAACAATTCTCATGCATGAGATATGAATTATTACTAATTAAACCAAATGTTGCAGCAGTGGCAGATCCAGCTCCGACAACATTAAAAATACCATGCACCCCCAGTTTCTCAGCCAGTAGATTTTGTAATCCATAGAATTCAGCGGTGAACATTCCAAGTCGTACTCCGCCAACTATGGAACCGCGAGTCACTCGGATAAACCTTTTCTCCATAGCATCTCTCATTAATCTATGCTGTTCACGCTTATCTGGAGTGCTCCCAAGCTTTAACATCACTTCTGCATCCTTGCTCTGCCGAAATGACAAAAGTCCTGAGTTTCAGTACATGTGGTATATGTGAAAGATATGAAGACAACTAGAGAAAAGCTAATATATGGGGGGCAAAAAAACATCGACCTCTACAAATCCAAAAAAATCATAGAAGAAGAAGAAACATCAATAGGACACATTAAGAACAAACAGAATTATACAAGATAAAAAAAAAAAAGGAAAAAAAAGAAGGCATTATGCTAGTGCAAAGGCAGCCAATTTTTACAATCAGAGGCAAAAGGTCTTTTTTCGATTAGTAGATGGTACAGAAGATCAAAATTATGGTACATCAGCATACATAATTTCAATATACAATATGCCAGTTACTTCATAAATATCCTCATGTCAAGTAAAATGCTATGAAAGAGGTTCCCATATGCCACGTACCCAGAGCATTGTAATCTCAAAAACATACTATAAGAAAATAGCTTTGAGCGAACCAAAATTATGGAAGACTGAGATTCAAAATATCTACATACAAAATATCATTTACTTCACATATATCACCATATCAAGTAAAATCCTATAAGAACACGCAAAGATTATGAGTATTATCACTTATAAGGCTATAAACCAACGCTTATGCATTACACTGGACGAAACTATCATCCATCCTCTTCAATTTCTGCTTAGAACGGAAACAGTGAATTCCTACCTCTTCCCTTCTCCCATACAGAAGCATATGTTGCTGATGGAACCCAATTGAACCCTTAAGTCTTAACATACCAAGGTAAAATTTCAAAGTCACAAACTCAAGATGATTTTTAATAAGCACACATGAAAATTCCAATACCCATTTTCTTTTTTATTTCACAGCTAATTCCTTTTAGAGCAAGAAAAGGCAATGAAAAAATGTGACAAATCTTAAAGAGAACAAACCACAGATGCAGCTGCCTCCTTGCTACCTCCATACAACATGCCTGCAAATACTCCAACCACAGTCGCCGTACCCCAGTTAACAGTTCCAGCCATTTTTGGAGCATACTGCTTTCCATAAAAATAAAAATCTCAAAATATCAGATTAACCACTAGATATAAATAATATATTCAAAACATTCATAGGTCTGAAGCTCTCTTCCAATAAAATTTTACCAAGAAAATTGAGAAGATGAATTAACCAGCTAGGGTTTCTAGGATATGAATTAACATCACATTTTCTTTAAAGGAATACACTTAACTTATACTCGAAAACAATTGACGATCTGAGATGTAGTATTCGATGAAAGAGAGGATTTTCAAAGAAAGAGATCTTACAGTGGAGACTGTTTCTTCAGTGCCTCCCATAAATAAAAATCTTCTTATTTATATTACTATTTTTTTTTCCTTGAGTTTCTTGGCAACCAAACAGAAGGTGATACTGATAAACAAATAAATAAATCAAAGCGTTATGGAAGGACCGCCGTAGGAGCAGCTCTCTCTCAGGCGGTAAAGTGAAGGGGATCGAGTTCAATTCTAAATGACCGTACTACCCTTACACCTTCCTACTTACAAATTCACTAATCCCATGGCCCGCGCCACGTGGTGTGCTTGAAAAAATGTTATCATTAAAAAAAAATATTAAGAGACCACAAGCCTATTTAAAAAAAAAATTAAAAATCAGGTCAAAAATTTAACTAGTCAAATAAATTTATTTACCTAACAATATTAAAAATGCCCAACTAAAATAATAATAATAATAATAAATTTATTTTTAATAAGTTAAAGAAATGAAGATTAAACCCCATTTATTTATCCATACTTTTTTTTTTGTTATTCTAATGAAAAAACAATATTTTATCGAGCATTATTTTTTAAAATAAAAATCTTATCATTATTTGAAAAGCAAATTTCATTAAAAAATTGAAAAATCATGTCATGATATTTAAAAAGAATAATTAATCCAAGGAAATTATGCAAAACTTTATAATAAAAAATAACAAAATATAAATCTTATTTTCATTAAGTATTTATAATCACATATTAAAAAATAATTTGCTTCACGCATAATAATTTACAAAATGGTTGTTAATGTTACCATAAAAAAAACTACATAGAATAATATTTTATTCACACATAATACATAGAAAATCTTTGCTTTTCAGGAATAATAATTACCTCATTAATATTAATTACGATTCTCATGAATTCCTCCTTGTTAGGTTTAAAATTCAGATCGAACTTGGACTGCTAAGATTGCTTAATACGCTTATAAATGAGCTGAGTTAAAAACTCTCTTTATTTTTTATATTATTATATACTAATAATTAATTGGGATATAAAATAGAATATAATAAAAGATAAATAAATAAATATAAAACTTGTTTCTTCCCTATCATTATGAGTTTCATGATATATGTTTATCCATTTTGAGGGAGAATAATGATCTTTGTAATCTCAATTACATTCTATAATCATTCCTTTCTTTTAATTTTCATGAATTAAATACCTTCAAAATTAAAATTTTAATTAGTATCCTTCATGTTTTTTTTTTTTTTATATATATATATAAGGGTGATGTTTGACCTACAACAACGAGCGGCATAGAAACTACAATTATTTAGAACTGTGCATTGAATCAAAAAGTAATAAAGAGTTTTGATATTTGATAAAAAAAACTTATTGAATATATTTTTTTTTTTAGAAAACAAGCACGTTTAAGTGAAAATGCTTTAAACTTGACAGTATGTCAAGCCCTGACATGCTAGGTCTGACACTAACCAGACTCAGACGCGATTGGTTTTTATAGAATGCAAAGCCTCGAGCTTGCTGGGTTTAGCGCTAGGTAGATCCAGGTTTGATTCGGCGTGGCAGTGTATCGAACACTAGCAAAAAAATTTGTATAAACATGATATATTTCAATCGTATTCCTAAACTACTTTTATTTTATTTTTAGAACATCATCACATAGAAATTGTAAACATGGTATAAACATGGTTTTTTTCATGTGTGCGCTCGTGGGCACAATACACACACAATATAATGTTCTTGATATATATAAATAAAATATTTTAAAAAACAACTTGTAGATAATTTTTAAAATACACAGATTATCTAGCGGGGCAGTTTTTACTTTTGCTGATCAGCATGCTCCGAAATTCCCAGTGTGGCTGGATTGTGCATAGGAAAGTTGATAGGAGGCGCCGAGGAGGCAGTTGAATCTGTTGTAAGTGGATATCTCCATTGCTGAAGTGCTTCTGAGTTTTTTGCACATCACTGTTTTCTTGCTCTCACGTGAATAAATTTGTGTGAAACTGGTGGAATGCATGCGTGGATTAAGAACCATCTGGAGTTTGAGATTTACCTCTTTTACACAAATACTGTCTTGACTCTTGATTGGTTAAATAGGGTTCAATCAACTGACAACAGAAATCGAAGTCCGAAAGCTTTTGTCATGCCCCTGGTTCCCTGATCTTGTCGCAGCACTTACAAATAAAATAATGCTCAATTCAGCCCTTCCTTGTGAAAGCATCATGTTTGTTAAAAAAAATAATGCACAAACATAACTGGAGATTCTACTCCAAAATCATCTTTTATGCAAGGCAACTATGATTTTTTTTATTTTTTATTTTTTATTTTTCATATAATCACATCAAAATCATAAAAGAAAACAACAAAAAAACACTAAATTTAATATTTTTTCCAAAATAAACACATTTTTAAAAAAACACCTAACCTAAGCATTAAAAGTGTAACAATTGTGATAAGCATTAAAAGTGATGAGCATTAAAAGTCGTACCGATTATTTTTCAAAAGTGTTTTTTAATCAAAAATATATTAAAATAATTTTTGTTATTTTTAAAAAATTACTTGAAAATATAAAAAAAAAATTAATTTTTTTCAAAATATTTTGAAACAAAAAATATGGATATAAGACTCAAGCATGGATAGCTGCATTCTGATAAATTGCCCAAAAGGAGCATTTAGTCTTGTTAGGCATATTCTTCTAGGGAATGCCTTTCATCATTCGTCCTTGCTTTTAACTCCTGATTCATATTACATTGCATGATTGAACCAGCCCAATTAAAGAATAAAATGACAAATTAATGTGTCAAACGTTGATCGGCGGTTTAATGAAACACACAACAAAATTTCACCTCTATTTCTAAAGTAAAGGTATAGCTTATAGTTGCAAACTTCCCACCAAGTTTCTTTCAAGCTAGATCCCAAATCTTTCTAGTTCTTCTGGCATAGCTAGTGCACCGCTTGTTAAAACCATGAACGCACCTTACAATGTTGTAAGATAGCGCTCTTCTCCTGTTTCTCCTCTCTGTATGGCTGTCCTAAACTGGAAACCATAGCTTGAAAAGGTTCAGGGAGTTCCTTATGCACGGATATAATCAGGAACCAAGTTATGATTCTTCCTTGCCTGCAATTTAATCAAAATTTGACGTTAAGGACCATAAATTGGGTTCATTTCAACTTCCAGAAATAATGACACCAGCCAGTTCAGATGAACATTCACCATCATCGTGGTTTAGTGTTGTGTTCTCTTGTGCCTTCTTTGGCATCCTTTTCACTGATTCGGCTGTGATCACCAAACTAATGGTTAATAAGAAAGGAAAGATCGAACATTCAAGCAAAACCTAGAAGAGATGGAGAAAATGAAGAATTAAGCAGCTTTCTACTGGATGCTTTAAGCTACTAATTGGTAGTTCTTTTCATGGTGTTAAAAACCAAAAGCAGCAACAGGCCTTATGCGAGATTAATAAACCTTCTTATCAGATCTCACCCTTAAATTTTCTTTTCTTGTTAGCCCTCCTCCTCTTCCTCTCGGCCTTTGTAAGTTCTGCTTCTTCCTTGATATTACCTTTGCCCGAAAAAATTTCCTCAGGAGCCAGCATTGCTGCATCTGAAACTGCCATTGGTGCAATCTATCCATGGAAGAGAATGTGCATTAGCAAGTAGAGTCACAAAATTCAGACTGGAGAGAATATGGAGGTATCTTTTTACCTCCTCCATAGCAAGAGCAGGGACATTTGCTTGGATAGACATGTCCTCTATGACCTATCAATCACACAAGAGATCAATTTTTTTTTAAAAAATCAAAAGGTGGCCAAAAGAAAGGAAAAAAATCCACCATTTAAGGATTAAGAAGCATACAGGTTTAGGAGCAAAGTGGAAATGAGAAAGAGCATCCAACTTCAAGCACAGTTTTTTGAACAGGACACTTGCCTAAGAAAAAAGAAAAGATAACAAGGTTACACAAATCAAAGATGCATATGTAATAAAAACAGATGGACACAGAAAACATACTAAAATGTCATGTGCTGGAGTCCAGTTGAAGATATGAAAATATGCAATGAAGAAACAACAAAGGAGAAATAATAACAATGATTACACTACTGTTAACATCTACCTCCTTCTTCTGTTCATCCGAGAAAGATAATGGAGCAGCTGCTGGATTTGTCTTTTGAACATATTCTTCCTGTAAATAATCATATAGGAATTTGGATTAAATATGCAAGAGCTCAGCAACAGAAGAAAACAATCAAGCTCAGAAGCAATTACAAACAGTATAGTATCCAGAACAAAATTGGAAACTTGACAGAGCATGCTAGTTAAGATAGACAAACCTCATAAACATCGGCAAGACCCTTCTTGCTCTTATTCTCATCCTGCAGATTTTATGAAAAATACAGCTTCCAGAATTAATATTATATCATAACAAGGAACAGTGGGAACCACACTGTACTATGTTACCGGCAATATTGCTTACCAACTCTTTCAGTTCTCTTGGTGCTTTAGAGTGTAAACTGGGAGCCTTCCGAATGTCATCAAACCGCCCCTAAAATCATCATGGCAAGATTGTTTCTTGAGTGCACCCACACAGATAACAATGTCTAACATAGCATAGTGATCAAACAAGCATTGTCCAATGCAAAATGAGAAGCAGCAACATCTTAACTAGGGAACTAGCAGCATGGATTCAACAATAAGAAACAAGAAGGTCAAAAGATAAACAAAATTTTCCCAAGATGGCAGAAAACTCCATGAAGCTATTGATATTGTCAGGTACATAGACAATTTCTTTCTGAAAGCCAGACCAAGGATTTAGGAAACTTTTTCTGCATGTATAGCAATTTGGAAAAGTCAAAATCATAGAAGGAAAGTTGGTCTGCCAATAATACCATCCATGCTTCTGCCAACTTTAAGAACGTGAGTATTTGGACAACTGTTCACTATTTATCTAAAAGGCCCAAAAATTCAAGACAGACATTGTTCAAACTATCTGAAGAACTGTACCATGGCTTTGAATAAAGAAATATACATATTTCCAAGCACAATTTATTCACCAACATCTCTCAACAAAAACAACCAAATATAAAGCAGTGTTCTCATAGTAAGAGAAGACTTGCATATGAAACAAACAAAGATAACTGTTGTCACTCCAACACAAGGTTGGGATCGTGCGCATGTGAGTGCGTGGATCTGAGGTGCATCAGCTTGTCACATGGCCATCATATCGATATAGTTGAGTTTACCTTGAAGCAACTGAGAAAAAGATTCTACTCGGTTTCCAAATACAAAATAAAAGAAGAATGGCAGGACATGGGAATCATAAATCATAATCAATTTGTTACAAGAAATCAACACATAACAAGAAAATTAGGATTAAACATCAGAAATAAAGTAAAACAGTGATGTGTTAACAAGACAGCTAGATAAGTCAGAAATCCATTCAAATTTGAAGTTTACCTCAATGATCCTACTCTTAATCATATCTTCAAGTGTTGCAGTAACCTCCTCAGTGATTACAGGGGCGGGCCTCATATTGTGTTCAAAGTCTAAATCAACTTCTAACGCACTATTCTTGGGTCTGCTTGCAGCAGTTACCTGTTGCAATGTCCATATCATGTGACATCAAAACCACAACTTGACATGGATTGGATTGGCTTCATATCCAGAAAAACATAAAAAATTAAAAATAGGAATGCATAGAGCTATAAAAGCGATTTTCGGAATTAAACATTAAAGAAAGGCCAAAGTTACCTCTCCTTGCATGGTCCAAGTTTTGGGCTCCAAATTTGATTTCTCCATCTGTTCTATCTCAGATTGAAGCTTCTGAAGTTGTTTTTCATGGGTAGAAAGTCTACCTTTTCTCTGCAGAATGCAAATAAGAACAACTTAGTTAAATTTTCACATGCATTCACTTCTTAAAATATAAATTATAATACCATGAGAAAGGCAGCAGAAACTTTGCTGAATGCGTGCAGACATAACAAAAACATCATACTACCTCATTCAATGCTTCATCATCAAGTTCATCATCTGAGCTTGAGTCTTCTTTTGTTTTCTTTTTTAAGATTTTTCTCTTTTTACCACCAAAGAAGTCTTCGTATCTGAATGTCAGAGATCCACAAGAGAAACCAGGAATCAGTGATTCAATGTTAAAAATAAATATATTAAACTTTTAAGGATGGTGGAAAGGACAGATGCTGGTGGCACCATTACAAGCAGTATGAACATGGAGAATTACTGACAGTAGTGAACTAAAAAGCACAAAAGAAGATGATATACAAATCATCATGACCATTAAAGTGACAGTTTCATCAGAACAGGGCAAATGGTTGCCTTGCTAAGTTTCTGTGAGATTTTTCTTGAACAAATAAATAGATGAAAAGAAGTGCTTTAACCATCACTTTGTAACTTCAGTTATGATTCTATAACCAATAACTCATCTAGAACAAAAAAAGACAAAAAAATAAAAACCTGGCACGCTTGCTTGCATCCTCATCTTCATCATCGCCATTACCAAAAACTCCAAGCTGTATGATTAGATGTCCAATGAGTACAAAAACATAAACCATAGAGAAAATAAAAAAAGGAAGAGTTGAAAATGCAAAAAAGAAAAATCTATGCTAACCCAACTAAAAAACACATCTACAATATGCAGAATCCCAGATTGATACTTGATATAGACTAATTAAAAGCTGTAATTGATTATAATTTTCCAATATTACCTCCATTACAACAAACAGTAAAACCAGCCATATTTCACACTTCCCAAATTCAGAATTATATCTAAGAATTCCCAAACCAAACAAATAACCATAATCACACACAAAAAAAAATGCCCATGCATCTACAAATCTAATTTAACAGTCTAAGTATATATCACCTCATCATCTTCCTTGTCCTCATCATCTTCATCCTCATCCTCATCCTCCTCCTCCTCCCCTTCATCATCATCATCTTCCTCGTCCTCTTCATCCTCCTCCTCGTCGCTTAAATTCTTTTTCTTATTATTCTTCCTTGTATCCAATCCATATTCCTTGGCATCCTCCTCC
>Ga0307517_10007591_pt1 | contig 15764 bp, 21 predicted proteins | sample 23_EM_MG_FD_194515 | JGI IMG/M metagenome (GOLD analysis project Ga0307517, IMG submission 194515) | Populus trichocarpa ectomycorrhiza microbial communities from riparian zone in the Pacific Northwest, United States - 23_EM | ecosystem: Host-associated > Plants > Roots > Unclassified | place...
CTCCTGACCAGCAACATTTGATCTTTGCCGGAAAGCAGTTGGAGGATGGCCGCACTCTTTCTGATTATAACATCCAGAAAGAGTCTACTCTTCATTTAGTCCTTCGTCTGCGTGGGGGGGTAAACATCGACGAGCATAATGATGTGATAGGAATCACGGTTTTAGTGGGCACTGCCAAGGGCGTCCAGGAATGCCCATTTACTACAGTCTTGAGTGCCACCGTCAGTGAAACCAAGCTTGGAATAAAAGACGTGTTGTCGATGGCATATGGCATTGAAACGTCAAATTTTAAATTGGTATACAATGGCAGGGAACTCATGGACGGCACCTTGCTTTCATATATGGAGAATGATACTGATCTGGGAAAATATAAAACTCGAGCTTTAAATGCCCGTTTTCGTTTGGTATGACACTTTTTAAAAAAAAATCACTATTGTTAACTTCTCTGACTCCAACCATTCCTCCAGGTCTTTACATAAATAACTGCGTTACTCGTACCCCATAGAATATGTGCCAAAATGTAACATGTCCTGTGAATGAGAACAGCTTGAGGCTGATCTTGTCTTTTCAATAGTAGCTTGTGATGTGGTCCGGTGGCTAGTAATTTAAAAGCTCGCTCGGGCTTGAATAAATCCGAGCTTCCACTAGCCTGAGGCCACGGGCCACCAAATTTTGCCGTACCAATCCGCCTCTGCGCGTGCAAGTCGACGCAACGCGAAACAATCCTTGCCCAGACCTGTGACTGGGGTCAACTCGAGTTCTGACACGCAGGGTGAAGTGGTATCCCTGTAGCCGCTTCCATCGCCGAAGATTTGTTGGTGTTCAAGATTAACTTATCTCTGGTCGTATGCGGTGTGAGGCTAACAAAACAACGCGGTGGTGCGCTCATACTGCCAAAATCGATGATTGTCACAATGTCACCTCTTTGGATCGAATAAGAGGAACTTTGGACCGATGAGGATGTTGCATGCTTGATGTCGCTATGAACTAAGATCCCGACTGCTAGAGATGGGGCTCGGCGGACGGTGATAACAGAGAGCCAATGGTAGAGGGTCAGTGGTTGACTAGAAGTCGCTGTATGGGCTGGAGCGTCGGTGTAACTAAGGTACTTGTCAGGCAGTTTCCAACGCCCTCCACTGGCTCTTTGCTCTATGATACCCTCCATTTGGCGCCAAGATTGGTCAGATTGAATGCGCTTATGCATTCGAAAAAAAATTTCATAACTGGTTTCACGGAATCTTCCAGCCGCGGGTTTACTGTCAAGTTGAAGTTGCAATTGGTGACCACACTGCTGCTCTTCTCGACAATCCCGCTGTCAAGTTCAGCGACCTCAATGAAGGCGATACACAGTCTTTTGTCTACGCGACCCAGCTGCAAACTACAATTTACGAGCTTCTATCTATCACTCTAGAGCCTTCTGCCTCTGACCAAACTTCGAATCCTTCAGGTTCAACAACTAATGGGAATCCGAACAGGCAGCGTCACACCGTATACCCTTTTTTTAAAAAAAACGCGGCGGAGGTCGGGAAACAATCCCATTCTCAGGCTCTACCAAGATATGTTTGACCTGAAGCGTGTGTCATGTGGCGGTACGAGTTAAAATTTTACTCAAGTCCTCTCTCTGGAGTGAAGGATTTACTTACCTCGGAAATAAAGTGGCAAGAATCTCCCTGATGTGTGCAGAGCAAAATTCAATGTCCCGAATCCCGATCCGTAGCCCATTTCAAGTTGCCCACAAGGAGAAGAACTGACTGAATAGTACTAGTCGCTTCTCCAGCCTGAGCTGGTCACAAGTCTGTAACTTGTGATAACGCTTTAAAATTTAAGCTAAAGTTTCATATGATTGTTGTCCGACTTGCGTATAGCCCCCGCAAACGTTCATGATTTAGGTTGCCTTGGATTAGTCCCCTTAAAATCTTCCAAGAGTACAATACAATTTCCATACAATTGCCAGTGATAAATGCATCTTTCAGTTGTATACTGATTTTATCTAACATTGAAATGTGCTTTAAGGGAGATCACAATTAATTGATCAGCTCTTATCGCCAGCTGGTCAGCTGTTAAGTTGTACCTATCAGATGAACAACGATGGGAAATAGGGTTATCTTCATCTCCATCTGGGACTGTTTGGCAATAAACATTCAGATCGTTAAAAAGACAAGCCCAAGAGACGAAGATCTCATCGGACATCCACACACTCTCCTGTGGAAAACTTTGAGCAACCTCCATCGCTTGCCTCCAGAACTACTTCAATGTCAGTCGACGAAACCCCGGGACAAGAGTCCCTTTTTGGTGACTCTCGATGTGGTGGCGCACACCCCTCTAATTGTATCACTTTCAATCGCGTGCATGAACCCAGAGTAATGTTCTCCCTGATGTGTAAAGAATCTTTCTGACAACCTAGATTGTAGACTCTGTGGATTGGCTGTTCTGATGCGAGAGTCCCGGAGTCGGTGATGTTGCGGTCGACTTGGATATGCAAGCCACGTTGTCGGTGCGCACTCCCGCCGGTTCCAGGGTGCCAATGTCCAGTTGCCCCAGGGCCAGGGTGCCAATGCCAACCACCTCCAAGCGTGTTTCCACCTGAACAAATCTTTGTCCAAAGAAACATCGCAAAGTATGATTTCACAATTACGCACCCCGTTATCCACGGCTGACCGCTACTTCTTAGCCAATTTCATCTCACAGACAACAACGCGATCTCCGTGCTCACGTACGGCGTTACAGGCATCACCGGAAACCCCATCAAAGAGATTCGCGTCGTCGGACACACTGATTGTGGTGGTGTCAAAGCTTGCTACAACGCAGTCAGACCCGGACCGAATCCCATCTCTAAAGATTCGGTGCTTTGGACGTGGCTTGGTCCCCTCAGAGAACTCGCCGCGAGGCATATGGGTGATTCAGTTAACGAGCTCGCGGCGAGAAATGTGCGGGTTCAGGTGAAGAATGTCAAGGAAGTCCTGGGTCGGTTGCGGGATCCATCGGAGGTGAAGGTCAATGGGTATTTGTATAATGTTGAAAATGGTACTTTGGAGCCAGTTCCAGAGTCCAGCAACTAGATACGTGCTAGTGGTACCGGTAGTCGCAATGTAACTCTCGAGATGAGAAAATATCGATAAATTTCAGCCAAACGTTACGCATTATGTCTCTCACTTTCGAAGGGAGTGAATTTGAAGTGACCCTTGAGCTTGGTCGTTCATGGGAGTGGAAGGTCATCAGAAGTTACTGGTTCGTCAGCGGCGGCTCACCGGTGTGATCTAACGACGCATGCCTCGGATAAAATGGTGGAAGGTGTAGAGCAGCAGCTTTAAGAGGCTGTGAGTCAGAGCTAAGGAACGCGTTCAAATTGATGGTACTCGTGGTCATAAACGGGATCGAACATCCCTATAGCTGCAATTGGCCATTGCCCCATCACACTCCCTCTCACATCTATCAGCCCTCGTGTGCGTCGCCAGTAGTTCTCATGCACCGAACTGGACATTGGGCAGAATGACAACCCAGAGATGTAAATGAGCGGTGCACTGCAAAGCGCGTTGTAAATGCTTCTGCATCAGCTACTTGTTTCGAGTATCGATTTGAGATCCCCTTTTATGTACATCATTTCAGTTTGAATGCTTAAATTATAGGCATGCTCCCTCACCTTCAACCAGATCTGTACCTGGCGTAGTGTACCTATAACCATGCTTCGTCCAAGGTTAAGTACCTCCATCCAGAACAATAGTCGGTGGGTCAGAGAATCGACGAGCTTTTCATGGGCCGTGTTTGTGGCATTTCCTTGTCGAAGATGCTCGCCATAGTACCGACACGCGTATGAGAGAGGGCAGGAGAGATGAACTTTTAATTCGGCCCTGCAAGTCCAGCACATCCTCGAACGACGGTTCAAATTTGCAGATGTTGAACTGGACCTGCGCCTTCATCAGGTCAAAGTAAAATTTGGCTAGGACGAACTTCGAAGTTTATAGATAGTCAGGAAATGATGCATGGAAAGGGGAAAGTATTGACCGAAGTGGCTCTAATGAAAGGCGAACTCGCTCTTCAGATCTTCAGAGTTGGTTTCTGCCAAGTGATCAATGTGACGAGGTGATCAGTCACGGAGCGCCGTCACGCCTTGAACGTTTGAACCTTTACGTTTGCTTTCCATAGCTTAAAGTTTATCTTTGACCGTCAAGCCACGAACTTTCGAATATGTGTATTACTTATCATGAAATAAGATAGTCTATGCCACCAACCACACCATACTACTTATCACCACTCCCATTACCCTAATACACACACCCTCCAGACCCCTTCTCAGCCTCTCACCTTGAGCAGCATTCTTCTGACCAAAATTCGAATTCTTCAGCGACTCTCTAAACATCCCATTCCCCCCATTCGAATTTCCCACCTCCGTCCAATTATAAGTAGCAGTATTGTGATTATTCGTCCTTCTAGTAGTCGAGTACGTTCGACTGCCCTGTCCTATCTGTAGCAATTGAGCGTTGGAAGGGGATGTAGAGTTGATAAAAATGAGGGCAAAGCCCGGAGCAGGAAGTCGGATAGTACAGGCGCCTAGTGTGCATGCAATGGTGGTAATGTTAAGAGGGCCTTTGAATCGACCGTCGGCTTCGAAAGTCCGGCCCATCGTCTGACCCGCCCATTTTATGTTATCCCTCGTGCTCACACTCGGCGCCTCAAGGTATTTGACCTTGACAGTGTTCCCCAATGACCCTCCTTGAACGGCTAATGTAATCGAAAGGTCATTGGCCCCAGACGGATCATCCAAGTAGTTAAATACCGCAACCTTGCTCAAGGCCCCGTACTCGTAAATGGCGTACGCAGGGGTGTATTCATTCCCTCCATTAGGGTTCAAGTCCATCACTTGCGAAGTGTTGGAAGTTCCCAACGCTTCGGCGAGGATGATAGCCGAATAGTACACTCCACCAACAGTCCATTGGTTGAATGCGGTTTGGTTGGTAGGTGGGCTCGTGAACGGGTTGTAAAACGCGTTTTGGCCACCGGTATGGAGTAGAGCGTTGGAGAAATTTGCAAAGGCCATTTGGAGGCCATAGTCTGTAGCCCACAGGGCTGCACCGAAGCTGTTGCTCAGTCCTGCGAACCCGCCGCATGAGGCTGTATTTGTCTCGAACATGATGAATGGCTTTGAGTACCTCTGCGCGAGCAGAGTCGAATCGATGTATTGTGCGACAAGGTCAACCACGCGGGGTTTGTGCGAAAGGTACAAAGGGAAGACGGCGGATGGTTGGACGATTGGTGAGCCAGTGTTGAATTGTGCGGCACAGTTATTATCTGGGTAGCTATAGAGGAAGGTAATCTCCATTAGATATCTGATTAAGGAAGGTGGACATACTGTTCGACGGAAAAGGCATAAAATCGGTCTTTGAAGCGATCCATGTAACCAGTTTCCCATACATCTTCTGGTTTCCATGGGCCAGTGGCCACAGAAGGACCTATCAGGTTGTTCTTGACTGGAATACGTGAATTGGAGTCTATTTTACTGATAAGGGAGCCGACTTCGTTTGCGTAGTCTTTCGGGCTGTAAGAGGCGTTCCGATGACCGGATCTGGGAAAGTAATTCGTTTGGAGGTGTGTAAGCAAAATTATAAGGGCTTACTCGACATAGAAATCAGGTTCGTTTCCAGCTTGGAGGCCTAGTAAATTATTTCCTAGAATTCGCTCACTTTCTTCGGCGATTTGTAGCCTCCAATTGACGGAATCATTGAATGGAATTCCGAAGAACCATCTAACGTTGACGAGAGAGGAAACGTTTGATGCCATGTAGAACATATCGCGAGTGTAGATTACCGCTGGGGTTTTCGTCTGGAAAGAGCGAGTTGAGATTTTGAAAGGATAGACATTTGATCACACATACGGTAGCAGTTGTCCCTGAATTTTCCTTGCCAAATACTTTCCCAGTGTTGTCCTCGCCGGGTACGCGATCTAGCATGACCGCGTATTCCTGGGTGTTTCCTCCGATACGGATCGGTACGCCCCCCGCACGCGCAGCGATGTTGCCGATGAGGTTGAGGAAAGTTGGTGCGAGCAAGGAGCTGTTTTTACCCACTAGAAGACCAGAAAAACATGAATAATCGAATAAATAGTATTCTAAATTGATAAAAAAACCACTGACAGACTTGGCTGACGACTGACGTCTCGATTGAAAATCCAAAGAAACTCAGGCCGCCTGTATGGGGAATCGACAATCCACGAACGGCATCCGCAGTCTGCTGCAATACTATCAAAAACTCGTGAGGGGGTGCAGGCGATGGAATAGGAGGGGGCGCGAGCACTGTATCGTTGTACGCGGCTAGTGTCGTTGTTGAAGACCGGTAAGCTGTGTTGGTCTGAGCAAGTGGTAGTTGTCCGTATACAGTTACTGAAGCATAGCTTGAAGGGAGAAAGGCGAGAATCAAGGGAAGAATGAGCATGGTCTACGATGATGATAAATTAAAGTGAAGAGGTTTGGAGAGAGTTAGGTAGCAACCGGACGAACTATCGATGTAATTGCCTTTTATGGTGTTAGTGATGGCACAGCTCGGTTAGGAACTCCCGGAGTATCTCAAGTACTAGTAGTCCCTGTTTTCAACTGATCCTGGTTGGAAACCCCTCTAACGCACTGTGAGTTAGAGTGAATCTGTCGCTGCACCAGGTTTGAGTCCCTTGTACATTTGGCCGAAAGACTTACTGTATCTATATATAAACCTCATCCCCTTAAATCCAAGCACTAAACAAGAAATTAGACGCCGAATTCGGGTATCAGCGGGGGCAATACTCTATAGGGGAAAGGTTAAGGAGCACTTCAAGTTCACAATATGTTCCAAGAGTGTCCGAATCCATAAAGATGCTTCCTATTTATTTTGAGGGCTTCTATCATGTTACCGAAACGGCCAATCTCCCCCTGACAACGCTTGCCACAGTCTCCCCATCAACTGGTATATTCCTACCATGGAAGTCTTCCTCTTTACCACCTTTCACGCCCTGCGGAGAAACGGGGGTTAGCAACATGGCTGGACCTGGTTGAAAATACTTACGTTGAACCATTCTCCATCACCAAAGGTCAGCGTCGTGTCATTCCAAACTGCGTAGTGCTTGTGCCCCATGTTCCTTGAAAGCATCGAGTAGTCATGGAGGTAAGCTAAGCAAAGGAACAATGGTCATAAGTTAAATCAGGGAGAAGAAGAAAAAAGGAGAACTTACTTTCAGGAAAGAATATTTCAATAACAGTCGAACGAGGGGAAGGAGGCATCCATAATTGATGCTTGTAAAACAAAAATCGTCAGGAAGACTTGGAAAAGTTAAAGGGAGGAATCGTATATACCGTAAGTCCATTTCCATGTATTCCGATCATGACCTAAAGCATAAAATTCCCTTATTATCCAAAATCAACAGAAGTGGGGGGGCTTACCGTTGCTTTAGCCACAAGGTCAACTTGTTCCTGGAAAGTCAAAGATTCCATCTTCGAAATCTGGACCTGGCAGATTCCTTCTTCTTCCAAACTTTTAAGAGCACGAACAAGGTCGGCGTGTGCAGCATCGGACAGAGAACGACGACCCGCCTGGCGGGATATATATAAAACGAGAGGAAGGGAAGATTGGGTGGCATCGCCGTCTTGTACAGCTAGGGATGGGGAGGGTGAGGGTGAATGACCCAAATGTCGGACGAGGCGTTGGCGAATTGGTTCCCAGAAGTGCTCTGGTGCGCTGATGTTCATGGTACTGGAGATCATCTTAGATAATTTCCATGACAAAGGGCTAACAGATAGAATGAATTCAGCAGCTCAGATTAGTGGTAATTGAAACAAATTACTGTCGATGTGCAGCTCGCCTATCAACAACCATGGCACGTTCGAACACGAATGGTCGTTGTAGAGTTTCCAAATCCTTCCAAAATTCGGCGGTCTCTATCGAAACTCCAGGGAAAGCAGCTCGCATAAGGGGACCATCAATTCCAGAAGGGTCTCGCCACGATTTATGGTTGACGTTCTAGGAAAAACAGAAAAAATAAATAGGTAGAAGTAAAATGGTGAATGTACCAACTGGGATGATGAACCTTGCCGGCTCCATAAGTGGCGACTCCATCTCAGGTTGCAGTGACAGGGATGAATAGGATCGCATGGAACCTAGAATTATCTCACCCCACCAGTGGTAGTAATGCTAAAATTACGAGTGTAAGGATTCGAAATATCAAAAAAAAAATAAGAATTACTCACCCCCATGTACTGATTGACATCGTTCAGAATAAGAGTGAATCCTGGAATGAGCACAGCGTCTTCAAGTGGACCGAGGGTGTGCAACGCTTCTTGAACTGTCAGAAGCCGCATTTCCTTTGAGAACCAGACTTCAGCGTAGTTAATGCATGTTGATAAAATACTCACTTTATTAGTGGGCTCGTTACCCTGCGACTTCCCTGGAGGAACTGGCCGAGATATAAGATACCTTAAAGCGGGGTACGTTTTTTTAGTTTTCCGATCCGCCACCACAGCAAAGAGGGTGCCATTGAAAACGTAGAGGCGAGAGAAAGCAGCGAAACCTGCGGGTGGCTCGGTATGAAGGATTTGAGTATGAAGGTTTCTGGAGATGACCTGAACGTCTTCCTGAATGTCATCATGGTCTGAGTAATGGGGAACAGAGAAATTCCGTTCATGCTGGCGATGGCCACGGAGGGGTAGATTTCTTATGCTGATTCTTGGAAGCGATAAATGAGACGAATAATAGTATAGCACTCCCACCAGAATAGAAAAGTAGAGAACATCTAAAAGCTTTCGACGTGTGATGATGGCGAACATGGGATTTACGGAGTAAAAAGGTTTGTCTCTTTGTGGAAATAACGTGATTGAAATTTACCCTGTATTTAGGCTGTTCCATCATGCTGTGATCGACACAGACCTAATTAAGAAATACACCTGGCACCTGCTTTCACCAAGTCATTCGCCAATGACTGGGCTATCTCTCTTGCCAGCAGGGCAGGAAGAAGGCTATGGTGGCCAAACACAAAAGTTCAAGGGAGTAGCAATGATTCGTGGCCCTCGGTGGGCTCACTTACCAACCGTCACCATTGGCTTGCTTGGAGTTCAGATCTTCTGGAGCGTAGAAATGTCCTATGGTGTGTGTATCCCTACTTCATTTTCAACTTTCCGACGTCCTGATACCTGTTTCCTAGCTTCACCGTATCTCCTTTCACTTGGACTGTCAAAATCAAGTATGGCCGGCGTGTTCGTAGCTGGTCCTCTGTCAGGCCTCATCATGCAGCCTCTCATCGGTAAGCAAGGCATTCAAATTTTTGTTTGTAATCTTCGTTGACGTTTCGTTGTGGTTCAGGCACTTTGGCCGACAATTCTACCTCTCGTTTCGGGCGTCGGAGACCGTACATGTTGCTGGGTACATTCATGTGCATTCTTTCCATGCTATTGCTGGGATTTACTCGACCTGTCGCGTCGTTATTTACGGCTTTGCATTCTACCTCCGTATGTTTTTTATTTTATTCTTTCAGACTAATTATTTCTGAAAATCCCTAGAATGACACCCTAACCATATCCCTTGCCGTTCTCTCAATCTTTCTATTGGACTTTTCTATCAATGCAAGTGAGAGACTTTCATTTCTTTAGATCATTGGAAACCAAGGACTGAATATCGAACAGTACATGCTGTCGACCGAGCACTTATAGTAGATACATTACCTCCCTCGCTCCAGGCGTCAGGAAATGCTTGGGCTGCTACCATGATAGGAGTCGGGAGCGTTGTTGGTTTTTTCATGTCTGTACCCCCCGTTATCGCGTTCCATTTTCAAGTTTGACCTGTTCTTAAATAGTGGTAACATTAATCTCCCTCGTATCCTCCCATTTCTAGGCAACACTCAACTCCAAGTCTTGTCTGTCGCCGCTTCGATTTTACTACTCATTGGACACCTGGTCATGGTGATGCTGGTTAAAGAACCTGTTCTGTGTAGCAAATCACAAGGAAAATCGTTCCTTCAAGAAATCATGGACCTCTGGAACAATATAAGAATTCTTCCTCGTGTCATCCGTCAAATTGTATGCATCCTTTCTCCTCCTTTTAATTTCACGTGGCAATAATCACTTTTCTAGTGTATCATCCAGTTTTTGTACGTCTTTTCCTCTCGTGCGAGAAATTTCCTCTGAACAACAACCAGTGCAGCGATGTCATGGTTTCCGTGCATCTTCTATATTACACTCTACATTGGCGACGTCTACAAACGGAACTCTCCAATACCCACAACAGACGAAGAACAGCTGTTGCTTGATGCCGAAGCACCACGGTTTGCCTCCCATGCTCTGTTTCTCGCTGCAGTCCTGGCCCTCTTCACCAACATCACACTACCTGCGTTCATTTCCAGAACGACTCTATCGACACATACAGTCCCTCAAAACGAGGAATCGTGGTGGGTCAGGATGTGTCGCCCGCCCAAATACCTGCAGATAGATTTGGCTACAATTTGGGCAATCAGTCATCTTGTTTTTGCGGCTTGCATGTTCGCGACATTGTAGGGGGTTTTTAGTGTAATTACCTCCTCCCAGTCTGACTTTTTTTTTTTTTTTTTTTTTTTTTTTTTTTTTTGATGATGGCTCTGTAGTTTTACTAATAGCATATTGGGTTCTACGATAATCATTACCGTGACTGGTTTTTCCGGGGCCATTGGTCAATGGGCACCGTTTTCTATGGTGAGTCTAATTCTTCGTTATGTGTGGTTCAGCCAGTTCATTTCATTTTTCCGTAACCAGCTTGGAGAGGCAATCCTTACGGAACGAATCCCCCAGTCAGAATCCATGGCCATCCGCCTCGTGGACACGCTGTCTCCTCGACCAGCCGAAGATCCAGAACGAGAGTTTTTAGTTCCCGGGGTGGATTCCGACGACGAAGACGACAATGAAGAAGAAGCGAAACGACTGAAGAAAAACGGATTACTTACGCATTCTGGTGCTCGAGTCAGTATAAGTGACTTGACCGAAGTGGACGAAAATGACGACGGGTATGAAGTCCTGGATCATGGTTCTTCTGGCAGACGTGGTCCCGATGCTGGGACATTAAGCTCAAAAGCTGGGATTATCTTGGTAAGAACTATTTTCTGTTTTTATTTTTATTTTTTGGTATTCAATCCGTTTTGCAGGGCATTCACAACATCTTCATTGTCATTCCCCAATTCCTCGTCACAGGGTTTGCTGCCCTTCTCTTCTCCATTACCGATCCCGCAAAGCCAGGACGTCCTCCGACCGCCGAGAGTGGTTCTCAGTCGAACAGCGTTGTTTATATGTTTTGGTATGTTTCTTCTCTCCACAACTTTTTTTCATAAAGTTTATAAAAGGTCTTTCTTTTTCAGTCTTGGGGGCGTTGCTTCGTTATTGGCTTTTGTACTGACCTGGCGATTGGCCAGAGAACTTCTTCATCGTTAGAACATATATATACCCTGTGTTATTGCTTTGTGTTTTGTTTGTTATCCATAGATTGACTTTGAAGTAGGACTTAATATATTTTTTTGGAAGACTGGCTACATGTTCTAGTCTAGATACCCTTATTCAAACAATTCTGCATTGCCTTGGAAGCCAGTAAAAAATCTGACTATCAAATGGGGGACAAGATGCAAGTTAAAAAAATAAGAAACCCCGCAGTACACAAATGTCTGAATCAAAATCGGCTTGGCTAATAGACAGTTACATATAATGAACAAATTAATTATTTTAAACAGTTTATGTACATTGTGCAGAATTCGAAAAAAAAAAGTTGTTACAAAGACAGTCCGTTATGCGAACAGCATATAAGAATTAAAATAAAAAAAATGGGACCGAGTTAATAACGAAAGTACTATAGTGTCAGATTCAGCAGACGACTCGGAGCAAAGGAAACGAACGTGGGGGAGAAACTTGAATAGCGGCGATGCTATCAAGTTCAGAGAAAAAATAAAAAGGAAGTGAGCAAAAACGAGAACGACATTAGGGGTTAATAAGCTACTGATTTAACGGTTTTTTTCGAATTATGAAAGAAGCGATTTCCGAGTGCTCAAAGTCTGACCTTGTTTAGAAAGACCGAACCTTGCTGCCGTAGTGCGGCCTCGATCAGTCGCATACCTTCGAGCACCTTCTCCTCTTCCAATCTTCTTCCAACTACCTGAACCCCGAGAGGCAGTCCGTGCATCTTTTCGGCGTCGTAGACGCTGTAGGCGGCTTTTCCGACGCTGGTGAGAGATTGGAAATACTCGCTGGAAGTAAAATCCGTCGGTAGTTGGTCCAAGGTCCTGTCGACATGCGTGACTGGTAGGACACCAGCTGCGTAGTCAAGCTGATACCAGTCAGTCAGTCAGTCAACAAGATTATGCAAACACGCACCACACTGAAGAGGAAAGTGTAACCCGCACAAACGAGGGTCGTCTTTTCAGACGCCCCGTTCTCGATGGCGGGTAGGGAAAGCGGGACGGTCAGAATAAAGTCCAGCCCCTCGTCTGTCCATTTCTTGTGCCATTCAGCGCGATATCTGTCCCTGGCCGCGATCAACTCCCTGTCTTCCGCTGACGTCTTGGTATGCATGATATCGTACAGCTTGCTTGACAGTGGATCACTGGACCTCATAAAGTACGAAAATATTCTTTTGATGAATCTCGGTAGCTTCAGAAGGTCGAGGATTGATTGAGAGGCAGACGTAATTTTCTCTCCCGGAGCGAGGCTACTCCGAATTTGATGTCCTGGATATAATGAATCAGCAGGAGAGCGAGCTTGGGAACGAAAAGGAACCGACCCCCATCAGAGAAAAGAAGCTGGTATCCTATCTGCAATCCTTCGAAGACGTCAGGTGGGTGACTAAGCGAAGATCAGAGAAAAGGAATAAATGAAGGAAAATAACGAACAAGTCGACTACTTCGTGTCCTTGTTTCTTGAGGGCAGATATAACGGTGGATAGTGCCCGTCTGCAGGCAGGACTGGGAGGGATCGTGCCTGAGAGAGAGATGATCAGCTTGATCCCGGCGCTAAACCCGTTGGTCCTTACCGTCTTCCCACATGATGCCCCACTTCAGCTTACGCCCTTCGTCCTGGAGGTCAACATCTCGCCAAGAAAGGGGAATGCACTTGAAAAAAAATGAGATTTGGATGGAAGGAAAACCAAAAACCTTACTGTGTGATCGTATTGCCAGGGTTCCGAAGAGACAACGCGTTTCCAAAACTCTCGCAAGTCGTCCAAGTTCCCAGCCATGGGGGACGCCACAATAGGTATAGACTCCAAACCGTTCATCGATGATTCGGCTCCCCATGATGGAAACCTCCCATGACTCCCTTTGAGGCTCCAAACACCACAAAAATGAGCAGGTAGCCTAACGCTCCCAGCCAAGTCAGTACCGATCTCGATCTTACTTCCCCCGCAAGCCAAAAGGGCGGCGCCTCCTCCTGTTGATGCGCCTGCAGAATAGGCTGGATTATAAGGATTCGTCGTCGGACCGAATAGATCGGAAACGGTTTCGATGGCTAGAAGTGCAGTCGGAACGGTGGTTTTGACGTGCACGAGTGCTCCAGCGTCTTGAAGAAGGCGAACGATGGCGGAAGACACACGCTTGGGTTTACCAACGTTGCGAGAATAGCCGATGGTGGTATCATGACCCTCGATATCTATTGTATCTAGCCAAAAAAAAAAGGAGTTAAAAATGTGATTTCGCCATAGAGTATGCCCCACCTTTGATACTGACAGGGACTCCCAATAACGAGCGTTCGCGCGTACTATCGTCTGAATCAACGCCCGGGCCCCAGTTGGCGACAGACGGGATAGCCAACGCTTCTTCAAACATGATATCCGAGACGCAGTTCGTCGCGTTCTGTGCGAGCAAGACCTTTTTCGCATAGGCCAACATGACAGCCGTCGGAGCGAGGATTCCGGAACGACATTGGGAAACGATTTGAGAGATGGAGAGAGAGTGAATTTTTACCTCGGATAACGAGAGTGGAGCTGAATAAAGGGGGGGGAGGGAGTCTATTTGTGACTGGCGCTCTCGCTGTTTCCAGGCGCTGCAGGGGATTGTGAGTGAAAAGAGGGATATTAGGAATTGAGTTACCATGCGCGGTGGTGGGCGGTGCGTGGAAAAGAAAATAACATGTGTGGAGGAATCGATTGGGGCTGTGGACCTCGAGGCAAGCAACTTATAGCGGAAACGTTATCCGAGGAGTTACGGAAGCTCAAGGCACCAGAAGCGAAGCCTAATGATCAGCGGCGCATTGGATAAAATATTCTGATCATTGCGGCGCTTTTACTTTTGGTCAATGCTAATAGTCAAAGCCACAATACCCACTTTGATCGCCAAGATAGCAAAGTAAGCCCCTTATCGAGTCCACAACCGGTGCATTGAAGGCGCGAAATAGGACATTGGAGTAAGAAACCTTCTCTAGAAATGTGTTGACAAAACATATAGTCTATGGAGTCTTGTTGAATAGGGAAGACAGGGTTAGTTATCGAGGGGCTGCCCTCTGAATCGCAGAGAAATAACAAAAGTTGTTTGAATTGATGGCATCAATGTCACAGAGGAAGGGTTATTTTATCTTTATACCAAGCATCTGCAAACTTTTTTCTCGCGATGAATTGAATCACAGCGGTTCAATTCTGGGACACCATAATCCGACAGTCGTAAGTGCCTGCAAGTTCTTGGATCCAGTCAAGCAAAATATGACTGTAATAGAATCCATCCAAAACCACTCGTTGCTAATCTGCCTTCCACGTTCCCTGAATCTCCTCCAAGAATGGTGGGACATGTACATACCGCCGAGAAAAGGGAGCCCCGTTGACGAAGGCGGAGAAGCCAGCTTCCGGGCCGGGCTCTTGTTCATTGGACCAGGGTGATCTTTTCTCAGACTGAAGAAGCCACGGGTAAAAGGACTCGGACGATAAGAGACATACAGGAGTAGACCAAGAAGTTTATTGTTATGTGCGTCCGGAGGGCAATACCACCGGGTACGAGACTATGTAGGCATCGATCGCTTGTTTTTTTCGTTTGGTCTTCTGATCGTTACTCTATGGATATCTAGATGGGGCCGCTAAATGCAGATTCCGTACGAACATCGACGATAAGACAAGTAGAACAATTGAGTGCCACTGGACGAAACATGGAATGGTGAGCGGATGGACTCACAGATGATTCAGTAATTTCCGTTGACAGTCTCAAAGTTGTTACTAAATTCCTGCCAGGCGTGCGCCACAACGAATATGTGGTCAACGATTGCTGAAGTCATAACGGGATATAAAACGACGAGAATCCTCTGAGGAGCCAGGAAGCACTTAAGCAAGCCTTTGCCGACTTCTTGTACCATGTCTCATGTCACTGTCATTGGTGCCAATCTTCCTGCCCCTGGCGCTCAGCCCGTCATTCCGCCCCGTCTCAATATAGTCGACCTCATGAAAATTGAGAAGCAATGGTCACTGTACATCCAAGCCCTGAGTGAGTTCGATATCTGACGATGTGACCTTGGACTAACGACGACCGTTCAGGCCGCCTACAAAAAACTGAACCAAAAGTGCCCCTCTCCTGGTTCGCTATCGGCGGTATTCATGGATACCCTCTCGGAACAGAATGGGAGAATGGTGGTGATAAAATGAAGACCGGCTACTGTGTCCACTTCAGTCCTCACTTCCCCACTTGGCACCGCCCTTATGTTGCCTTGTATGAGGTCAGTCTCGCTACAACATCTGCTATAGCAGACTAATGGTATCCTGTTTGTAGCAAGCCCTACAAGCCGCTGCCCTCGAAGTCGCCCAGGATTATAAGACCGACACTGGTGCTTGGGT
>Ga0307517_10007592_pt1 | contig 15763 bp, 9 predicted proteins | sample 23_EM_MG_FD_194515 | JGI IMG/M metagenome (GOLD analysis project Ga0307517, IMG submission 194515) | Populus trichocarpa ectomycorrhiza microbial communities from riparian zone in the Pacific Northwest, United States - 23_EM | ecosystem: Host-associated > Plants > Roots > Unclassified | place...
TTTGTAGACATTCTATAGATTTAATTATAATGATGATTTGTTAATTTATTGAGATATTTGATATTTAAATAAAAAATAATAACAAAACTAGGATAATTACATAAAAGAAAAGAAAAAAAAAGTTTCATCTATCTATTAAGAGGATGTTTGGGAGTGTGGTTGTGGTTGTTTTTCAAAGTGTTTTTCACTCAGAAAAGTGTGTCAATAATATTTTTTTATTTTTAAAAAATTATTTTTGAGATCAGCACATCAAAATGATTTGAAAATATCAAAAACATATTACTTCAAAGTAAAAAAAAAAATTCAAATTTTTTCGAAAATGCTTTTAAAAAGCACTTCCAAACAGGCTCTAGTGGTGGAATAAACAGTTTTCCGGAATGAATCTTGGCAAACACTCTAGTTTATGCAATAAGATGTTTGTTTTGAATAAAATTGGATATAAAAATTAGTAAACGGAAATGATTAAGAAAAATCTGATGAAACCGTTGGGACTAAATTGATAAGATTTATAAGTTTGTGATCCAGCTGAGAATAAGAACATAGCTGAAGGACTAAATTTGAGATCTCCCTAATTACTATAATTATGTTCAACTAAAGAAATTAAAAACACAATTATTCAATAAATAGATATAAATTAAATTAGTTCTTAAGCCTAGCTTAAAGTCCGAATTAAGCTGTGTACGTAATGCCCCTAAACGAGCTTACCCAAAAATAGGCTCGAATAACTATCTGGGTGGTAGCTTAGTGGTAAGAGTTTAGGATCAAGAGGTTTGTTTTCTCTGTGGTCTCAGGTTCAAGCCCTGTGGTTGCTCATATGATGGCCACTAGAGACTTACATGGTCGTTAACTTCAGGGCCCGTGAGATTAGTCGAGGTGCGCGAAAGTTGGCCCAGACACCCACATTAAACTAAAAAAAAAAAAAAAAAGGCTTGAACTAGCTTCAGCACCTCACTAAGGTAAGATTTGAGAGTTACATTTTAAAATGTTTATTTAAAAAAAAATACATTAAAAAAACATAATTTTTATTTTTAATTTATTTTTAATATTATCATATAAAATAATTAAAAAATATTAAAAAATTTAATTTTTAAAAATATTTTTAAAATACAAAAATAAATAAATTCAAAAAATTCGTGAATCGTTTTCGTTGGAAAGGGTCGATCACTTCCATAGATTCCACGGTGTTTGTTGCACCAAACCCACTGCCACTTAGGAAAAAGTAGGGCAGTGCCTTTGTTAGTGGTTGAGCTGTACAATCAAAATCATTCAACAAACCGACACCGTAGATTACAGGAACCACCGTACTCCGCGAAACACTAAATACAAGCCCGGAAACAAAGCTTTTGGTAGCTTCCACGTTGTTCTTTACTTTATAGGACTCTCTTCCGTCTCAGCTCTTTGAACACCTGTATAACAACACACAGTCATCGAGACAGACTGAGGAGCTACTTCTTGTAATAGAGTACAGAGACAAAGAAATTAAACAACATTGTTTTTGTTTTTCTCACAGAGATGGGATCTGGGACTGGAAGCTTCTTCAAGGTTCTTCTTAAGAACTTCGACGTTCTTTCTGGGTATGCTTTCCTTCTGCTGTATCTTTTTGTTTCCAGATTTCTTGAAACTAAAAACACCCAAAGCTTCAATTTTTATTATACTGGGACTTTTGCTTCTTGCTTTCATGTGTGATGTGAGTATTACCTTGCTAATGCGATGGTGGAACCCCTCAAAACATATATGTACTCTCTTTTTTCATGATATAGGTTATTTAAAAACATAGCAGACTCATAGTTTTATTAATGTTCTATATATGCACTGTGCTTTAAAAAAGAAACATCTAACTTCTAATTTGAATAATTTTCAGGCCTGTGGTTAGTCTTGTTTATCCTCTGTAAGTACCCCTCTGTTCCCTCTTTCCTTTTTTCTTCTTCTTTTCCCTTCCTTATTTTTTTTGCGGCTATCCTAGTTTTCGATTTTGATTTTACTTTTTGGGCGTTAATTTATAGACTCGTCCATAAAGGGTTCATCAAATATTCAATTTTGTTGGTGGAATGAGAATAGATTGTATCACTTGATTTGGCTGTGTCTGGACAGGTATGCATCAATTAGGGCAATTGAGACTAAATCTCACGTTGATGATAAGCAATGGCTTACTTACTGGATTCTTTACTCAATGATCACACTCTTCGAGCTTACCTTTGCCAAAGTCATTGAGTGGTAAGTTTTCTTCTCTTATATATATTCGCATTGTTACGCTCTTCAAATATTTTGTTTAGTTCTGTTTGTATTAGTGTAACTGTTTTTGGAATGGAAATTAGGGAATTGCATTGCCTGCGGTGGCAAATTAGTTTGAATAACATTGTTTTGTAACTTCTTTGTCGCTATTTCTGGTATTATCCAAAGCTGACCAACACACGAAGAACTGTCCTTTGAGAGAATTAAGTCATCTTGCCTTTTGTTCCATCCTAAATATAGTTCGAAGTTTATCGTGCTGAATAATATCTTCCCTTAATGGGGAGCACATGTTTTATTGTGACATTATAGTTTGGTGCAATTTTGGTGCACTTTTTAATGGAATAAAGTACAGGAAAAAAATCAATTATCATGGAAGTTTAATTTTATTTAGTTTCTGGGGTAGTCTCTCTATATGATGAAAAGCCTTGTTAAGTTGTCATTGTTATTTTAACAGTCCGCTTTTGCTGATTTATTTTGCTGTAGCCAGAATTTGTTAAGCTTGTGAATGTAATGGCAGGATACCAATCTGGCCATATGCGAGGCTCATTTTGACCTGCTGGTTGGTCATTCCATACTTCAGTGGTGCTGCATATGTTTATGAGAATTTTGTGAGACCTTTCTTTGCCAACCCACAGCAAACCCTTAATATATGGTATGTCCCAAGAAAGAAGGATGTCTTCAGCAAACCAGATGACGTTCTAACTGCTGCTGAGAAATACATCGAAGAGAATGGAACTTCTGCTTTTGAGAAGCTCATTACCAAGGTAGTTGATGAGCCATTAACAATTGTTTTAAACTAATTTTGGGACCAATATTTTTCTAGGAGTGAGTCTACTGATAAAATGCCAACACTATGTTTGATTGGAAAGGACCGATGGATAAGTGGAGAGGGATGAAAGAGGCACTTGCCGCATCATTCCCTCCTTGCCTGATGGATAAGCAGAGAGGGGTGAGAGACTAATGCTAAATATTAAGAAAAATAACAAGAAAAAACTTGAAGCATACCTATGAGCCATTGGATTGGTGGGACCACCCATTGGATCCCATAACAAGATCATCCTCCGGTGGTGAAATTTTTTTGTCATGTTTTCTTTATGTTTTAACATTTTTGTCACCAAAGATTTTTTGGGAGTTCCGTTAATTGATTGTGACTGTGATAGATTAAATGTCTTATCAATATTATATAGCAGTAGCATTAAATATCTCCAGCACATTGCAACTAATAAGATAATTGCTCCATGCAGGGTAAATCCAAGAGGCGTAGCTTATTCGATGATGAGGATGACCGATACTGATAGCTGTTAGCTGGTCCTGCTACCTTGTTCCTTGTCGGGGAAGACTAGTTGCTTTCAGTTATTTCCAGTTGCTACTTGCTAGAGTTCTTTGTTGTCAATGAACCTGGAGTTTTTGTGTGAGTCTAATGTGGTGGTTGGTTCTTTCAATAGATACAGGATGTTGTGTAATGATATGCTATGTAAGTATCATGAGTGCTTGCCTTATTATCATCCGTTTAATCATGTGCTTGACCTTCTCAAGGAAAGATGAAAATACGCAAGTAACGCAAGATCATTGTGATTTATAGTGACCATTGATACTGCCTTGTAATATTATCTTCATTGCGAAAAGATTGTTACCATACCCTCCGATCAGCCAACCACTAATTTTCTGCTGAAATGTTTTTCCTCCATTTGGGTTTTCAGTTTGGAAATTGGCAATGCAGCAAGTTATCTGTTACTGTTAGTTTTCAGGCGTATTGTCATGCAAGATGTGTTATATGACTTCAGTACGCGAAGGCCCTATTCCACAGTCATCAAGCTTATTTCCCACAGTTTGGAGAGAGAGCGCTGCTTGGATTTGCTGTATTCTGAGTATGTCACGGAGTAAAGCCAGGCTGCCCGAAGAAGTTGAGTGAAGTTGCTCGTTTGTCCCTCTCCCAAAATCGTGGGAGTAGATCAGATATTCTCGTATTTGGCCGAGTTGAGAGCTATGTAACCTCTTGAACTCTTCATCAAAAGCTTTTCTATGGGTCAGTTTTATTTTAGAATCCGACTCTTCTGTGGTCGTCAGCTGTCATGCGGCAAATGCTCTAGACCATTGTTCTATGACAAATCCTTCTGAGGTTTCTAGCTGCTGTTCGCTTTGTCCACATTTTGGAACAGGGAAATCACGTGGCTGATCAAGTTCGAAGAGAGCATGACTTCGTGGCCTGGTTCTAATAAACAATAACAAAATTAGTAAAACAAAATGGTGTTTTTGAACAGTTAAATCAATGTAAAAATGTGACTAGTTTTGTAAAAATTTGAACTTTCTTTGTCTACTTTCATGAGGTATTTTTGTTATTTTTTCATTTGCTTTTTTTTCTTGAAGTTTTGATTTTTCAATTTCATCCTTTTATGTCACATTCTCAACTTTTATGTTTTAAATTTGTTTTTACCATTTTGCATTTCCTAGTGTGTTAGTTGATTTAGACATTGTTCTTTGTTTATTGGGCATTGATTTAGCAAAATTAAACTATAATTGTTGTTAAAAAAAATCAATTAAAATAATGAGAACTAAAATTTACATTCTAAAAAATAGAAGTCCCCTTCGATATTTTTTACATATCAGGGCATTAAAACCAAGGTAGAGAAAGAGAAGACAAAGAGAAAAAAAAGGTTGCTAGAGCCACTCCTTCCACCACATGCTTCCATGGAGGAAAGACCTTTCTGAGAGCTTAAAGGAAGTCACATGCGTGACAACAGTGCTACAACCTTCCTTGTCATGTGTTACATGTGCTAAACATTTTTTTTTCTTTTCATTCAATTTAGTCTTTGATTCTTTAATATCTTTTCAATTTAGACCATGATTCTTTAATAACTCTTAAACTTTTTTCCCTCTTGGTTCAATTTTGACTATTGATGCATCTCGAGTAGCCCAACTTTACTTTAATAGGGTTTTTCGTTTGCATGACATTCCTAGGTCTATCACTTGGGATAAGGATGTCAAGTTCATGAGTAATTTCTAAAAGAGTTTGTGGAGAAAAATGAGAACTCCGCTGAACTTTAGCAGTGTTTATCATTCTCAGACTGATGGATAGAAAGAGGTGGTTAATCGTAGTCTCGACAACTTACTGCAAAGCCTTGTAGGAGATAAGCCAAAATAGTGGGATATGACATTACCACAAGCGGATTCATTTATAATAGGTCTCGGAATTGGACTACCTAACTAAATCCCTTTGAGATTGTTTACAGACAAATTCATTTTGCAGTACTAGAGCTAATTTTTGTTCCTCGCATTAGATGATTAAGCATCCAAGCAACATATATGGAAGATTACGTGCATGACATTCATGATCATGCCAAACAAACAATCAACAACAACAATGTTAAGTATAAGTTCCTAGTTGATACTCATCGTAGGAGAGTGGTGTTCGAGGTTGATGATTTGGTATGGGCAATCCTTACACATGATAGGTTACCGATGGGTAAGTATAACAAGTTGAAGGAAAGGAAGATAGACCCTTGTGAGGTGTTGTAAGAAATATATGATGCTTACAAGATTCATCTTTCTAATCATCTAAAAACTTCTGATTTATTCAATGTCCAACATTTGACATCTTATTTGGAGAAGGAACAAAACTTGAGGTCAAGTTCTCTCCAACCTGAAAAGAATGATTTAGTCAAATCTGCGATAACGGGTGATTCTGAGCAATCAGGTATGGATCTACCACAACTATATGAGGATTTTCCCTAGAAAAATTATATTAATGGCTTAGCTGTTGCATTTATGGACTAGTGAGACCGATCTAAGCCCAAGAGGAGGTTTAGTTATGCTAGGCTAGAGTAATGGCTCAAAAGAGTCATAACTTTTAATCTAACAATTAGGTTGATCTTAAGTTCTTACAGGATTTTCTAGAGGCTATTTTTCTTTTAGTAGTCATTATGTCTTTACGCGAATCGTTACGTCTTTATATATAAAATATCTCGCCGAGACCCCCAATTTTGATAGTTTTGTTATTTTTTTTGTTACTTTTAGATTTCATAACTTATTTTGGATTTTATGCTTTTTTCCTTTGTATTTTTGTGTTTTTGCTTTGTTTTCTAGTTGAGGTAAGATTTCTGACCTATTTAAGGTTTTGTAAATCTCCTAAGGAGACAAACTTTTATTACCATTATTGTTAGAGAGAATAAACCAATAAATTTGGAGTTTACATCTGCAACCCCTTTCATAAAATTTATGTGTTCTTTATTTGTTATTGTCTTTAGCTTTCTCCTACATCAGTTTTCCTCTTAATAAGAGGAATTCTATTGAGGTATTTTTGGCTTTAATATCACATGAAAAAGTAAATCACAGTTAAGAGAGGCTTTTCATTTTGATTGTGTTTTTCAAACAATTTGTGTTTTTTTAGTTGGAAAAATAATTTCTTGAGGTTATAAGAGTGCTTTTGGGGGGTATTTTTATGTGAAAATGAGTTGAAATTTTGATTTTTGGATAAAAAAATTCACAACTTGATCTTTCAGCCACTCTCGGTGCCTAAAAACCGGGTTTGTAAAAGATGTTTCCTCTGTTTCTTTTTAAAAAGTTAAGCATCATTCACCTAGTTTGATAAAAAAAAAATAAAAAAAAATGGCTTATACACGGGGGCTTAGGCTGGGAGATCAATGCACCTAGACTTTTTTTTAAAGGCCCGTGGGCGCTAAGCTACCAAGGCTCGCATGCCTACCTTGTTTTAGTTTCTTTTTTTTTTTTTCTATTGTTTGATTTTTTTTCTTTATTTTTTTTCAAATTGCATTATTCAACATTTTTTTATTGTTGATTTTTTTGTGCAATTTTATCCTTTAACATTTAGTTGATTTTGAATTGGTCTTCATGATATATTTTGGTTTACTTTTTATAGGATTATCGCAATCTTATATGAATGTCCTGACATTTGGTTGGTACTTGATGAGGATACAAAAATCATAGGGAATATTCTAGAAGGAATTATTCCTTAAGATCCTTGTATTTCATTCACAATGTGTTCTACAACCTTCACTTTAAAATTGTATTGGCTTCTTCTTTAATGGATCTTCTCAGGGGATGTGAATCTCTTCTTAAATAAATACCTGCACAAAGTCCTTTAAAGAACCTTGTGGGTGTTAATGGGGGACCCTCCAAAGATCAAGTCAGTACTAGGTATTTTTATGTAGCAAAAAGACATTAATGAAGATATTAATAAGCTTTTATGAAGATAAAGAGGAGGAAGGGGAAGAAGATGTGGAATTCAGGTTGAAGAAGAAGAATAATTGTGTTTATGTCTCAGAGTATAAGGTTTCAAACCCTTTTCCTGTATGCTCTTGCTTCCTTTTATATTATATGGCTTGACTTGCTTCATACAACATATGAGGGGTAAAAATGTAATTTTTTAATAGTAAAATAATATTATTATATTGCTTATACCATCAAATTTAATTAATATAAGCATGGACCGCTTATTCGTATTTAATGGGATGTGATGGACATTATAATTACTCACCCAAGCCCGGAGTATGGGAAATTCAGTGTGGAATTACCTTTTAGCTATACCCTAAACCTGAAAGGAGTTGAGTTCAACTCATACGCTAAACCCAAAAGGAGTTAGGTTTAGCTTGTGACTGCACCTAAGAATGGTCAGGGACAGGCGCATCATAGCCCAACATGGAGTCGAGCACGGACGCACCATAACCCAACTTAGGGTTGGGCGTGAACGCACCATAGACCAATGAGAAGTTGGCCTCAGACGCGTTCCTGACCCAACATGAGTTTAGGCGCGAACACGTCCCCGACCCATCATGGTTTCGAGTGCGAACGTGTCTCGGCCCACCATGGGCCTGGACGCCGACACGTCCTACCCCAACATGGGGTTGGGTGCGAACGTGTCCTGGCCTAGCTTGGAGTTGGGCGCAGAGAAAGAGATAACCCTATTTTGGGTTGTGATTCTCGTGTGTTGGATTTTAAATGGGAAAGGTTTTAGGAAACTATTACCCATCAGTAGCCCCCTAAGTCTGGAGACTTAGGACAAATTTATTTTTTTTTACTAACCTTAGTTGAGTCGTAATCCTGATCAAGATGTTCTTTATACTCCTTCTATCAAGGCTTTACTGGCAGGGATAGTCTTCCCAGAGAGTTCATTGTTTGAATCTTCAAGATATGTTCTTAGTCCTTCTTTCGAGGAGCATTGGACACTCACTACTGTCCTGGAGAAATGGGTCTTAGACGCCACAGGGGTGTATAACCCTGTTTGGACCAGTAGGAGGTGTTGCTATAGGAGGGCTGGTTTTAGCACTTTTTAATGTTGTAGATGCTGGTACCTGTGTTATCTAGGAGAAATATGGGTCTCATACCATATACAGGGTGTATAACCCGAGTTGGATAGACTGGGTGTTGTTGTAGGAAGGCTGGTTCCAACACTTTTTGATGTTATAGAGGCTGGTACCCATGTTATCCAAGAGAGATGTGGGTCCATGACGACACATAGAGTGTGTAACTCGAGTTGGATAGACGAGATGAGCCTGATAAGGCCACCCCAACACTTTTGAATGCTATAGAGACTGGTCTCATGCTGTCTAGGAGAGATGTGGGTCCCAGACTACATACATGAATATATAGCCCGTTTGGACAGACATGATGGACCTGATAAGACCGTTCCAGTGCTCTTACTTCCAACTGAAAAGGCTAGATAGAAGGAAGGGAGGGGCGTTGAAAGTCGCCCTGAAGAGTGAAGCATTGATCCCCTACTACTACCTTAGAGAGGTGAGTCCTAGACGCCACAAGGGTTTGTAACCTCAATTGGTGACAGTAAAGGTTGATGCTCACTTTAAACTTTGCTACCATCCTGGAGAAGTGGGTCTCGGATGTCACAAGGGTGTGTAACCCTGTTTGGATCGGTAAGAAGTATGCTTGAAAAATGAATGTAAATTAAGTAAGAACACAAGTGAAAAAAATAAGCATTCTTTATTTATAAATTCAACAATGATATAGCTTAAGGTGGTATGAGTGCCTCGCATGAGAAATGTCAGAGCCTTGTAGGTCTTGTAGGTGATCAACCAGTAGGGCTTTATTGCCTTTTTGACAGGTGTTTGCATATTTTCTTGAGGCTTCCTGGTTCCCTTTCACTGCAGCTACCCCTTTAACTATTGGGAACTTCATGGTCAAATACTTAGTGCTGACCACTACACTGGAGCAATGACCTCCCGATGATGGCATTATATGGAAGTTAAATGTTAATGACCATGAAGGTCTGTTGGATAGTCACACAACAGGGTGCAGTCCCCACAGTAACAATCAACTCTACTGCTCCCTTCACGGGCACTGCTGACCCTTCTATCCCGACGAGTGGTGTTGGCACTAGAGTCATTCTAGAGGCATTTACGCCTATTTTTTTCATGGCCTCTGCTGATAGGATGTTCATTGGGCTATCATCATGCACTAGGATCCTGTAAACCATATGATCCTTCATGACCATGGAAATCACCAAGGCATCTTATGTGGATGTTTAATCCCCTATCCATCAACATGGGTGAAGGTGATGGGTTCATGCCAAGAACTTTCTTAACCCATTGTAACTAGAACTTGATCTCCTAGCCTTGTTCTCTTATTATTGGTGACACCTACGTTGGTAGATGAACCCCTTAGTATGACAAGGATGTCTGGGAGTGCTGGTCTTTGCTGTCTCGCTTCATCTCCCTCCCCTTTTTGAGATGGATCCTTTTTCAGGAATTGTCTGAGGTATCCCTGTGTTAAAAGTCTCTCCACTTCTTTCTTGAGAGCATAACATTCCTCAGTGCCGTGTCCTTTCTATCTATGGAACTAGCAGTACTTTTTGGAGAACTTGAAGCTGAGATTAGGCTTTGAGAGAGGAGAATATTGAGGTAGGTTCTGACCCTTTAAAGTCGTGTAGATCTCTGTGTAACTAGTGTTTACAGGAGTGTAAACCCTTTTAGGGCCTACTAGGATGATCCCTGGAGGGCCCTTTCTTCTTAACATCATGTTGTCTGATAGGGAACAATTCCTATTGAGGGGTTCAACTCTGACCCCTTCTTTATGGACCTATAAGAGGAGCTTCTACGTAGCTAGGGCTTCCTCCACTTTCATGTGGCTCTCGATCATTGTATTAACAAATGTTTTTCTAGATCTTTCCAGTATTTTTAAATTCATGGAATTATGTTTTTTTTTCTGGAACAAACATTCCTTTCTTAAAGTTCAACATCTAAAATCCCAATTCTAGTTATCATTTCATCACATGTTAAATCTTAAATGAAAATTAACCGGCAACTATCAAACAAGTGAATAGAAACTTTCTTATGATGGGATGAATCGGGGAGCATCTCGATGACATGACTGTTTATGATCTGGTACTTCTTTGTAGCTATGGTGGCGGAGGTAATTGAAGATGATGGATGGAAACGGCTCTCCAAAAACTTTTAGCTCAGGAAAATGATAGGTGCACAAACTGCCTAAGCGTCAAATCCCAGAGCATAAAATTCTCAACCAGTCGCCTTCACCTCTGTCCTCAGTGATGCGTGCATATCATGATCAACTCCTGCCCCTTTCCTTTAGTTTATTATCATTCACGAATCCGCTATATACATCTAAGGTATTCTATTTCCTTATCTTCATGTGGGATAATGGAACAAAAGAGACCAACATGTGGAAATCAATCAAATAGTTCAGGACAAAACACACACACACACGGTGCAGAAGAGAAAAGCAACAGCAGCTTCCCTTTAACTTCGATAGATTAGTCACTGCTTAAATTCAAAAAAACCCAGGAAAGTGTAATAAACACCTACAAACATGTGCATAATAAAGAGGCAACTGCAGCTCCCTTTAACTTTATCGATTAGTCCCCACTTAAATACACAAAACACATGGACATGTAATAAACGGAAAATAATACACTTATTTACCTTTAACAACATTAAGAGTCTATAGCATAGTGAAAGATCACCAGCATCTCATGACTGAGACGGGTTTGCTTCTAATAACAATGGTCTCAAAGCCTTTACTTTTCCCAGGCAAGATTCCATTGCTGGTCGAAAGTCAAGCCTCACTTTCAACTTCAGTCTCAACAGTATTGATAGCTTCAGATAAATATTCCTGAGCTTCTTCAAGTGCAGATTCCTTGGCATCATCAGCGTACAGTATCTTTTTTATTGCAACTGTCATCTGCATGGCATTTAAACAATGGCATGACTAAAAGCATAACCCCTGCTCCATATTTATGATACTAACCATGTCTCTTGATCTATATATTAGGCATCTAGAAACTCTTACCGGTAGGTCCTCCATTTCAGGAATCTGACATAGTATTTCTATATCTCGCAGCTTCGCAAAGTAAAAATCTCTTTCTTTTTCCAAATGGTCCACTGAGAGCTTGAGATTTGTAACCTGTATGCAAACCAGAGTCATCAGTACTCACTGTCAATATCTTTTCATATTGCAAAACTCTGTTATGATAACTATGACTACAAATTAGAGCTAGAAAGAGCATGCAGGTTGATGAAAATTTTTAATCTCCAAGTTGATAGTCAAAACTCTAAAGTTCAAGAGAACAATCTGCATACATCATAGACACTAAATGCAAGGGGGTTTTGAACTGCTCCTGTTTCAAATACAAGAAGAAAATGGAATACCTCCTTGGACAAGGCTTGAATCTCCTCTGAATAAGTTGCTCCACCTGCCACAGCACTTCCCCTACCTTGCTTTGGCCCTATAGCAATGTGCATTAAACAACAAACAAATAATTTAGGAAAAACAAAGCCAAAATAAAAAAGTGAGGCATGGATTTGGAAGATATCACGTGGTCTGTACTTACCGGACATTTTATTCAGGTCAACTGTGTCACCAGAGGCAGAGTTATGCAAATTGTTTGCTTGCAGTGATTTCGTGGTCTTCTGAGAACCCTTAGAGTTACGGTCCTTCCCACCCTTACTTCTCCGTTCCACAGGATTATAGTTCCTTTTAGAAATAAAATACACAACATGTTTACTTACATGATTAAAGCAAATGAAAAACAACTATTTCAAGCAAGTTAAAAGTAATGGAAGAACGATGTGTAAGAAAAACATTATTTACTCATTCATGATTCCACCATTTACAGAGTCACAGTATCGTTTCAGCCATTGTAAGAATTCCAAGTTGTCCAATGGCCTTCCTTTAACAAGCCTGTTAACTTCAATATGCTGCCATTTAGACAGAAAAAGAAGGGATGTCAAGGCAAATATAGTGTCTCCTGCCTCATGTTAAAACTTAGAAAAGAATTGTATCCTGTCTCCTCACTCATATCAGAACTTAGAAGAATATCAAAATTGTAAGTAAAAACATACAAATGAACTCACATGTTAGCACAAACAACATTAAATATCAAAATTGTAAGTAAAACATACAAATGAACTCACATGTTAGCACAAACAAAATTCTCAATCATATCTCTAAATGTACTAGCAATACACAACAGCAAAACATGGAATAACATCCATTTGCTGAAACACCAATGTTGCATTTGGTTAGTGTCCTAAGACAGAAAGGACGGATATAAAAGAGATGAAAACGTGTCTGAGTGAAGAGATAGAGACACAGTAAATGTCTTTGAGATAGTTTTGGAGTGAATTTTATATTCTTTCAAAACATGAAGGACATAGACATATCCTCTCTATCCTCATTATCTTTGTCTCTTCTATCCCGAGATAATAATCAAACACTACCTAAGGTAATAGTGTTTAGCTTCTCATTATTTTTTTCCCTTTTCTTTTATTGTGGTTGTTATTTTTTTTTTTTTTTACTGTCTTTGCTCCAAGTTCGCTTTCTTTGCCTAGATTTTATCAGACTGAAACAAACCTAAATTAGCAAATCCAAGAATCTCCCATCCAACTCTGGCTTTGGACAGGCTGAAAAATAATGCCAAACTCAAATAGATGATCCAATCAAGGAAGATATGGTCCAAATGATAACAAGAATGAGAAAACGTATGGATACAAGATTGGAATGCTGCAAATTTATATATCTAAACTGTAGTATATGATGGAAATTACATTTTTACTCTCTAGAAACTTCCTGTCATGGATCAAGCTAGTAACACGAGGCTCATATGGTGATTCAGTAATATTAAATGAAATGAAACTGAACATTAAGAAGATCAACACAAAGAACGAACAAAAAAAAAAAAAAACGTGAGAGATTGAATTAGTACCTTCTCAATTTTCAACTTGTTGAATACATCTTGCAGAACCTTGTAATTTTGGATCATATCATATTCTGTCTTCGCATCAAAATTCACCTACAACAAATGGAACTGAAATCTAGCGGAAGGCATTCTATAACTGCAATACTTAACCAAATGACAAGGCAGATATTAAAAACAAAGATATCGCAAATAGCATTCTGTCACCTTGTGCATAGGCACAACTCCTGGATAAGTCATGTCCATCATCTGACACTGCACCGCACCAGAAGCAGCCTGCACACAGTAATTGACATGGGAAACATTAGAAGAGAAGGAATTAAAAAGCGTAATGTGATCTCATTCCAAGAGCATTCGATAATATATAGCAATCCAAAGCACATGTAAAAAAAAAAGTAACAATCCTGCTGGCAAAGCTCATGCCATAACTGGTTCTAAGAGTCGTCAAGGTCATGTCAGCAGAGAATTCGATAATTTAAATCAGAGCATCCCATTTTGTTTCCTTTTTTCGTAACAGAAAATTGTCATATGGGAAACAAAAAACCCATTTCGTTAACATGCTCAAAATTGCTAAAACAATACGGAAAGCCAAACATTCCCTTAAATTGAGGCAGAATAAATAAATCCAAAAACACAAACAAAACCATAAAGAAACAATTTTTTTTATAAAAAACCTCTTCGATACGAGAGAGATTGAGCTGAAGTCTGTTGTTGATCCATGTTAATATCTCATTTCTTCCGACAAAATACGCACTGTCCATCATCCCTATATTCGACGCCATTCCTCTCTCTCTCTATGTTTTTTTTTTTTTCCTAGAAGATGAGAAATAGTTTTCTTTTAAGAGCAAGAATATGAGGAAATTTTTGGTTTTGATTTTGATTCGAGATTAGAGCGTGAAATTAGGGGTTGCCGTTTTATTTATTTATTTTTCCGGTTTTGATTGATTTTTTTTTTTCAGTAAGTAGAAACTGAAACTCAAGAAAATGAGTGGTGAAAAAGAAAGAGAGCGAAACTGATGATCAGTTAGCAGATAGAGACAGACAGCACCAAAAATAAATAAATAAATGGAAATGAAATTCCAAAATTTTGTTTATGTGGCAGGCACCGACTCATTGTGTTATAAATATGTGTGGTACATATTTTTTTAATTGGAAAGGTGGTTGGGTGATTTGAATTCTTCTCCCATTATATAATAATTACATAAATTATAATAATTTAAATATAAATTTATTTTACTACATTAAACTATTAATGTACACAACTGTTAAAATATTTTTTTTTAAACAATCACATTTCAAGTGCTTATACTAATTTAATTTTTTATATTTAGTATTTATACTTTTTTTCTTATTAAAAAGTACTTGGCATAATTCTTTATATATATATATATATATATATATATATATATATATATTTGTGCACTTTTATTTGAAAATTATGAACATATATATTGAGTGTTTTTTATAAGTAAAATAATTTTGTTTTTGTTTTTTTCTTCTAACAAGAACAAGCTACAACTAAGAACTTAAACTCAACCAGCCATGTATTCAATATTTTAATATATAAAAAAGTGTATATTATTCCTAGCAATGTCATGCAAAGGACTAAAAGAAAAAAATAATAAAAATAAACTACCTAAATTATAAAGAAAAGTAATAAAAAAAAAGTAAATTGGAAGATATAAATTTCAAAAGGTAAATTACATAAATAAATTGTATATATAGATGTGGTCAACTTCTCTAGTAACTATATCGACTTATTTATATTGTTCTAATGTTTGAATTCTATCTAAACATCTAATTTCAATCTTATATAAATTGTCTATATCATATACGGAACTTAGACATTAAATCTTAGTACAATTAAAATTTTCCCTTGCTAATAAAGTCCAAAGTTATGTCCTTGATAAGCTCATTATGGTGAGGACTCCTATTTTAAATAAAATTAAACTTTCTAATTATTTTTATGAACTGAAACTCTTATAATCAGTTGCTTTCTTTTGATCGATTATGTTTTCTAGTCAACTGATTAACTACGTATTTGTGTGTTTGGTATTGTAGTAACTTTTGTGGTTGTGGTTTGAAAAAAATTCTTTTATAAAAAGTACTTTTAGTTGAGGTTGATTTGATATTTATATATGTTTGGTTAAAACTGTGGTTAAAATTAAGGTTGAACAAAAATTAGTTTAATGTATTTGGTTAAAAATATTTTTTAAATTGAGGTTATAAAATAAGTAAAATATATATATATATATATATATATATATATATATTAATATTAATGGTTTTAAATTTAAATATTGTAGATTTAATTACTACTATTACATCATGAAATAAATAATATTTTATATA
>Ga0307517_10007593_pt1 | contig 15762 bp, 27 predicted proteins | sample 23_EM_MG_FD_194515 | JGI IMG/M metagenome (GOLD analysis project Ga0307517, IMG submission 194515) | Populus trichocarpa ectomycorrhiza microbial communities from riparian zone in the Pacific Northwest, United States - 23_EM | ecosystem: Host-associated > Plants > Roots > Unclassified | place...
TCTGCTTCTGGTGAGTACAGATGAGCTTCCAGGGTCTCTAGAAGGACAGCAGAGTTGAGAGATACTGGTGTTTTCGTGCAATGTTGGACTCAAGTAGCCTCGTTGCTGGACCGTGGTCAGGTGCAATGTCACGTCACGCCGGAAAAATAAAATCACGGTGTTCACAGAATTTTGCAAACGGCTGTAACAACCATTTGCAACCAGTAATATCAGATTATCAATTTCTGTTTATTGTTGCCATTTCTCCATTATATAATCATTGTAAATTACAAGTAATGGCAAAGAATTGTTTCCGTTCGTGCCTCTCGACATTGATAGCACAAATAAATAAATTAAAAAATGATTTGTGGACAGGTATAATGATTTAGCTAGATTTCTGTTAAATATATGCAATTAGTACGATGGCAGTGTAATACTGTCACACCAATGTCATACCTTTGTAGCAGTCACCTTGGCCGCTTTTGAGCGATGTTCATAAATCTAACAGTGTCACAGTCAAATATGTATAATACCTCTACTTAGTGACAGAGACAAACCTTTTTGAGTTCAGCAGAAATCTCTGTGTCATAGTAGTGTTTGAACTCGGCTTTTGTCCCATTAGGATGGTCCATACACCAATCTTGCACACAGAGGTTTCTAGAAACAATTGAGCAACAATGGTGAATCGGCATGTACAGTAGTGCATACTGTGCAGTTAAAGAGGTATTGGGACACATTTTTGTGGATTTCCTTCCTGCACTCATCTCAGCCAAAGGTGGGCATCCCGATGGTGGGTTTAACACCAAAACTAAAGGAGTGGCAGGAATTGTTGTGGTTGAAGTAGGATTCAAAACTGTAGATGTATTTTGATCAGAGACTGATTCAGAGTAGGGCTGAACCTCTGCAAACCATCAGAGATTGTCAGCAATGCAACCAATGAGAGGAGTAAAGAGTATTTACCTGGATTCCCTTCCAAAGGCAAACCATTCTCATTCGCAGAAAGGGAATGGGAATCATGGGATACAGGAGCAAGGTTAGATGGAGTCTCAAATCTCTTCTTCTTATCCATCGCCTCGGTTGCAGCCAAGTCGACTGCAGGTGTATTGTTGACGGAAAGCATGACATCAGAGCCTAGTGTTGTCTGGGTGATGGTCGCAGATGTTGCAGGCGTTGAACTCGAAGGGTTATTTGTTGTCTTGCCAAGGTTCTCCTCGAGCAAGGGATTTCGAACCTGTATATTATATCAGGTCATTGTATATATAAGGAATATTTCTTGTACAATTGGTGTCGGCTCGACAGGAAGCACATTGGCAATAATTGTGGCAGGCGGAATCCCTTTGGCAGCACTTACTGCTTCTTCAATAGCATCTAGGAGGACAATTGGGCTCAAGGGTGCTGACTCTGCTGAGTCCTTCATTGCGGTATGGGGCTTCTCAAGCAACAGGTTTTGAAGCTATATTGCAAAATATCAAGCAATGCACATATCAGGGAAAATAAAAGCAACCTTCTTCGGTTTCTTGGATGGAACTGCTGTTGGTTCGATGGAGCATCGTTTGGAGCCAGCCACAGGAGTGGAGTCAGTTGTTTCTATTGTGAGAACAATAAGAGTCCAATATGAGTACATGAATGTGAAGTAGTATAAGGATGGCTTACTCTCAGTTGGTTGGTGGTAATAACTGAGAGTAGCCGGTCAGGAGAATAATGATGATATGATGGTACACCTTAGGTAAGCTGGAGTAACAGAGTAACATAAAGTGAAAGGAATATAGATAATAGAATGGAAGTCTGAAGATAGAATAGAACAGGAGATAGAATAGAAAAATACAAAGGGAATCATACGGGTATTCTTCAACATATATAATGGTCAGAACAAGACAAGACACAAAGATCAGGCATGGCTGAGCCTGAGGTACAGTAGAATAGAGAGAACAGAGGGGAGGTTTTATTATAGTTGTCCGAGTCAGTTGGAGAAGTATCGGCGTGTGAACTCAAATTTCGAGTTCCTGATCGCGATGATCCGATCACGATTCACAAGCACCTATAGCGCTATCGATCGTTGCAACAACCAAAATCCGTGTTGGACTTGTGGTGTCTCTCTTTACTTCATCAGCGAGCCGCGACTTGGGCCTACTGATTTAAGGTACGGTTTTTCAGTAGGGAACCAGAGTTCGGGGGTTTGTGAGTGATGCTTACATTCCTGATAAAAATAATAGTCGCTGTCGAACATGCCAAATTATGGGATTCTAGGACTTGTAATTTACCTGTACTTATATTCAAAGCTCACATAAAGCCAATTTACTCTGCGATCGCAGTGTAATATGTACTCAAGTCTCCGTGTTTCTCCAGGTCAGTTATAGGATCTTTAAAATATTAATGCAACAGATTTATCAGAGTTCGGATGGGAGCTACCCGTTATGCCCCAATGGGTCTGGAGTTATCGTAGTCTGTCTGTCACTTCTTAGATCTTCAAGTTGAAACCTGTTTTTAAACGGACTCTTAATACCTCAGTCGTGACCTTGGTTCGTGCTACCCGTTGTTGTAGCTTCGAAAATTCAGAAGAAACAGAAAAATTACCCATATTCACAAGACAAAATAAAATCGGCTGTGGTACAATGGATCTCAAACGTATCTGGGACATGCTTGAATAAAACATAAAGTGAGGTCCTCAAGAGCCCCAGACATAATAAAAAATGTTTATAAAGTCGCCAGCAATTCTAGATCTCTGATTCTTCTCTTGATGCTACAGTAGAGACTTGGGTCTGGTCATACAATAGCAATATCTCGCCTTTCCCATCAACACCATATGAAAGTGTGCCGCCCAACTGGGTTTGCCGTGCGATCCAAGTGTCTTCAAAACGACTGATCGCCTCAACCGACGTTGCACCTCGGTTGGACGGTTTGCGCCGCATAGGTAACTGCCACCATTATTTGCTTCGAAAGAGCATTTTTTGGACACCTCAGATGTTGTCTAGCAGTCTAGGAGGTACGTAACACAAAGATTTTTTGGCCACTGCTAATAGTTCCAATGTAATAACTCGCGAGGTATCCAATCCAATTTCACTTCACATGTCTTTGATGCTCCTGGTACCAGTAAATATTGTTCAGCTTTTCTAAGTCGATGAGCTAACCTAACCCTTCGAGGTACACAGACTGGAAAATAAAAAATTCGTGTGAATTTACCTAAAAATAACACCGATGCACTGGACGTTGAGGCTATGATTTGGTGATTTGTTTCTTGCTTTCGTTCCATGACCTCCATGCTTGGTTTCCCTTTGTTTCCTCGCTGATTGAGGACTGTTTCTTATTTTTGAAGCCGAAGCTTCCGACAATGTGAAGGGCAAGGCACCACCTTATCCAATGCTCCTTCTATGGACTCCAAAGATGGATAATGCGTAGTAAGAACTTTCACACTGCTTATCTTACTTTGGAGCCATCGGGCACAGAGGAGTATTTGAGAATCACGGTCGATTACCCATCGAAATCATCGGTGTTCTATGCCCGTTACACTTCACTTCACAACACCAGCTATCCCAAGGTGGCAGTACGTTTACGCGTATGTGCTATGGCATGGCTCTTAGGTTCCGTCCGTAATGAGGAATTATGAATGGGGAGACAATTTTAAATTGTGAAAGGTGCATTGTCCGTTTGACCGACACATGTCTAACGTTCGATTGTTGGATAGAATTCTGGAATTGGACAAAAGCCTGAGCTGTGTGTACTGGATAAAGCTGGTTTTCTTTCTCCAACATTCTGGAACTACGGATGCGATCGTATAGTGAATAGCGCAGCGAAAGCTCGTCAGTTCTGCGTGGCGGTTTGTACTTGAATTCTGATAGACCTTGTCTTGCATTGCGATTTTAAACCCAGTATCCGTTCCGAGTCATTCTTTCACATTGATGGTTGACGTGTAAAGTCAAAGTCAAATGTAAGTCTCTCGGGTTCTATAAATTCATATCTGATATATGATAAAGCCTAGATGGACTTGGTAAGGGATGAGCTGATCATGAACGTCAGCCGTACAAATCCTTAAGAGAACGGTCGCAGTGAACCTCGCGTTTCCCTCACCTACGACTTTTTGTTGAAGTTTGTTCGTTTAGGCGGGAACTAGCCTCGTTCTACATTTCTAGGAAGTCAAAGAAAGATTAAACTTTATTGTCAAAAAGGTCCCCGTCTTTCAATGGAGTCCTTTTTAAGGGATTCAAGTATTCAGCCCAAAATAGGTTTGTGTCCTGATGCATTACAAGTGTCGCTGCATGCGGAATCAGGCATGAATTGCTGGCATGCATTCTGGCAGAGCAGATAGATCATAGAGTCCAGGGAAATCTTTTTGTTGCATTGTCAGATCCAACGGCTGGAGCTGATTGGCTGGAGATCTGTATTGCCCTGATTTGGAGGTCCAGGGACACGTGCTGATGTCACAAACGTCCGACATTGCCGTTTGCCTCGTGCACGGCTGGCCTCCTTCATTTTCACTCGCGCGGCATTCACCTATTACTAACCCTGCAAATCAAGGCTTATCCGCCAACTCCCATGGGTCCTCCTCCACCCCCGCCGCCTATCTGCTTTCCCTTCTCCTCAAAGAAACCAAGGCGTCGTTTATCTTGGTCCAGCTCTGATAGATCACGCTCACCAATTCCGCTTCCACACCCTGAGCCCAGAACTCAGATCGTTCGACACCCGTCGTACTCCGCCACTTCGTCCGTCACATCACACGCAGAGTCCTTGACCTTCCACTCAGACTCGGAAATTTACGACGAGGTGCGCGAACTTGTCCCGAGGCAGTCAAAGTCGAAGGACGATAAGGGTAGATTGGGGCGATCTAATACGATGACAGGAACGAAGAAGGCTGTTGTATCGCAAAAGTGGGGGTATGGATGGGGTGCAGGGAAGAGGGATAAGGAAAAGGGGAGAGAGGTTGATGCTGAGGAAAGCGAGAAATTCTCACAGGAGAATCATTTGCCGCTATATCAGCCCGTTGTAAGAAGGGACTCCAAGTCTACGCAGTCGAGTCGTCGAACACAGGATTCTGCTCGGACGCAGGATACCGTACGCACACAAGAGACGATGCGGACGCACGACAGTCACCACACCCACACCAGTCAGCAGAGCAAGGGCTCAGCGCAGTCCAAGGAGACATACCGAAGTGGTGCAAGCCGGTCGACAGCACCCAAACCTCGTCCGCCTCTTCTTGGGGCTTTGGAACACCACGAGTCAACTTCGACTCTCGTGGGTTCCGCATTTGAAAGGAAGATTAATGATCAAGAATCTATACATAGCAAAGCAGATACCACGGAGAGGTTGGATGAGATGAGGCGGTTGATGGTGAAGGATAATTTGGATTATTAGTTTGTATTTCTTTTTTTTGCGTTATGTGTAATTCTTGACCATCACTTTACTAGTATTGTCCCGAGCGAAGACGCCCATGGATCGGAGTATGTTGCTGGAAGCGACAAACGCCGGGAGTTCATCTCCGGGTAAGTTTTTCTCTTTTCATATTGGGTCGTTTTCAATACTGTGTAGCTTCACTGGTTCTGCCGGACTGGCCATTATAACGAGAAACTCTGCCTATCTTTTTGTCGATTCGAGATATTGGGTACAAGCAGAGAACGAGGTTGACGACAACTGGACTTTGATCCGTGCAGGTGCCCCTGGTGCGCCTCAGGATTGGATCGAATGGCTTGTGGTTCGTGTCTCCGTCCAATTCTAAAACTATTGAACTGAACTTTTCCCTAGGAACGTGTCAAAGACTCAAGAATTGGCATTGACGCTCGCATGATTTCGCATGAGAAAGCTGTTCTCATCAATTCGAAGATTGGCGGAAAAAGCTCGAAGCTTATTTATCCACCCCAAAATCTTGTCGATCTCATCTGGAGAGACAAGCCCACCAAATCGCTCGAGAAGGTGTATATGCAGAGCGTTGAATTTACTGGGAAGGACGCTGCGTCGAAACTTGCAAAATTGCGGGAGTGGATCAGGCAGCAGCCTCCCGATAAATCTTACCCCAATAAAGTGACGGGACCCATGGATGTCCCTGTCGCAACTTTGGTAACTGCTTTGAATTGCATCGGTGTGTACAATTTTGTAACATATCCGTGATGTTCGCTAAGCTGTTCAATCAATGTAGCATACATCCTGAACCTTAGGGGGTCTGATATTCCTTACAACCCCCTCTTTCACGCATACCTGTTCGTCGGCCTTGACCGCGCCATTCTCTTCTTGGAGCCTCAGAAGCTAGAACCTGAAGTTATCGACTACCTCAACTCCATCGGTGTCGAACAACGAAGCTACACCGACGTGTGGCCCTTTCTCCGTCGCAGAGAATGGGGCGACGGTCGCGTTCTCATCGCTCCTCAAACATCCTACGCCATCTCGTTGATGCTCACGTCCTTCCGCTACACTGTTTCACCGTCATACGTCGAACACATGATGAGCATTAAAAACGAGACGGAGATCGAATGCCTTAAGAGGGCTTACCTCCGCGATGGCGTTTCGTTCGTGCGGTTCCTGGCGTGGCTTGAGACCAAGCTTGCGGAGGGGTATGACATCACTGAGTACGAGGCTGCGTGGAGGCTGACGGAGTATCGGAGAAAGAACAAGCATTTCATGGGTTTGGCATATGAGAATATCTCGGCCAGTGGGCAAAATGCGGCGCTTCCACATTATTCGCCGAAGAAGAGTTCTACCGCTATGATTTCGAGGGACCTCCCTTATCTCAAGTGAGTCGTCCTTCTGTAAATATGTGCTGTAACAACAGACATTGACTTGTGTTTTCAGTGATTCTGGTGCACAGTACTTTGACGGAACCTGTGACACCACTCGCACGATGCACTTTGGACGACCTACCACAGACATGTGCGAAGCATATACACGTGTTTTACAAGGACACGTAAGTCCGGGATTCGTCAAGCCCCAATTCGACAGCTTACCATTTCGCACAGATCGCCATTGATAGTGCTATCTTCCCTGAAGGGACTTCGGGCAGACAATTGGACGTCTTGGCTCGAAAGGCCCTCTGGAAGGACGGATTGAATTACATGGTACGTGTTTTTGGACCTTCTGATCGCTTTCGACATGCTCATATTGTGATTCCCAGCACGGCACGGGCCACGGTTTTGGTGCTTTCTTAACTGTTCACGAGGGCCCTCACGGATTTTCAAGCAACGTACCGCTCGTTCCCGGACATGTTATCACTAACGAACCCGGGTTCTGTTAGTTTCCTAATTAACCGTTTAATTTCGTTATCTGACTCAATTCTTTTGTCCAGATTTGGAAGGTCAATGGGGCATGCGCATTGAAAGTGCGTTGGTAGTGAGGAAAGTCAGGGTGAGCTTGTTACTCGTACTTGGGAAAGTGTCCACTGATCATTCATCTTTGCTATTAGACTAGAGGGGAGTTTAATGGCGATATTTGGCTCGGCTTTGAGAGGTTTACAAGCGTACCCATCCAGACAAGGATGGTGAAGGATAGCATGTTGACGAAGGAAGAGAAAGCCTGGATCAAGGAACACAACCAGCGTTGTTATGACAAGATTGCCCCGTTCCTCAAGGACGACAAGAGGGCTTTAAAGTGGCTCAAGAGAGAGGGCGAGAGAAGCATCGGTCTGGCCCCTGGTGCTGGTGGAATTCACATTGATTGGAATTAATGTATGTATCAATGGTTCCGCGTTACCCTTCTCTCTTCGTTCTCCTCACTCGCGAAACCCTGTATCGAATTTTCTATTTCTATTATTTATCTGTTTTCGTGTTTCCATTTCTTGTGGGGCACATCGGTAGGACTGTTCCTTTTGTCTGTGCGAATTATGGATTTGACCTCTCTTATTTATTATCCACTGCTAATGTATATAGTTACTGCTTTGAGATTAACGCGATGCTCGGAGAGCTGGCACTGTAGAAACAATCAGTAGAAGGAATCCTGTAGTTTGCTTGAACAGATCCCAATCGATGCTACATTATTGCTGGAGACGGAAAATTACATGACAGAACACGAAAGAAAAAAAAACACCAGGCAGTTCGATGTTTATCGTCTTTGTGTTTTTCCTCCTTTACGTTTTCCTGAGAACAGGTGCTTCGGCTTAAGAAATCGTTAGAATCCATAATTGCACCGCAGAAAAGAAACTGACCATTTTGACTCTGATAGCTCGGTCCGATTCGCCTGCTTTAGCATGCATATTCATAGGCCGTTGCCCCAGATTCCGCAATTTGATAGCTTTCTTGTATTGCTATACAAAAGTTAATATTCCCAAGTCAGCATTTCAGCGAATCGGGGGACACTGGAATATTTACCTCTTCGTCCCGAAGTCCAGCCAATTGTCGATTTGACTTTGGCTCTTTCTTGTTGACAACTCCCCCAGAGTTCGTCTTCACCTTCTTTTTTGGTGAACCCCTATCGTCATCTACGTCCATCCAGCCCTCCGTCCCGTCTTCTCCACCCTCTTCCTCATCTGAATCGTCCATGTCCACATCATTATCGTCGACCTCATCCCTCTTCCTTTTTGCCCCTTGTATTTTGGCGATCATCTCGGCCCTTTGTTGGATCTTGCTCGCATCATAGCCTGCATCTGCCAGTTCTGTGGTGAGCTCCGATAGGGTACGCAACCCTGCGGTGCGAGGCAGACGTGCTTGATTCTTCTTGGACTTCTTAATGCTCTGTGATTTTATTTTGTGTTGTAGAGCTACTTTGGCTTCTTGTGCTTCCCTTTCATCGTCAGAGTCAAACTGTGCTAAGGATTAGCCTGTTTTTGTAATAAAAATAAATAAATAGGAGACGCACAATTTCCGAATCAGCATCGTAGTAGCCTTCAGCTTGCAACTTTTCTTCTTCGCGTTCGAGAGCTTCAAGTTTCTCCGCAATATCGGGATCGATAAAGTCGGCGATGTTCTTGCCATCCATGATCTCAGGTATAATATCCATCTTCCATTCTGGATTGGCAAGAAGATAGTTCTCTGCAAAGGGCCTCAGATGGACAAAACAAAAAAAGGGATGAGGGACGCAAATGCACCTCGAATATTGATATTGAATACACCAGGTCCGCCTTCCTCTAACTCCCTATCTTTCAACAACCTCTTCTTTTCCGGATCGTCCCTGTCATACATTTTCCTCTCTTTGACCGAATCAGGTATAAACGCCGGTCTTGCTACATCATCCCTCGGTTTTGGCTGTGCAACGTGAATCCTGTTTATGATCGAGTTGACCTTGGTTCCCCTCATTTTGGTGTCTACTCTGTGTGCAAGAAGTGCATCGCAGGCCTTATTTTTAAGTTCCATGACACCCTCTTCGGAATGACATGAGACTTGAACGACTTGAATGCCTTCTTGGTCGATTATCTCTTGCACGAGAGCACGCGAATCTGGGTGAACATCGTCAAGACGCGTGACGTCTATTTTGTTGATGACAAGGATGGTAGGCTTGTTGGCGAAAAGGGGTTTAATGGAATGGAAGAGCTGGCACTGTTGAAAAGTAAAATTTAGGCACCTAGGAATAAAAATCCTAACAAACTCACCTGGGCCTCTATTGTATATCCACATTGTTCGCTTAGATCCATGAAGTATAGAATACAACTTTTGAGATGCGCCAGCGCGGTAATACTCTGCATTTCGATTGTGTTCATCTCTTCCAGAGGGTGATCCAAGATACCTGGAGTGTCGATGACCTGCCATCGCAGATATTTGTAGTCCAGATGGCCGATAAAAAGGGATTTAGTTGTGAATGCGTAGGGTTGAACGTCGACGTCAGCACGCGTAACTTTATTAATAAAGGATGATTTTCCGACGTTTGGGTAGCCGCAAATCAAGAGTGTTCGAGTGTTGGGGTCTATGGCTGGAAGACGAGAAATGTGTTGCCGAACTTGCTCGAGGTACGCAAGTGGATCTTTTTGGCGTTTCATGATCGTTGCCATACTGTAATATGTCGCGTTAAGGGGACAAGACGGATGATTTCAATGGACACATACCGGCCAAGTGCGGCTCTTTTCAGCTGTTTACACCGGTATAGACTGTCTCCAAATTTTAAGAGCCGCACATAGTCCTTGGCTACTTGGTCAATCAGATGACGTGCCGTACGAAGTTGGCCCAAGGCCAGCTTGTAATGATTTTTATCATAAAGGACATTCATCAATGACGACAAGAAGGGGTGCACATCCTGCAAAGTTCAGTATAATGTCAAGACGAAAACTGTGATAAGATCAGCGACGAACATCGAGGACAGGAAATTCTGTCAGAATAGCATTGAGCTTTTCGTCAAAACTGTCTTGTGTAAATTTAACTTTGCGCATGTAGAAGTTCCGTATGCGGCTGATTTTGAAGTTTTTATGGATGACCTAGTTCTGAAGATCAGTGACAATAAAACCTTAGGTGTTCTGCTTAACGACGAACTGTGGGCGTCTTCCGCTGTGTTTTGGAGAGTACTATGTCTAAGAAATCATTGGCAGTGGGTACTGGTGCTATTGCCTTGAGACCGCTTGTCGACATTTTGTGGATGGAGTCGCAAATTGAAATGATCAAGAGACCAAAAATTATCACGCGACCGGCTTGAACGGGCCGTTGAACTTGTACATCCGGATCCGTTTTGCATATCTAAGATATTCAAGTTCTAGTCAAACATGGACGCCAAGAAGGTAATGAAATATTTTGAGTCAAACCCGGAAATCCTTTCTGATTTTCTCCCTGGTAAGAAAAGATATCATATTCAAAGGCCTCGGTCAATCCATGCTGAATCCATGCAACGATGACCTACTTCTGGATCCCGGGCCACTGGCAGGTCGTCCATCTCTGTATTCGGAATGCACCGACTGTATCGGGTTCTACAAAGGCAGCTCTGGATGAATTTGTGCTCTTCCTCGTAAACCCAAATGTTGTGGATGCAACCTTTGAGAGACGTAATACTGACGAGTCCGGAGGCCAAAAACTCTATGGTGCTTCCTGATAAGAAACCAATACAAAATCCCGTGGCCAGGGATGCGTCTATACAAGTTTTGGAGTATCATGAACAATTGTGTTCCATTTCTTTAAATTGATGAACAGGCTGGTAGGTCATCACTACCGTCAAGGAATTTTGGGGACGAACGATCATAAATTAGGTAAATTCGTACTTTCAACAATGGTTCGTAATAGTAACAGGGTAGCATAGTCACCATCTTTTTTCTTTAACATAAGTCCGGTAAAAATCATTACAACCCGCAGATTACAACAGAAAATGTCAGCAGTAGAAATGAATAGATTCACACTGGATCAATTAAAAACTCAAGGTCGAGGGGGATAAGTATTGCGACCACCATCACGACCATAACTACCACCCCGAGAGTAAGGTGGCCGTCCGCGGGGAGGCCCAGGTGACCTTTGACGGTTGTAACCTCCCGAAACAGGAGGAGGATAACGGTAGTCACGATCAGAAGGCAAACCAGCTCCTCCAGGGGGACCCCCGCTTGAACCGGATGAAGGAGGGGGAGGAGGCCATGAGGCACCCGACCCCGGAGGCGCAGGGCTGCCTGTTCTTGGCGGTGGAGGATGTGGGTATTCTCCTCTTCGGCCAGCTGTTGGTGGTGGGTAGTATTCGACTGGATCGTACTCTTCGCGGGGACGTTTGACAAGAGGTCTTTCATCAAGAGAGTCCGGAGCCCCACGACGTAGAGGGCTTGGGCTGCGGGGCCGAGTCACACGATTGTAGGGTGGATAGGTGGAGTGCGGAGCTCTTCCTCGATCGCTATAGCGATCATCCACAGGTGGTGGTGGACCCGGAGGGTAAGAATCTGAAAAAAGGGTGATTTAATAAATCAGGTCCTTGGTCAAAGTAATGTTCAAAAGTACCTCTGCTAGGATAATCACGCTCTACCCAGTTTGAATTTCGAGGAGGATAGTCATAACGTTCTCTTTCCGGCGGTCTATCTTCCCAGGTTCTTGATTTAACGTAGGCTTCTTCTTCAGTTGCGCTCCACTCGCGACGATTTCCTGGCAGATAAGGAGGTGGATAGCCACCCCAATCACGTCCGGGAGGAACACCAGATGAAGGAGAAGGATATGTACCGGGTGGTCCGCGTTCTCCAGGAGGGAAAGGAGTCGGTGGAGGAGGAGAATAATCCCTCCCATAAGACCTGGTATCACCGTACCGCATAGGGGTGATATCTGGTTCATAATCGCCCCTATAGGCAGGCGGAGGACGGTCACGAGAGATGTCTCTACCGCCTGGAGGGCCACGGTCCCACACTCGTGCGCCTCCTGAAGGGGAGGGGAACCTACCGCGACGTCCATCGCCAGAAGACGAACGAGGGTGGACAGACCGGCTAGTGCTGGACATTGGGAGAGACGGAGAGGGGGGCCTTCCTTGTCCTGATCTAGGGGGGTGATCAGAAGCTGGGCTACCATAAGCTCCACTTTGTGGGGGATTTTTCTGGAATTTTTTCTTAAGATGAATTCCATGATGTGGAAAAGGACGAGGATTAGACCGGGGTGGAGGACCTTGTAAATCTCCTCCCCCACCTCCAACAGTTTCACTTGTTGGTTGACGAGGAGAAGGGTTTCCAGGATCTTGTACAAGTGGATCTGGCGAAGTAAGATCTGACGTAGCTGTCGCCAGAGGCGCCCTAGCACTGACCGTATCGCTCGGACGAGTGGAGAGAACATCGGACTCATTGCCTTCAAGCCGAGATAACAGAGGTGGAATCCGAGCATCGGGGTGCTGCTGGTAATCTACAGAACCAACAACCGATTGTTCGGATACTGCGTCAGTAGATGCCCTCGGGTCAACAGGTGCATGACTTTGAGAACTTTCGACGACAGGGACCCCTCTTCGAACTGGACGATCATCAACAAGTGGACGATGGTGGTCTGAAGCAGAAGACATTCTACGGGGGCGATGATAACTTGGTTGCCTCCCATGAAGTGGACGATCATAGTCTGGCCGACGGTGATTCCGATCCTGCCAGCTCCATCCATGGGCATCAGGAGTTTCGCCTTTATCACGGTCACGGACATCGCTGGGATTGTCAAACGCCGTAGTTGTTAAACGAGCATCAGCTTGGTCTGAGGCTATTGATGACAGAGGAGGTGCAACTCCACGAGCATTGGTAGTTCGATCTGAACCTGGACGTCCACTTTCAGAGTATACAGGCGGTTGCTTTGAGATCCGACTGTCGGAGCGCGAAGGATTGTCCTTATCTCCATGAGATTCAACACCGTCCATTGGGTCGTCCATAGATTGTTTTTTAATTACATTGGAGAGGTAGTCAGCCCAGTCGCCCATAGGCGCAGAATCCGACTTCTGAGCACGACGAGATAAGTACTCGTATCTTCTATCACGATCCTCCTCGGAAGCCAAGACGGTGGAGCGAACTTCAGGACCAGCTGAATGAGAACCACCACTGCCAGACGCGGACTTCCCGATCCTATGAACTAGAGCATTGCTGTCCGAAATTGGATTGTTGCCAGAAGAATTGTGGTAATTTCTTGGACTCTGGCTTGTTGTTAAAAAGAAAGAAGTAGGGCACGATTGATAATACGTACATTCTGTTGATTTCCACCGGTTGGAGGCAAAGGGGCAGAACTGCTGTCTTTAGACGACATACGTGTTGCACGTTTCCCAGAATCTGACACCAAACCGGAAACTGATGTTTCTTCAAAGTCAGTTCCCCGTGGAGCTGACAAAGAGCCTTTGTAGAGCTTAGCAAGGGCTGCTGGCTGAGGGACTGCGCGAAAAATGGGGTGCTGATTGTTGAGAATGAGCTGTTTGAGATCCTGTAAAATTTCCAGATCGTTTTTGCCAGGTGGAAGGGGAGGAAGAGACGGATATTGTTGGCTGCTCTGCTGCTGCATGGTCTGGGGTTGTGAGGGTGGGAAGTAGGGCTGCTGTCGCGGATTAAAAGTGCCAGAGTATCCCTGAAAGGTACCGAAATTGGAGGCCATCTGATACGGCTGTGAGCTCATTGGTGCGTTGTGTACTTTGCTACCCAAATGTGCAGATAAATGGCTGCCAGGAGGTTCTTCGCTTGGTGTAGGGACTAGATATGGGGTGTTCGGGTCTTCCGTGAGGGTGGTGACCGTGCGTTCGCGGTTGTTGGCGCTGTTGCGACCTTTGCGCTGTTTCTTGTTTTGCCTTGCTGACATCGGTGGGTGACCTACCTATCGGTCAGCGCCACTATTCGGACCTCTACCGATAACCACTGACCTAGACGTGCTCTGTGCTTTGCAATGCGTCCTTTTCTGCCCAGACGACCTTGGTGGTAGGAAGAATCGGCGAAATCAAAGTCAGAAATATCCATGTTTGGCCTCAACAAGTTCTTCAACAGGGCCAATGTATACCCATTTCCCTATTTTCTATTGGACGTCACCTAACCTGTCTCGGTTCAATGGGCGTCGGTTCAATCGTCAGCATGCATGGCAAAACTTTGCGAGACAATGTTTCAACTGTATTCTTTAATTTGTGTCCATCCCTAATTCACATGGAAAACTGGCGTCATAGAATTCTCCTCTTTTGTTTCTGGAAAGAGCTTTCGGTGCAGCCTTCTCAGTGCTCTTTGGTATATCTCTCGAAAGGCTGGTCGCTCCGCCTTCTGAAACCATTGCCCTATCGCCTGGATGTGATCGTTGTGCGCGAAATAGATCTTCCCTCTTCCTTGACCACAACAGCAACACTTCAATCACCGCCTCGGTTTGTCCCTCTGGTATTGAAGGTCGCACCCTCCCCGGAGACGCCGACGAGTACACAGACCTGTTGTAACGAGAGCGTGTTATGCACACACGCTTCAGACCCACCATGTTGCGAAAATGACTTTGCCCGAGTCGTATCGTGATCAAGGAGCATTCCATCACACCAATGTACTTAGGTTGACCTGCAATTACCGTACTGTTTACACACGATGTTGACGACATGCAAGGGGGCGACGAAAACACAAGAGCTATGGCGCAATAATCTGGTTTCCTTTGACTTCTACTTCTGTTCTACCGATTGAGGACTGAATACCATCTAACTCTCTTCCTCCCTGAATGCAGGGCGCTTCGAGGGAACGGAGTGTCAGGTCGCTACGGATCCCCATATGCATTTTGTGGGCAATTGGTAGAGTTTTTTGAAGAAGCGTTGGTGGGTTTTCTTTTCTCTGCTCTATATTGCCCTTTAAGTACAGACTTGGTTTTTTTTTTTTTCAGAGATGATACTCATATTCTTGTAGCCCTGGTGACACTCTTCGCCTCAGCCGAAAGGAAGGACACCGGGCGGAAGGACTCCTGCCTCTCAGAACCGACCAATCAGAACGATCAGAGTATAACGGAACCGGTGACTTTTTTTCATTTATGATTATGTTCATACGACAAGATATCCTCTCCTGACCCTCCAAGCAATAACCCAATGTTTCGTTTGCTTTTGCAATGCTATCTTGGCACCACTTGCCTTTTTGTTAATCACTTTCCTCAAAGTATTACTTTGTTGTCTTGCATTTCGTAGATTGAATGTACAAGGTCCCGGGGAGAGCTGCTGAAGTGAACGGAAAGTTTTGACCTCGATAAAAGCGGACGGGGATGCGAGAGCGGCGTACGATGAACTGGGCTGTAGAAGTCGCGGTGTGGGGTAGGCTCGTTACCAGCCTTTATAAGAAAACGTGACTTTGTGAGGGGAAATCTTCGTTATAAAGGCTGGTATATTTGAGTTTAAATTAACATAGCGCACATTTTGATGGGATTCTGACCGACCCTAAATCAAATAAATTCATGTGCCCTACCAACACTTCGGTACATTGGGAATAAAAAAGCCATTTAAATCTTAGTGCTATTTTGTCACCGCTACTTGAAATATAAATTTCAA
>Ga0307517_10007594_pt1 | contig 15762 bp, 20 predicted proteins | sample 23_EM_MG_FD_194515 | JGI IMG/M metagenome (GOLD analysis project Ga0307517, IMG submission 194515) | Populus trichocarpa ectomycorrhiza microbial communities from riparian zone in the Pacific Northwest, United States - 23_EM | ecosystem: Host-associated > Plants > Roots > Unclassified | place...
ATTTTTCTTGCCGGTCCAAATCATCCTGTTCTTCGCTACATTGCCCTGAAAACAAACTGCTACGACGCTCACTGGCCACCTCTTATTCTAAGCTATGTTCTGAGACACAATTCTCATTGTTGGCGCGTCTGCATCAACTCCCCCCTCGCTTCCTGCAACCTCCTCTCCAACTCTTCCGTCTGTCGACGGTAGTCGTCTCTTGCTCTTTCCCCCTCCCTGCGAACAACATCATCGAGAGTCTGCAATTGTCGTTCCAATCGTTTCTTGTCTTCACAATAAGCGGACATCTGGCTGTCTGCTTCAGCCCGAACTCTGCTCATCTCATCTCGGACAGCAAGAGATCTCAACTCTACTTCTCGTCTCCATCTTTGGTCCTTCACTCGGATAGCCTCTGCCAAAAAGAACTGTTATTATGTTGACTTTCGTGAGAACGATTATTCCGCGCGCACCTTCCATCTCTTCCTTCAGGGCTCTCATCTCGTTTCTAAAGCGCCTTGTCTGCAACGTGATTTCCCTGTTTAGTTCATCTGCAGCTACAGTTTGCGAAATACCCTTCTTTTCGTCCACCATTTCGCGCTGAATTTGGAGGGTACCTGGGCGGTTCCGGACAATCTGCCGAAGGATGTTAAGCGTCGAATCTCTCGTATTCTCATGGCGTAACATCACCGCTCCTTTATCAAGAGCGGGTTTGAAAAACTTGTCTTTTCCTGCCAGCTCGGATTCTCGTGCGTCTCCAATCTGCTTCTCAACTTCACCCCACATATTGGTAACGATAACGACATTTTTCAGGGTGGTATCTCCGCACACCTGCCTGAACATCCTGAAGTTTCGCGTGGATATTCCACCCATACGAAAGTCAGAAATCCGGTGAATATAAATGACACCAGCAAGCTTCTTGGCGTTCTTGTACCTGTGATATGTATAAGCATAGCTTCAGCAAAAATGACGCGGTTCCTTAGCCCCACTCGCTAGCTAGGTATTCTGAAATAATACGAAGAACATCTGTATCGCTCTTGGTCGTGTCATCAAATCCAGGTGTGTCGATTAATGTAACCTTTCGGCCATCCAACTCGAACGGATCCGAGACTTGGACGACGTCGGTGCAAGAATTAAGCCCTTTTCCGATGAGAAACTTGGATCCACTGGCGATATTTATGAACTGCGGGGAAGGCCATGTGGTCAGTTTTTGCATTCAAAACTCAAATATACGACATACAGTCGTCTTTCCACTTCCAGTTGCTCCCATCACTCTAAATTATGATTCGCGATTCAGGATAAGGTGAGAGCAAAAATATGGAGAAACATACGCAACGGTGACACTTTTATTGGCCGAAGAATCAACTATCGTTGTCTTATACAGATCTGAGGGGTCTGCATGATTTAGGCAATGTTCATGTTGGCTTACCCTAGCAGTTGCAATTGATGACATGCTCCATGACCTGAGCATTTCCATCAGGTCAGTTATATCTCGCGCAGGCACGATGAATGATCCTTACGATGTCTGCACTTCTTGGCCGACTGGCAGCTGGCGCAAAGAGAACACCTGGGCACCGGGTCGAGTTTTTATGATGGTTTGTCCGTATCTCATGGTTTGTATCATTGTCCAGAAGATCCGAAATCGTGTCCTGTTATAAACTCATCAAGAGGCGGCAATACTACGTGTGTCGTAAGACCTCGAGGCTTGATGACCGCACGTGTATACAACGCCTTTGAATTGATGTACAAAGTGTGTGCCATGTGGGTCTGTTTTGTCTTCAAAGTCAAATGAGTATACACGAACCTTCAAAAAATTTTGAATGATGTGTGCATAACTGAACAATAATTCTCACCCTAATCACGGGCTCTTATTGAACCACGAACAAAATGCCCCAGCTGGACAATTTTATTGCGTGGATATCCATAGATGGCCATCCACTGGAAGAGTACCACGTGGAGTACAGTGAAGACCTGCGCATGGCGACATGTTGGATCGCTTCGGAAGATGGTAAGGTTCGTCTTTCCTTCTCGAGTCATCTAGGGAATATTCCATGCCTGCTAAATCAGCCATTTACGATCAACTGGCAAGATCTACTCCGCTCACAAGCAAGTATGGGACGTACCTTCGTTGACGGTGTAAAGTGCGGCGTGCCGAAGGGGATCAACAGGAAAGGCTACAAAAAGGATCCATCCAAAGAGAACGATTCCGCTTGTCAAAGAGGAGCCCGTACTCCTTCAGGTAAGGAAAGGCAGCTGGTATTTTCGAGAGTGAACCCAATGGGTTGGTCATCGCTTAATATCCAATTTCAAGGAAACGATTGCTAAATAAGTGTGTTGAAGAAACGTACTGTGGACTATCGGATAAAATAGGAGAAATAAAACTCGAGATTTCGAGCATCCAGAAACGTGGACCCACGACACTGCAGGTCAATTCATTCCAAGCGGAAGGCAAGGTGGATGAGATGGCAAAACAGATGACACCACATTGTACCAGGTAAGTGATTTCCTCATCGCGATCTCTTGAGTAATGAGGTAACGATTTGTAGACTTGGTTGCTTTGTGGAGGAAGACCGAAAGCCAGTTCGTTTAGTGAAAACCATTGGAAAGTCAAGAGCTTTCGTTTTCAGATATCGTCCCTTGGGTAGGAGCTTTATACTTGAGGCTGTGATAAATGTTCCTTAATCGGGCATAGAGATCTTGAAGTCGTTGGGTATCGCTCAAATGCAAGAGTCGAATACCAATAACTCTTCCAATGGAAGCAAGAACTGCCCTGATCGGGACATGGATACCGCCAAATTGAAACAAGAAAGCCAGGACCAAGGGAGCCAGATTACCGTGAGTTGCCCAGTTTTAGGAAATTTGATAATCAAGTTTTTGACAATTGATAAGAAATGGAAAGTAGACGCGGCCGATCGTAAAGAAATCAAGACAGAGGGTGAGGATCAGAAAATTAAAAAGGTCAGATTGTTCATCTTCTCGTCTGTTCACGTCGTGATGTTAGATATTACTATAGGAAGACCCGATGGATATTAAGATTGAAGTGAAGCAATTAAAATTCGAGGATGATCCTGTGAAGACCGAGAACAAAAACTGGTTTTCCATGATGGTTTGCAAGACCGAGGACGTCAAGAATGAAGCTGACTTGGATACAATCGACTTGTCTATGGACGATCATTAAATAATAATTACATTAGAAGCCGGACCGGGAAATAGAGTTGATCGACTATACAGTTTGTCGGCAAAAGCCTAAAACAGTCTTGTCCAAAGATCAGCAGCCTCAAGACTGTCATCGACAATGGCCTCAAGACCCACCGTCAATGTTCACAGCTCCTCTGGCGGTACGTCACTTCTGTTGTCAACGATGGTCGCATCCTAAACTAAATTGACAGAGGCATCAACCTCTTTGCCTCTTCCTGCGGTTTTGACTGCTCCTATCCGGCTTGATGTTGTCCAGCAAGTTCACAGTATGTTCAAGTCATCCCCTATGCAGCAATAAAACAATTGCATTTGATTTTTGCAGAGAGCATCGCAAAGAACAGAAGACAAGCATACGCCGTGAGCGAGAAAGCGGGCCACCAGACCAGTGCCGAATCTTGGGGAACTGGTCGTGCCGTTGCCCGTATTCCCCGTGTTGGTGGTGGTGGAACACACCGCTCTGGACAGGTGAGCTCCTGTGAATGTCTTTTCAACAATAGTTGAGCAGTCATCCAGGCTGCGTTTGGCAACATGTGCCGTGGAGGACGAATGTTTGCCCCAACCAAGACCTGGCGTAAATGGCATGTCAAGGTCAACCAGAATCAGCGCCGCTTTGCTATTGTTTCAGCTCTCGCTGCATCTGCCCTTCCCTCCCTTGTCCTTGCTCGTGGCCACCGTATCGAGCAAATTGAAGAAGTCCCCCTCGTCGTAGACGATGTGACCGAGGCATTCACTAAGACTAAGCAGGCTCTTGCCCTCCTAAAATCACTCCACGCCTATGCGGACGTTCTTAAGGTGTCAAACTCCCGCAAACTCCGTGCTGGAAAAGGCAAGCTCAGGAATCGCAGACACCGCCAACGTCGGGGTCCCTTGATTGTGTATAACGAGGACAAGGGGATCGTAAAGGCCTTCCGCAACTTGCCTGGTATCGAACTTGTCAACGTTAGGAGATTGAACCTTCTTCAACTCGCCCCCGGTGGACATCTCGGCCGCTTCGTTATCTGGACACACGGTGCCTTTGCTCTCCTCGATGAAGTCTTTGGTACATTTGAGAAGGCTTCTGTTCACAAGAAGGATTACATGTATGATCAAGTCTTTTATCCAAAATATTAACATGTTCACGATATTTTTTAGTCTTCCGACGGCCAAGATCTCTAACCCCGACGTCACCCGGCTAATCAACAGCGATGAAATCCAATCTGTCGTCCGTCCTGCAGGCCAGAAAGTCCAGAAACGCCCTTGGACACAGAAGAAAAATCCCCTGGTCAACAAGGCCGTCCTTTTCCGTCTTAACCCATACGCCAAGACCCTTCGCCGGCATGAGCTTCGTACGTCTTAATTTGTTGTTGTCAATTATCCTCGATTAATGTTTACCGGTTGCAGTCAAGCAAGAGCGTTTGAAAATGAAGAATAAACCCAAAAAGAAGCAACCCAATGCTGCATCCAAGGCCTTCCTTGAGACCCTTTTCGCACCCTAAATTTCATTTGTAACTGGTTCTGCTGTGGTGGTCATGAAGGGTAAATTGATTCCATTCACATATATTTCGCCTCTGTATGCACACTGCGCAAAAATAATCCAGTCAAATCCGATGTTTTTCAAGCCTGAGCAAAATAAAGTTCGCTTTCGGAACCTACAGCACAGGGTGTTGTCAAACATGCGAAGTCCTCACCGCATGCAGGTCGTTGCAACCACGTTTTGCCATGTGTAAGCTTTGATTAATAGCTCAGAGTCGTATGGCCCCAATATTTTCTTCTGTGCCCTTTACTGAACTGTGAATTATGTCCACATCTTCTGTTTTCGCCTCTCTCCTTGGATCCCCTGTGGTACTAGCGACACCGACCTCAACCTCGCAAAGCGGCACAGATACCACCGAATCCCCCCTTTCTTCCTACCTAACGACCTCATCCTCGAGCATAATCGCATGCCTTTCACTGATGTTTGCACTCATGTACCTGGTTGCACTGTCGTGGGTATATCGTGTTGCTCGCGAGAATCCCAAGCCTTTGAACAAGGCTTCAGGTCCGAGAGTGCAGAGATTTGCACCAGGTTTGCTTAAATGCCCCTCGAATTTGACACTGATCTGATAAAAAGAAGTGGTTTATGTTTTCCTGGTATTAACCAGTTTGGTGGAGGTTGCGATAGCGAGCTGGCTCGTTATTCAATATGGTTTCAAGAACATTTATCCGCGGGACGCAGTTCGTGATGGGATCAGCTTTCTTCTGTATGTCGCTTCAAGTTTGCTATACTACCTCGTCGACGTCAATCCTGATGCTTAACTACTAATTTGCCAGATTTGCGTCCTTATGGACGTTTTTAACTGCCGGAATTTTTTCCCTCCTATTCATTCACCCCACTTGGTCCAGGCATTCGATTTCATCCATCGGTACTCAAGGCATCTGGCTATTCGCAACATGGATCTTTTGGGTTGTCGGCGCAGGCGTCATCAACGGCTCTCTCCCAGATTTGATCAGCAATGGGAATTGCAAGGGTATTGTGCATTGCCTCCAGTTACGGCTGCTCTTCGGTGTAGCTGTTTCGGAAAGGTGAGCGTCAACTACGTACCTTTGAACGTCTCTCTTCTAACACCAGTCTGTTGGACACGCAGCTTACTGCTAACAGCAAGTCTAGCTTCCTTAATTTGGCTTGCCTTCCAGTCGACATAGACTTGTATCGATATTGTTGAATCACGTCCTCTCGACTCCGTACAATTACATATATAATTTAGCGTATCTTAATAAACAAAAGTTTCGTTCACGGTTCGTACACGACCAGAAAAGAGGGTCTAATCGCGTCGTTGTTGTAGACAACCAATTCGTCATAGTTAAGACTACCCCCTTTCTCAGCAAGGACCTATCCGCAGAATATAAATCATTGCAATCGGTACAGACAAAATGAATACGCACGGAATCGAACCCAGCAGGGGGAGCAGTCAATGAGGTATGATCCTGAAGCATCTTGCAACCTTTGCCAACTACAACTTTGTTGAGGAGAATGGTTTTCAGGTCAGACTTGCAATCGTTGTGCGAATAATCGTTCGATTTGGAGGATGTTGAAGATGTATAAATCCCCTTTCCGAATCGGCCCCACCCCGTCTTCTTTCCCCACAAGGAAATATCGAAGGAATTCTGGATGATACAGCAGAGCGAGCAACTAGTCGAGGAGCAGAATTGGGTTTGTCCCTTGTCACCAAGGTTGCAGACACGTCTTGTGCCATGCCACCGTCGGTTTTCGTTTCCTTCTGACCGACCACTGCCAGCAAATTGACCACGTGCCTCTACAGCAGATCTAGAAAGCATTAACGCTGGTGGAGTATAGTAGGAAAAAGATTTTCGTACTTGTATGCGTTGTAGGTAGTCAACTGCGTCTTTGGCGTGACGATCTTGTACACATGTCGAACAGGCGGGCAGCTGGATCCAACATGCCTCCATGACGTTTTAAACTGTTCGGCAACTTATACAAACGAATTATTAGCTTATGGATGTGTTATAAAGACAGAGGGAAGGAATCGTACCACTCTTAAAGGTTGTGTGGCCATACGGCACCTCAAGGACCATTGGTCCTTTGGACTCTGCGTCATCAATGCATGTCTGGCTACAGAAATTAGAATGTGCCATTTTGGGTGATTGTAGACACATAAGACAGAGGTTTTCTCCGAGGCTGAGTCGAATGATCAATTTCGGCTGAAGAAGTAGACCTGAATTACAAACTTTTTATGCGCAATAGAACAGTAATCATGACCCCCGGGATGAGGTGGGTTCGTGCATCCAGGAGCTTGGCATACCGCTGGCGAGTTGTGAGATTGGGTGCTGTTCTGCTGAGAGGAGGCGCTAGCTTGAGATGATTTACCGGTAGAGGAAGTACCCTTTCGCTGGGGATTAGCAGTCTTTGCGCATGCTTTGCTGCAATAGTCGTGTGTCTTTGTGCCGTCGACAAACTTGGGTCGATTGTGGCAGAACTACGGAGGACGATGGGATCATTTTTACAATCAGCTGAAAGAAGACCTTACGGTGCAGTTACCGGAATTAGTGGTACCGTTCGAGTTGGTAGAACTGTTCAGTTTTTTGCTTGCACAAGTCTTGCTACAGTATGGATGTGTCCTCGTTCCGTCAAAATGCTTTGGACGAAGCTGACAAGACTACAGAGAATCAATGTGGTCAAAATAGTGAAAATAAATCATCCTCGGCGCGGCTACCTCGCAAAGTGCAGTAGAACTAGCATTTGGAGGGCTTGTTCCAGGTGTGTGTGAATTGGGTATGCTGGAGTTACCGGAAGGTTGCGGTCCAGGGATATTGACGGCAGCAGCAGCTACCGAGGGTAACGCGGTGGGAGGTTGGGCAGGTGGTGGTGGCGGCGGAGGCGGTGGAGGGGGAGCAGATCTCTGTGTCATTGAATTCAAGGGGTAGGCATTGGCGATGGTACCCAAAATTGATAATGCCAGCGGAATATGAGAAGACATTCTAGTAAAGCAAAGTGAAATCTAGGAGATAGGATGATGGGGATTCCAACGTTTGGAGATTCCAACGTTTAGTGAAAAGGAACGGAAGATCAGGAAAGTATGGATTTTAAATGCGGGGAACAGGATGACCTGAAACCGTTTGATATCCCATGCCCAGATAGACGACAGATTACGGGCCAGCTACAACGAGGTCAAGGGTGTGCAATCCACGAGGCTTGATATGATCGATATATGTCCTTGATATGTGTCAAATGTGTTCCAGCGCCTCTTACATTTTCCATCCTCTGGAACCTGACCTATTCCTTGCCAACTACATGGCATCCCTGATGAGAAATGTCGTCCATTGGTCGCAAAGTCGAAATAAAGTTCCTCCAGTACAAACGCAGGTGATAGTCGATCTCTGTGAGGTGAGGCATCTCCTCCCTCTAACCTGACGATGGTCGTCCGTCCTTAATCTCGAGTAACTTGCAGATCTGCGGCAAAAAACCAAAATTTGTTGACACCAATGGCCACAAACACTCTTTTTGCAGCAGGAGCTGCGCACGAAATACAGGCTCAAGTCCAACAGCCTGTATTCTTCACGGATGTCGTGCGACTGGCAAACCTGCATTCGCTAACTATTGTTCGGAGGCTCATGCCAAGTAAGTCCGACTTTGTAAATTGTCCGTATAAATTAAGACGTTTTCTTCTCTAGAGAAGGAGTGCGTACCGGCCAGGTCGATGGGTGTGAGTTGTGTGAGGTCCTTCCGCGCATTGTGGGCACGATGTGCATCGCATGTGATCGACTCATTCGTGCTGGCCCACGATTACGAGAGCTGGGTCACGATAACCAAATATTCAAAAATCGTATGTGACCTGTTCTTCACAATCACTGCGGGCCTTGAGGTTAACAATTAGTTCGAACACAATTTATGAGTGAATGGGAATCAACTTCGTTCGCTCCCATGGTCGAGAGGGTGTACGAGATAATTCTTCCTCGTGACAACCGTCTACGGCAAGACCAATACAAGGCATCCAATGCGTCTTTTGAAGAAGTTAGGAGCTTCCACAGTTCTCAATGCATCTGCGATTTGGGCACCAAAGAATCAACGCTTTGTGGCTTTAGATCCTGCGGTATTTGCTCAATCATAAAATCCGGCTTCAAAACATTCGCCTTCGGAGTCAGCTATAATACTGGAAGGTCAGTTTAAGAGAAAACTTTTCAGTATTGTGCCTAACCATATCGAACAAGGTTTGGCGATGGAATATACTCGTACAGGAATCCAGCCTTGGCGGATCGGCACGCCACCTCCTGTATGACATCGCCGTATCGTGTCATGATTGCTTGTGATGTCTGTGTAGAGCCAGGACAAACGGATAGTCAGCACGTAGGTCGATTTTCTTGAAAAGCCCAACAACGAAACTGAAAGATAGCAGCTCGCCACAGAAGAATCGCTCTTCGTCCCCACTGCAGATGCCATCTTGCCTGTATATGTTTTGCTGTATCGAAAGTGAGAAATGAATACCGAGTTGGAGAAACAATGTAGAACCCAAAAATGATTTTAAAATTAAATTATAGAATATACTCATGTGGTATTCACGATGCAAGAGGTGTTTTAAATAATGTTGCGATCATAGAGTGCAGTTTCGACTTGACCTCAGGATGATCGCCGTAAACAATGAGGAAGGCAGGACGAATGGCGTCATTATCATAGACAACGGTTTCTTCATAATTCAGATCCCCTCCAGGTTCACCAATTACCTTGAAACTATATTGAGACACATAGAGAAAGACGACTAACGTACTTACTGAGTGATGGCCACAGGGTGGCTCTGCCAGATCCGTAGCGTTGTAACGACGCTTGTAAGGATTCCCAACGACGACGCGGCTTACGAGGAGAATTCTTAATCTACAACCCTCTTCACCATTGAGGGTGTAGTCATCTGCTTCTGGAGTGACAGATGAGAACCAGAAAAGCATGATTCAACATGCCACGCACTGGAAGAACACGATGTCGTATATATTCCGGTACCAAACCGACGGAACTTGTGTTTTGTACCTAGGGGGTAGGCGAGTGAGTTTCTTGAATTTCTTTCGACGAGATAGTTTTGCTAACCGCATTTATTGAGATCGAAAGACTTGCGAAGTACACAGCAAAGATGACATTTCGACAGGTGACACAAGCGAACTTTACTGGCGTCTTCCCCTAACCTACAGAAGCGGTTCGTGCCATGAAAGAGAAGTTGTTCGTTTGCAGAGTTCTTTGTGCGATTGCGGAGCACGGGTGAAGACCCGACCCGGGAACTATTGGCAAACAGAAAAGTAAAGATGTGTATGCGATACTGAAAGGAGTATTTACCGATAGGCATTGTATGGCTTCAGAACAGAGTCAGGGGAAAGAATCCTGAATATGGAATGGACCTTTGGTCGTGACTTCTTGGGGTGTTTCCACCCTTTGTAAAACAGATTCTCAACTAAGGCCTTCATTAGTACCCTGAAAGGCAACTCAAACGTGACTCACGAGAAGAGAATTGAGGATCGTTGGAGGACATTAACTTAAGCCTCTTCGATTTGGTGTGACCTTTGTTGTCCGGGTGGTCGAGACTGAATTCGTCAGTGGAGTTCGCCATATGCATGCAGAATGAAATCGGGGGATAAGATGCCGCATTTTGCTAAATATTATATCACAGAACGGATCAGCTGTGAACTGCAACCAAGGCGCTTGAAAAACGTGTCCCCAGCATGCAGTTGTGTAGCAGTGGTGGAGAGGAATGAGGCATGGTGTTACGCTGTCACGCATACGTCTGTGACTTGCAGCCTCTCAACCTCCTGGCCACCTCGAGGTGATCCTCCTGAGGTTCGAGATGTTGCAGAGCTGGTTTCAAAAAACTACTCGTTTCGGTGTTCTACCTCGTATATCTTCTCCGGTTGTCAGGAAAAGTGTCGTTACAACATGTCTTCTCGAAAGATTACAATCATAACCTCTCCACAAGCTGGACCGTCCTCCTTACCCAACTCGCTTAGTGCAGCCTCGACTCCGACAAAGACGACATCTGTCTACCGTATTGAAGAACGGAGCCGGACCATATACGTTGCTGGAGACGTCGATCCGACTCAGTGGGACACCCACAGCTTGAATGCGATATTTGCGCTTGCTGAAGTCCCCGAAGACAACGAAGGCCAGGATCAACCAATAAGGCGGGCGTACTCTGGCCCCCAGCTCATTGTCACACCAGAATCTACTGAGCGCAGTGACGACTCCACAAACGGGTCTCCACGATCTAACTTACTTCATTCTCGACGTCCTCGTGGAGCTAGAAATACGAATTCTGCCCCATCCCGTATGTCAATCATGCCACCATATTCCCTCCAACAACTTCCACCACTGCCAAAGCGTATCCTATTCTACCACAAGCACAATCCCCACTACGGTTTCACTAATTTCTCCTCTCATCCTGTCGTCTATAACGGCAAGAGATACCCGACGAGCGAACATCTATTTCAGTCATTCAAAGTGCTTCATACCTTTTTTTTTTTGAACGGTTTGCTGATTATTTTCAATAGTTCCTGCAGCATCGTCCAAATCTAGCGGAACACATACGGACATGTTCAGAGAGACCGAGTGTTGCATTTTCGGAAGCACGACGTTTTCAACCAGAAGTCCGACCTGATTGGAAGCAAGTAAACATCGAAAAGGTAAGCAACCTTCATTCACACGTTCTCAAACGCCACAAATAACACGCCACTAGATGGAAGAGACTATTTTCCACAAATTCACCCAGCATGCCGATCTACAGGCAGAACTCCTTGCAACAGGGGATGCCGAACTTGTAGAGGTGCATTTCCTTCGCTTTCCTGACTTTGATCAACTGCTGACATCTTTTCTGTAGGATTCTGACAAGGATGCCTTCTGGGGAATAGGAGCAGATGGGAGAGGCCGTAACGAACTTGGAAAGGCTCTTGAGAGGCTGAGACTCAAACTTCGTGGCTTCACTTAGCATCTCTCAGATCGACCGCGTTTTCCATGATCCTGTGTTTATCTTTATGTTTGGTGTGTAATCGACTGTCTCGACACGTGTATAATGTGCTTGTTCTGCATTTCTCCCGGCTTGATTGATGTTTGAAATCCTGTTTCATCAAACTTGTAACGTTCTATGTCCTCGAGGCAAACGTGTGCCTCTTGGGGTATTAAAATGAGCATGCGACTTTGCAACTAATCTGACCGACGCTCTGCTTGCTCCCATCTTTTGTCTGACATTAACTTCTCGACCGAACCTTGCTCAAAGTAAAATGGCCACTCCTCAAGTCTCAGGATTATCACCAAATGGCGTCTGTGATGTGCGGATTTGTTCTCTCTTTTCCTTCCATTCCAACGTAAAAAATCTGCTGTCTAGTATTGCCACCAGAAGCCAAAGTTCGGCAACCATTCGTTTTGCTCAAAGACCTGCGCTGCCCAGACGGCTGCTCTTTGTGATGTACGAACATTTTGCAGAGAGCACTGAACACAATCCCTCACCTTATCTCACCTCTCTAGTACTGCCATAAGAAGCCCAAATTTCAGGGATTCAACTACTGTGGAAAGAACTGCGCTGGACAAGCCAATATTCAAAATCCTGCAGCTAGTATAGGGACCAATCAACCTGCCAGCAACGGCGCAACCTACTCGAAGGGAAGAAGCAACATGGCTCAGCAACAGCAGCAGCAACGCCAGCAGCCGGCTGCTACGGTGACACCCGCTATAGATCCCATTCAACTCGCCAGTGAGTTCGAACACGATAACGTACCTCTGAGAATGGTTTAACCTGTTAGCAGAGCTCGTTGCACAACACATCCCTCAAGTCGCACAAGCTTTCTTCAACTCCAATTCTCAGCAAGCTCCATCTGGGGCTGCTGGTGGGAATGCACCCAACTTCATGGGTGGACCAACTCCCCAAGTCATGCCTTCCAGACTAAATACCAACCCCTTCATCGGCGGCATCCCAGCCACCCAGCAGAATCTGGACAATAACGGTGGGATACCCCTCATAGATACGCACTCCAATACAACCGCTCAACAAGATTTCTTCGCAGCACAGGGAACAACCAGCAAGCTGCCTATAATTCTAGGTGCCTTATCTTTGGCTGCGGCAAGCCTGTCCACGTTGACGAAAAAGGAGTAAAAACGAGTGATTACTGTTCACTAAGACATCGCGAGTTCGTAGATTTTTCACCAATTCCAAAATTCAAACTCACGATCCATTCTTCTTTAGGGAGGCCGTCACTTCTGGGTTGAGATCTCCATGCATCTTGTGTTTGGCATATCCGCAGAGCGATGCAGATTACTTCTGTTCACGCGGGTGTCGCGAAGAGTCTATGAACAAATTCTTGGACTATGACAATTGCGATGATGGGGAGACTGTTGTGTCTGACACAGAGGTAACCGAGGTATAACTTGAATTAGAGACCCGTTCGGAACGCAGAGTGAACATAATTTAAATAAAGGGTTTCAATTTCGAGTGTATTTATAATATAGTCCCTCATTTGATTAGTCTCCTATCTGCCTGATTTCTGCGACATCGGTTTCTCTGCCAACATGCCGGATTTGGCAGCTACTTCTTTTTTTGGATAGTTTCGAATGCAGAGCTAATTTGTTAATTACCCTAAATGGGACATCTGTACATTCCAAAAACATACGAATATTATGTGCAACAAAATATTTTCAATTGGTAAGGATTGACTTACTCAAGTTGGGTTTCAATCAATTACTTTCCTTCCAAAATCAGAATTGTCTAAACAATTTAAATTGGCAAATTGGCACAGGCTCGGAATCAGAAGTACATTGCCACAGTAATAAAGATACATGCATGAGAATAGTATATCTCAAGGATTTTTACCAATCGCCATCACTATCATCCATCCCAACCTCCTCTGCGACCTGATACGGACCCCACCCAATCCTAGGATCAAGCTTCAAGTTCTTCCTCACAAGCCCAAAGTCCTGATCATTCGCACACACCTCCAACCCAGTATACTCCCCGTCGTCCCACATTTCCTCAAAAGTCCCGTCCCCACACGCCTCGCTCTGCTCTTCAGCAGCATGCATCAGGCAAGCGAGTGCGTACTCAACTTTTCCGCCCTTACGGAAGAAGAAATCGGCTGGATGGTCGAGGAAGTATGGACGGTTGACGATGGAGGGGAGGGGGACGTAGGGCGGTTGGGAAAGGATGTGGACGATACCGCGGAAGACGGCTTGATAGCCTGTGTAGAAAGATTTGAAGATCTGGGGGTGGAGTTGGGGGGGAATGAAATTGAGGGCGGAGTCTATCTCGATGTCTTCGGAAAGTAACGGTTCGCCTCTGACAAATGTGAACATGGGGTCATTCATATAATCGACCTGGAGTTCTGCTTGGCCTACCCACAAAAGCTTCGTTAATATCTGTCGGACATAAGTAAAGACTCGCACTGACATTTTAATCGGAACCTCATCCTCTTGCTCATCCATCCATCATCGCACTGTCCACAAGTACACCCCCACTTCCTCTTCTTCACATACTCCTCGTCAGTTCCCTCCAGAACATCCATCCCCATGGCCCTCTTCAGCAACACCTCAAGCATCAAATCTTCGTCTTTATACCCGTCCCAAGTCTGCAACAGCGTCTCCGAAAACTCTCGTTCTGAGCGCATGCGTTCACTAACCTTTTCGAGTGGAGTCAAGCAAACGTCGTTGAGCCGATCTGTGAGATCGGGATGAACGGCCGGGGACGCATGTGTGATCGAGAAGAGGGAATTCAAGGTACGTGCAGCGCGGAGGTTTCCGGCTGCAGCTGCGATCCAGATTGGCGAATAACCGTTTTCGTCACGTGCGCTGATAGATTTGGGATTGGCGTCGTAGATGGTACGAAGGGAGTTGTCGACTTTGGCGCTTTTTTCAACGGCGACGAGGGTGTGGACTGGGAAACGAGATTTGCGGTCTTCGGGGGAGAGAGGGGATTCAGTAGGGAATTTAGGGGGGTCGTAGTCTTCTGAGGAAGGGTTTTGTCGAGAAGGGTGTGTTGGGGAAGGGGAAAACGCGAAGAATGAAGTGTGAGCGACACGACGAAATCCATTCTGCGTGTGTACGCATAAGCATTTGGAATAGAATATCAAATTCGACGCACTTTGCGGAAGAATGCAACTTGCATTGCTCTGAGCCTTTCCCACTCAGCTGGGTCATATCCACCACCAATCGGGGTCGGCCAAGCCATAACGAAATCCGACTCTCGCACGTACTGACTCGCCACAAGCGCCTTCAATGCCGAGCTCCCAATGCCCTTTCTTCTCACCTAAAGAAAGTAAGAACACGGTCATATCGCGTGAAGACAAACTCACGCTAGGGACAACCTCCATATCCAAGACATACACTATGTCCTGCCTATTTAACTCTGCCCCCCAGCATCCATTTCCCTTTTTCCCGTCGACCAACGAGGACTTAATTTTCCCGTATCTATCAAACAACGCAATACCAAACTTCTGCAGTTCGTCTGATTCAGAGTCCATAATGGCAAGGAACTCGCCATATGCGGCATATGGTCTGATATGAATAGCAGTGAGCTTTGCGAGGGGGACAGTTTGAAGTGGATGTGTTATGGTTAGGATTATGTGCTGAAGCACTCTGGGATATTCGTCATGGGGCTCGACTTTAAACGAAGCTTTGCACTGGGCAACATCGAGAGGCTGCGACGGCGACATGAGACTTGCAATTGAAACCAGGTGAAACCTCAACGTCAGTGTTTTTAACGTTTATTATTAGTACTTCCGGAAGTAGCCGACAAAGTTGAATTCAATCATTCTCACTTGACCAAAAAAATTGCCGTCCAATAAGCGGAGGCGGAGCACGCGAGGTGTACTATGTCGTTGTGGATACTATTGAGATGGAAGTAGAGGAGAGAGATCAGGCTAGAGGGATCATCAAGTTGTCACTTACCCAGAGGCGATGGCCCATCCCCCTACTAACAACCTCACAGTTAGCGACTCGGCAAGTTATCTTCACTATGTTCGAGTTTGCAACGCAAGTCTTTTACACGGTCGTATAGTGATTCAACTTGACGTTTACTCTCCCCTTAGACGTTTCCCTCCCGACTCGGAAAGCTTATATTAGGATCAGTCGCAGTGTTGAAGCTTTACCCAGATGGGAAG
>Ga0307517_10007595_pt1 | contig 15761 bp, 9 predicted proteins | sample 23_EM_MG_FD_194515 | JGI IMG/M metagenome (GOLD analysis project Ga0307517, IMG submission 194515) | Populus trichocarpa ectomycorrhiza microbial communities from riparian zone in the Pacific Northwest, United States - 23_EM | ecosystem: Host-associated > Plants > Roots > Unclassified | place...
GTCCCTCATGACTGCATAGACATTGACAAGAACTCTTGTCTTGGCCTTGATGACAGAGCCGTTGATCTTGCAATCTTCAGCGCATTCTCTGATGATTAAGGGTGCTGAAGGGTGAAGTCTTAGTGTTTCTCTCATGACTGCTTTAAGGTAAGGGAGGTTTGGGACATCTGATTCCTTAACAAGTCTATTAGGCCCAACAACTGTGTTGATCTCATCTCTAAGCCTCTTGAATGCCTTGGGATTGTTGATGAGCTCTCCCATAGCCCATTGCATGGCTGTTGCTGATGTGTCTGTCCCGGCAAAGAATAAGTCCTAATTAAGCACATATTGTAGATGTTAGCAATGCCAATAATTGAAGAAATATACAAGAGAGCCACATGTATTCGTAGAAGGTAAAGAGAAGGAACTTACAAGCAAGAAGGACTTGATGTCATTTTTAGATACTTTAATTTCAGCAGTTGGATCATTATATATCTCCAACAATATGTCCATCAAATCCCTCCTCTCCCCTTCCTCAAAACCTTTATTTGCCTTCTCTTCATGCTCCTTGAGTATCCTCTCCACTAACCTATCATAGGCTTGTAGTGCACCAACTAGCTTTTTCCCATTCCCAGAGAAGTCAAAAATCTTGAAAGGACCCAAAACATCCCCTAAACTTAACTTTCCTGCAAGCTGTAAACATGTCTTAACCAACCGCTTAATCTGATCAGCATCATTATTACTGCCTGAGCATCGTGTGCTCATTGTCATCCTACAAATACTATTGTTTGTCAAGGCTGTAAACTCACTACTTAAATCACACAATTTCCCTTCCCTAGCACACCCCATCACCGATTCGACAAGCTTGACCTTCTCTTCATCAAGGATGTCGGTGAATTTCTCAAGTTGAGGGACAGAAAGGAGCCTTGTCATGCATAGTTTTTTCATGAACCGCCAATAATCACCATATTGGGCAGTGACGAATCTTGATCCTCTATAAATGAAGTATTCGGAGGAGCCAAATTCAGGTCTAGAGGAAAAATTGATATCTTGGGTCTTAAATATTTCTTTGGCCACCACAGCATTAGAAGCAACAACACATGTTGATGCCCCTAGACGGATCTGCATGAGTGGACCATAGCGAACGGCAAGGGTTTGGAAAGATTTTGCAAGGACCGACCCAATTAGGTGGAGGTGGCCAATGATAGGTAGAGCTGGCGGGCTCGGTGGGAGGTTGTTTTGACTACGGGATCTTAAGAATGTTTTGATGAAGAAGTGTGCTAGTAGTGCAGTGACAAACCAAAGAAGGAAGAGGAGGTAATAGAACATATCAGTTGTAGCCATAGCTAGTTTGGATTGAGGTTTTCTCTTGGGTTTTACACTTGTAAGTAATGAAAGTTTATGATGTGCTTATATAGAGAAATTGCATGCACTTGGCTCTTATATATTATTGTTCTTGTTGTAGTTGGCCAGCCAAAAAAAATAATACATGTCATTTGAGTTGCGAGACGTTAAATCCCCGGTATATACATACACTAAAATTATTAAAATAATATCTTTTATTATTTTTTAAAATTTATTTTTAAAATCAATACATAAAAACTATTAAAAACACTAAAAAAATTAATTTAAAACAAAAAAAATCAAAATTTTTAAAAAGTATAGGTATACGGTTTTCCAAACACCGTCTTTAAAAGGAATATACCATGTCAATAATAACTCCATCATGTCAATAATAACTCCAACATGTCATTTTCAGGACATGGGAAGGATTGGATGGCTTGAAAATTAAATATGGGATCGCTATCTCGGGTTTTGATAAAAAAAAATATGGGATGATTTGTTATACCAAGATCTGATTGCGAAATCTTAATATGGATGTCGTCGCCCGTTGCACATTATTGAAGGTGGCATGATACATCTTGTGGTCCGTTTTTCTCATCGAAAAGGACATCTTGTGGTCCGCTTTTCTCATCAAAAGGACATCTTGTGGTCCGCTTTTCTCATTATGGACATTAATCTTTGACATTATCTTCGGGGACTATCCTCTACGATGACTGGAGGGCCAATTATTAAATCTTGATTATTCTCTTAATGGTTGGCCGATTAAGATAAAAACAAACTTAGACAGCACTTCATTTGTCAGTGCAGATTTTCAAAATTAGACAGGTCACTGGAAAGTTTGGGCAATGATTCTTTTCTTTTTAAAATCCATAACATGTTTTTTTTGTTGGAAAATATTTTTATTTTTTAAAAAAATAAATTATTTTTTGATGTTTGGTAGTGTAATGAAAAATAAGTTGGAAAACACTTTCTAGTATTTGGTTATGTCATGAAAAATGAGCTGAAAAATAATTTATTAATGTTTTATTTTTTTTCAATATTTGGTTATGTCATGTAAAATGAGCTGGAAAATAACTTATTAATGTTTTATTTTTTCAAGTTTATTAAAATAATAAGGAACAAATCTTACAAATTAAAAAGTTGAATGAGAATGAAATTGAAAAAAAAATATAATTTCATAAATTATCTCAAATAAAATAAATAATAATCAAAATAATATAGATCAAATCTAAAAAATAAAAAAATTGAAAGATGAAGAAATTAAAATAATAATAATTAACATTTCATAAATTATTTCAAATAAAATAAGTATCAATCAAAAGAATAAGAACCAAATTTGATAGATAAAAAATTTCAATTAAAAAATAATAAGGGAAAAGCAAATAACAATTATAAAAATAAAAACCAAAATTAATATAAAAATTAAATTTTAAAGGATAAAATTAAAAAATAAATATTCAAAACAAAATATATATAGCAATAAAAAATTTAAAGACCAAATTTGATAAAATCAGCAAATAATATAATATTTTTAAATTTTTCATAATTTTCAGAAAATATTTTCCACTCAAAATAAAAAAAATATATTTTTCTGAAAAACAATTTAAATTTTTTTTACTAAAAAATATTTTTTGTTAATCAATTTTTCTAACAATAAACAAATAAAAAGTTAGTTTTTCAAAAACAACTTTTCAGAAAAAAAACAAAGGCATATTTTTTTTCTTGGAATCTTTAACTCTGGAATGTAAATCGGAGATGTCGGGTCTCTTGTCGATAGAGGCCCGTAAAGAATGGCCCAAGAAGCTGCCCACTATACGAGCTTAACATAACATGTAACTAGAACAAGGCAAAACCACATTTATTGTACTTTATCCATCTACAAATTACCATAAAATGATAGAATTCAACTGTTCAGAACTGTTTCAATATTACAATAGGAAGTAATAGATCACAGGCAAAAGACAGGAGTGCTATACCTGGTATTCTAACCTATGTACATCAGTCAACACAAATACGTAGCCCTTGTCCTACATACCTTCAAACGAATGAAGGAACAACAGTAAAACCTTCATGAGAATGAAGGGAACGCTGGTGAAAGATTGCCCGGAAGCAATCTTTCACTAGCAAAATTGAAATCTAAGAGCCGTCTGCCAATAAGTACAAGACTCCCTGAAAAGATATCACAAGAAGATGATCAATCTTGATGCACAAGGATATCACCAGAAGATGATCAATCTCGATGCACAATGATATAACTAGACGATGATCAAAGTCACTGCACAGGTTGTCACCGAAGGTAGTGACTGTATTCCTCCTGTTGGTTTACCATAGAATACTGTGGAAATATCATCAGAAGATGACCAATCACCGCATTGACATAAGAGTTCGAACTCTTTTCTCTCTCTCAGCCTTCCTAGCACTAGGAGTCCTCTTCATTTTTCGCAACTCCTCCATCACTACTTTCTCAACTGTGTCAATTGAGTTAAGGAGTTTCTTCTGGGGTGTTAGAGAGTCTGGATCACCAGAGGCTTGGTTTGTAATATGCTGCAAAATTTTCGGCACTTTACCAATGGTAGAAGAACAGCCCTTGACTGCAGTAGTTGGTTTTGGGGACATAATCCTGTTGCTGTGCTCGAGATGAGCAACTGGTGTTGCCTCAGAAGAGTCATGATTCATTCGGACTTGAGGCATTGGGCTCCTGATTTCTAGGCCATCACTTCCTCCCAAGCGTTCCCTTCTCCTTTCAATGGCCTGATCAAAGAATTTCCCCAACATTAGTTGAAGAGGAAAATAAACAAAACCAAAACCCATGAACTCTATTTCAGCAACATTCCCACCTTACTTGAACCATAACAGGTCAATAAAGGTTCCCAGTTGAAGCCTCTGAGATTAGAGAATGAGTTGGCCTTTTGTCAACAAGGCAGTGTGCATTATTTGACAGCCCATTTAACGTGGGCACTCGAGTTGGACAATGGGGATTTTTATTCAAAACCAGTAAGATTCTGTTCTATGACCAATTTGACAAAACACGCATGCGAATTGATCTAAAAACCTAGGACACAGACTTGAGAGCAGCCCATCCCGCCGCAGTGACAGGGGGAATAGAGACCCCCACACACATTTCACTTCACTCTGCAGGGACTGAAATGAAACCATATAGAACATGCAGAAGTTTATCCAGTAGTCTGTTCCACTCAGTACTCAATACACACCAGATATCATAGCATTGATTGTTTTGAAAGAAACCGGCACAAATCTTTTCCTCCATTTCATGCAAAGACCAAGGTTTCTTGAAAATTCAATTACATGAAAGCCATATATTTTATATTCCTCGGAATCAAAACTAGACAGGCAGCCTGAATATAAGAAAAGCAAATTTATAGTAGCAATATTGTCAAGAATGATCCATGCACTTCAACATCGCTGCTCTTTTGAAACCAAACTTTCCCAATTAAATTATAACCAATCAACACGAAAAAAAAAATAATTACCCTAACAACAGCAGTGACATCACGAAGAGGAGTCCTAGGGTACCAGGCAGGTAACACACTATTTGATCCACGACCCCTTCCTCTTCGGGCACTCCCAGGTGGAGGAATATTTTCTCTGCCCAATGTAGTCCGGCCACCTCGGCCCCTTGGAGTGCCCAAACCACCTCTTCCACGCACAGCAATGGTACCCGCACCCACTGTTTGAGTTCTTGTTGCTGCGTTTGGTCTAGGAGAACCAAACAGCGCCATGTCAAGTTCTGGCTGGTCTTGATAGACACCAAGAATCCTTGATTGTCTTCGAGCAGCAAAGAGTGCAGCTATGTCTACTGGGCTTGACAATCTATCTCTTGATACCGGCATTTTTAACTGAGAAAATTTGACCAAGCTTCTGTTAGATTGACTAGTAAAATAGAATATTACACAAGTTTAATTTACAAAAGAGAAACTGAGTTTGATTCTTCAAAGAAAACAGAGATCTCGGATTTGTGCAAAGAGAACCCACTTACTTTCCATGAAAATGTAAAGATTCACGAGAAAATGAAGGTTTTCTCGGAAAAATAACAAGAGAATAATCAAACACGGTTTTGTTACATTGATCATTGAAGAGAGATGCAAAATCATTTACTGGATACAATAAAGAACCTAAGCCTAAGGTTTACATTTATCATTTCAAGAAAATGAATAATCTGGGGTAACTATAAAACCCACTCTCCTTTTCTCAGAAAATAAAACTTTCCAGGAAAATTAGGGTTTCTTTCACTGCAAACGAAACAAAAAATAAAAGAAACAGAGATCTCCCACATTTTCCGGGCAAACCTCCCATTTCCCGAGAAAGCTCCCAGTTTATCATCATTCAGACCCAAATTCAATTTCTTTCATGAAACAAGAAATCTCCAGCGACACACTCGAGGAAATAACATTGTCTTAAAATCCATACCGCTGATTTTAAAAGAAGAATAAGAATCCAAAGAAACCAGGATAAAGGCAATTAACAAGTAAAATAACAAAACGAGAACCAGATTTTTTTCTGCTATAAAATGATAAATCTCCAACAACCCAGATAACAAAATAACATTTCAATGGAACCCAAATGAAAGAACAGAGAAATGAGAAGAGTTTCTTGTTTGCTTGGTTGTTACCTTTGAAAGGCAAGAAACACTAGGGTTTCGGTGCTTCTTTTTTATGAGGGAAGAGGGGCTGTGTTTGGTATCTCTGCAAGTGTAAAGAAGAAGAGAGAGAGCTTCGTTAGCGAGAGAAGAGATATTGGCAAATTCTTTTGAAATGAAATATGGGCGGTCTTATAGCAGGTGAAATTTTTCTGCATCTAAAACTTTTCAGGCACGTGTTACTCAAATTTTGAAATTTGTCCACCGGCGGGATACTTGCAGTTACGTTTCTGCCCCTAACGTTGGGCTTCGTTATTGGGCCATGACTGAAGAGATGGTTTTTGGGTCAAACTAAATTGTGAGCCCACACAAATGTGAAACTTGTGATCAAATTATACATTACTTTTACAAAAATATAAGATATATGAATTATTTTTATAATAGATCGTGTATTTTTATTAGAAAAAATAAAAAAAAATCCTTACATATCTAATGATTTTTCATAATTTATATGTTACATAAGCATATATTCCATGAAGATGATGATAAGAGTGTGTGGCACAGTTTCTATTTCTATTTTTAAATGCTTTTAGAAGTGAAACTTTATTAAATTTATATTTTTTTTATATTGTTTTATAATATTTTTAATGTGTTGATATAAAAAAATCTAAAATAAATCTTATTTTAATATACTTTTAAATAAAAAAAATTATTTTAAAAAACAGCACGCATCTCAAACACCCCAAATAATGACCTCGTGGGTATAACATTGTATATTTTTATAAAACATTTTACAAATATTGCTATGTAGACATAATGTATTGTGGATAAAATAGTGTTTTTATCATCTTAAATTTTTTTAAAAAAAACTTATATGCTAAATTATATTTGTAATAGAACCATTTTGGTATTTTAAAATTAACGGGTATTTTACTTTTTAATTACATAGTAAAATAACATAAATACTTTTAAAAGTAAGAAATTGCTAGGCTTTCATAAAGGGTTGTTTTTTTTATTTTCATATCAAAATGTATAGTAAAATAACTTATTTGCCCTTATAATAATAAAAAAAAAACTTTAATTAATGTTGGGGGTGTTTTCATTTTTTTTCTTCTGATAAGCACAATAAAAAAACATAATTGCCCATAAAGTTTAAATGATTTACCTTAGGTTAAAGGGTATGTTTATCATTGCGCTACTAGTTTCCTTGTTATTGTTGGGTCAGACTAGAGAAAATTTAGTTCTTTAATAAATGAAAAGTATTTAGAAAAAAAATATGTTGATGTGCATGTTAGTCGCTCCGTCATCTTCAAACGGCGTGTGAGGCTGATTTTAGCGGCTAAAGAGGTTGTTTTAAGGTGACATCTGATTCATCTCGGTATTTTTTCCATCACCCAGCAGCGCGTGCACTGAAAAGACCTTCTATTTGGTGTCGATGATCTCTTTTTTTTCTTCTTTATTTTCTCTGTACTACTCAGTGTTTGTGCTCTGCCCTCAAATTTTTCAAATCAACTGCTAAACTTCTCTTTCTTTCTTTTTTGGTCTCTATTCTTTTAGTTATTATTTATTTTATTTGAAATAATTTATTAAAATAGAGTTTTGTTTCAATTTCATCCTCGTTTAATTTTCTACTTTATCAAATTTGATCTTCATTCTTTTAATTGCTATTTATGTAATCTGAGATAATTTTTAGAATTGAATTCCTTTTTCTTGCCATTTCACCCTCCATTTTTTTTTCCTATTAGATTTTATCTTCACTATTTTCATTGTTTTTTTTTTTGTAAAAATTTTATATAGCTATTTTTTTTTACTCGATTTCATCCTTCAAGATTTAATTAGTTTGGATTTGAGTTTCTTGGTTAAACCCCTGTCTAGGATTTTACAAGTTGTAATTTTTTAAAATTAACCTAGCTTTAGGAGGTTCGTCCGGGATTTTTCTTTTTTCATTTTTTCTAGTTAATATTTTTTTCCAGTTTCATCTTTCAATATTTATTTAATTGGAGACTGGGATCTATTTTTTTCTGCTTTCTATGTCCTTTATTTTATTTATTTAATTGAGTTATCTCAAGTCTTTTAATTTATTTTTATTTGTTAAATTTATTTTTTTTAAATAACGTTTTTCCCATGCAACTTCTTTCGATGTCATTATGCAATTTTTCTCAATAAACTCTTTTGGTGGTGGACGATATCCATAGTGGAGTGACATTGAATTTTCAGTGATATTTTCTTCTTCTTTTTTTATTCTGAGTATGATATTAGTGGCTCCTTTTTATTTAATTGTTGCCAAATGATTTTTTCTAATTCAACCGCTATCATTACCTACTATTTAAATCAGATTAATAGATGTTATTGAATCCATTCAAGTTCATGATTCATGTATCAATTTTTTTAAAAAAAAAAAACACTATCATTACCTGAGCATCTCTTTTATAAGTTAAAAAAAAATTAGACTGCGGAGGTCACCACTCTATTTAGATACTACTAGTATATTGGCTCACGTTCCGTAGCGGGTCAATATAAATTTTTTTTAAAATATAAAAAATATTAAAAGTATAGAGAATGTTTTAAGCCCTTTGAATCTGACAGCTATAACAAACCCAAGCAACTTGGGTCTGACGGCTATGCCAGGCTCAAGAGACATGGGTCTGGCGGCCCAAGTTACTTGGGTTGGCGCCCCTTCCCTGGGTCTAGCGTTCCCTTCCAGACCCAAGTCACTTGGGTGTGGCATCCCTGCCAGATCCTGGTTCCTGGGGTGTGGCCGTGCCAAACCCAAGTATGACTTTATTTCTATTTTTTTTTAATAGTAATAATATTTTTTTTCAAATTTATTAATAATTATATAAATTATATTAACAATAATGAAAAGAATAACAACAACAATAATAATTTTTAATTTTACCCTTCAAATCAAATCTATGATTTTTTTTCAATAGTAATAATATTTTTTAAAAAATTTATTAATAATAATAATATTATTATTATTATTATTAAACATGTCTGACCCAAGTTCTTATAGTTTTTACCCTTCAAATCAAATATGTGGTTTTTTTCAATAATGATAATTTTTTTTTCAAATTTAATAAGAATAAAAATAATAATAATATGACCAACGTTTCTTGGGAATGACATCATCTTCCAAACCCAAGTAATTTGGATCTAACACTCTTGTCAGGCATGGGGTTCGGTCGTGTCACACCCAAGTTCCTCGGGTCTGGCCAAGCGAGACCCGAGAGCTTTGGGTCTGTCAATCCTTGTCTGATCCAAGGTGCTTGGAACAAATAAACATAGGATAATTATGCATTTTAATTGTTAGGAGGAAAAAAAAAAAAACGCAAACAATGAAAGAAATATCTCGCGAAAATATAAAAAAAAAATTGAAAATAAAACTATTATTATAATCCATAATAAAATATCTTTTTATTTACAATAATTTCCCCTCATCATTTAGCTTTTGTTATAATTAGGATATCACTTTCTAAAGAATAGATGTAGCATTGTTCCGAAAAATGGAGACTAAAATAGACAGCATTCCAAAAATCAAACAAATTTCCAAATTGGAAACTAGAATTACATGCAACAACCCTTCTTTTCAGAATTCTGCGCTTGTGAAGGAACCAAAATCCTAGTTCCCTTGAAGACACCTGGATTTCCATCCGACTTATCATTGCCAGCAAGAGTTTTCTTGCTGATTATCCTATATATTTCTGTCAGCACTGTCCAAAAGGCAGTTTCAACATTGGTGGCCTCCAGTGCTGATGTCTCCATAAAGAAGAGATTCTCTCTCTGAGCAAACTCCTCTGCATCTTCTGTTGGAACTGCTCGAAGACTTCCCAGGTCACACTTGTTGCCAATGAGCATGATGATAATGCTCTTATCAGCATGACCCCTCAGTTCCTCCAGCCATCTGGCCAAGTGATCGAATGACTGACGCTTGGTCATGTCGTAAACTAACATCGCACCAACTGCTCCCCTGTAGTATGCACTCGTCACTGCCCTGTACCTGACAGAAGAGAAGAAACAGTTCACACACAAATTCAGATTTAAGCGTACATCGTCTTAACTTTCAACAAACATAATGGAAGAGCTCTCAGTTAGCAAACTGCCAGTGTTAGGCCTAAATCAGGGTTAAGGTCGAGGTCAATAGAGACATTGATACCCAATCAGAAGCAAACAAACAGTTAAAGCAGGCAGTCAAGCTTTTCACTTTTAGTATTAGTGGGCATAACAAACCATGCTCAGATAACGGGATTCCGGATTGCTTCAAATTAAATGAGAGAAAGTTCCTCGATATGTAATAAACAAGGCCATAGGTCTTGCAGAACTGTTGATTTCTTACTGTTTAACAAGTGGGTTCAGTGTCAATACCATACAAATAAAAAGATCAGACTTTGTTTCAAGATTAGGAACTTTTAAAGCATCAATTGTTTCCTGAAAGTTGGGTGAAAGAGCTTCAAGTGAAAAGGACAGAAACAGAAGAACTAAGATGTTTATCAAGGCTGTGTTGGTCAAGATATTTGGAGAGTCGCATAGAATGCCCTGTGTGTATGATTAGATTCTCTTAAACAAGGCACAATGCAGAAGGAATAACAAAAACAGGTCCTGAGAAATAATGACAGAGATGTAGAAAACTTCAGACAGTTGAACTTATACATCCACAGAAGTCATGCCAATGGGAGTTTCATATAGCCATAATAGCAAGTGTTCAAGAAATCTAAAATGTAAGATCTATATTTTTTTTTCCCATGCGAAAGCCAGATCATAAATTTTCAAGCTTAACAACTTGTAAAGTAAGAATTGAGTGTCGTTTGTTGAGGGGGCGAGCCGCATGCTCCTCCATGACACTTCATTTATCTGCATCTTGAATCTGTAGCCTAATGGCTACTGAGTTTGGATTACTTAAGAGGAAAAAAACGGAAGTATGGTACTGCATTTGATGCCAAACCAACCTTCAAGCAGGTGCAAACTAAATAGAAGCAGGACACAGCAAGGAGAAAGGTGGCATACAAAAAAGAAAAAGGGTTTAAAACAGAAAAGGGAATGGTGAAATGGTCATCCTCTAACAAGCTTCCCTCATTAAGCAGCATCACCCACATATGTTCCTGTGTTTACATATGAAGTCGAAAGGAAAAGGAATTTGCTTCGAGTTTTGATAGTGAAAACAGTAGAAGGAACCGATCCCCAAAAGAATGAATGTCAAAATTTGAGAAAGAGAAAAGGTGATTCTTGTTCATATAAAGCAACCATTTGAATCTTAATGAATATTTGTCTCGGTTCTTTGTCTCCAACCAAACCTTATGCATAATCTTCATTTTCAGACTATCAGAAACAGGAATTCATGAAATCCCTTAGACTGGAACATATTGAAGCACATATTTTCCAATCTGATTTTTAATCTTCAAATATATAATACTCAAGCACGTATCGCAAGTGATCTAATATGAATCACAACAACAAAATATCGAAAGAAAGTGTCTGAAAAGTAAAAGCATACCTTTCTTGGCCAGCAGTGTCCCAAATCTGTGCTTTGACCGTCTTGTTATCCATAGCAAGCGTTTTTGTCTGGAATTCAACCCCAATGGTGGCTTTAGAATCCGCATTGAATTCATTTCTTGCGAACCTTGCAAGAAACTGTGATTTTCCAACTGCTGAATCTCCAATTAGCACAATTTTGAAAACATAATCAATCTTTTGATTGTAATCTACATAATTCGACATTTTCAAATCCAAAATTAAATCCCACTAGATTCCCTCCTCAAAAACATAGAAAACCATGCAGCAAAAAAAAGATAGAACTTGTTGTGATCTGTTGTCAAAACATCATTATTTGTCCATGCATTAAAATCAATAGGAAGCTTTAAAAAAAGATCAAATCATGGCTAGCAAAAGGGTAAAATGGGAATGATAGGTGGATGATGAAGCAGAAATGGGAATTGGAATTGAGGGTTAGGGTTAGGTTTGAGAGGGAAAAAAAATGGAGTTTGGAAATGGTTGGTTTTGATTGTGAAATGGCTTGCGGAGAGGGACAAGCGTGTGAGTTAGGATGAGGGAGAGATGGAGGGAAAGACCAACGGCCAGTGCGGGGCCCATTAACGGTTTGTTATGGTACAGGTTTTTGGTGCATTATAGACACAGATTTCTCCTTATTTGAAATTTATACAAATTATTATATTTGCTTGAGTTATATTACTTTTTCTTATTATTATTATTTTAAGTGACTACAAAAATTTGTAGAATAATTTATCAATAATATTCACATCAATAAAATTATAACAGAATCCTACGCATGCACAATCGACTACTAGTTTATAATGGTAATATATTAAATTTCTATGCAAATAGTGTAAGTTAGTGTTAAAAAATAATATAAATTATATATTATGGTTTCACTATCATAAAATAGCTTATATATTAGGTAAATAAATAAAAAGAATTTTATTTCATATTGAAAAGATAAGAGGTTTTGTTGTACTTTATAATATAAGAGACACCAAATCAATAAATTTATATATTTGAGGGAATATATATATATATATATATATATATTCAAATTAGTTAATTTTAATTACTTATACATGACAGCTTCTGTCAAGTTATTTCGTTAATTTGATTGTAAAGTTTTTTTTAAAATTCTATGGACATATTGATCTGAAGAGTTGTGCCTTATAAATATCAATCTGATATTGAAAAAAATCAATTAGAAAACAATTTTTTTTATCCCTATTTTTTCTCTACAAATTTTATGTTTACGCTTATCATAAACAAAATAAAAATTCTTAAGAAACTTATAGAAGTTATTATTTATAAATTTAAGCTTTTATTGTATCAGTATGAAATATAAAACTAAAAATTTAAATTTTTAGATTAAAAAGATTGTTTAACAATTAATACCAGTAAGTTTTATATTTCAGGCAAGAAACTTTAATTTAGCAATTATTATTTCTTGTTTCAAGGGTTATGACCTTTAATAAATTCTTGATCAATCTCCCTTATACTTGTTCATGACGATCCATTGTTACTGAACCAATCATAATATGAGCTATCCATAGGTGAAGAACTTGTTGCAGAACTCTGCCTTGGATAGTGAGGAGGAAAATCTGAATGCCTCTGTGGACAATTTACAAGATTAACACCATCCTCTCTTACTCTTGCAGCAAGTTTTCTCTCCAAACACTAGAAAATTCAAAACAGACTTATCCTCGACTCGATCCATTAACAGCATGTGAACTTGGAGCTAACCAACCTTGCAAGGACTGGCTGTTGTGATGATAGTTGTGATTCCTACATGAATTCATTATTAACAAATGCTCTGTCTGTTCTGTTTTCCTCTGTCTATTCTCTAAACCATGAGCTCCGATTACAGCTTTGATGCTTGAGAAACTTGTACAAATAATGGTTTTCAGCAGACGACACCATCATTCAGAACTACCATAAAATGGTAAGCACCCTTCACTGTCAGAATCACAGTGAACATTCTATTTACTTATACGAACACTTGCTGATTTTTTAAGATGAATCTGGGCATTACAAACACTATATTTGTTTCATTAACCATGTAATCCAATATGTTAAAATAGCGTTTAGAGTTTCCAATTTCACCCAGAATAAACTGCTACAAAGGAGATATTAAACATAAAAGAATATAACAGAGTACAAAGTCTCTAATTGAGAAAGGAAGGTTCAAAGACCAGAAAGATAATCTTCAAAAAGATGACAGCATTGACGTTGCCCACTGAAAGCTACTGCAGCAAGACTAGCCACGTCCTTAAAAGATCACAGTTATCCTGTCCTCATAATACTCGCTGGAGACAAGGTCGTTTATTTCAGATATATCAATACTTTCCATGAGATTGTCCTTCAACTCGAGGAACTTTAGCCTCAGAGATTGGACACAAGATTTCAGCTTCCCCGACGAGTCTACCACATGCCACACTTCATGAGGTTAGAATTCAACAGAAGGAACTCAGCACACTCTGCGAAGCACATGATGGATTCTTTATTAAAAGCAAACACATTAAACCTGACAATTTCCACTACCTTAAGCCGTTGATGTTCTGGGCGGCTAATAAACTCCATGATGGAGACAAAGCATACAATCCACATTCACTGCCCAAAATCGACAAACATAAAGATAAGGGATGTAATGAAGGAGAAGCTTCTATCAAAGACAGGATATAGTGTAGAGGAGTGTCATCATTATCAAATGTTTTCACCGACATCTGCATCTTCTTGGTATCAGGTAGTTTCTGGAAATTTAGGACGCTACCGTATAAAAGTGTCAGTATTTAGGCTTCAATGTGATAGTCTGCCATTGATAAAGACAGCTTGAAAGATCAGAAAGATTACCTTCTAATTAATAATTGAAGGCAAAAAGCCCCCCAACATCTACTGCAGCAAGACGGGGCTGTTGTCTCGTCCCCATAATGCTTTTAGGAGACAAGGTTTCTTGCAGATATCCCCAGACTTTTGATGTCATTTTCCTCTTAACTCTAGGCATTATAGCCTAAAATTTTCAGCTTCCCCAAACACTGCGAGACTAACATATGTAATACTTCAAACACGGGTTCGCGTTGCTTCCCTCAGTGTCAATCGAGGTAGAATATTTTTGATCAAAATATCAGCATGTGGTCGACTAATGTGATCCATGGAACTGCCAATGGGTGTGGGAGGTTTCTTTTTGCCAAATCCAAGCAACGGCAACGAAATCAAGTGATCCCATTACCCTCTTTGGATAGTAAATATCTGAGGGTCGAACTGTTCTCTTGTTTTTCAGTATTGCAATTGCAGCCAGCTGCTGCCTTGTTCCTTGGTTCCTTCCTTGCGGTAGATTTTTTAGTGACAGATGCGACCATCTTCGAATTTTTTCTTGTTTTTTGTGGGTGTATTCTTTTTCGCTTTTTAGGATGAATTAGATTGGTTACTAGGGGTGATCATTTTCGGTTCGGTTCGGTTTTTACATAAAAAAATGAACCAAACCGACATTATTAATTTTAAAATTTTAAAACCGAAACCGAACCGAAACCGGTTCAAACCGACTGGTTTCGGTTCGGTTTTTGTTGTTCAAAAACCAGTAAAACCAAAATGAAAATCTCGGTGCCCAGTGTCCACAAACTCCAAGCAAATCTCAGTTTCTGTTGAAAACAGATCTGCCCAGTGCCCACAAACTACAAGCAAATCTCGATGTCCAGTGCCCACAAATTACAAGCAAATCTCGATGTCCAGTGTTCAAGAACACAGATCTACCCACAAATTACAAGCAAATTATAACTTAATAATAATAAAAAAACAAAAAAACAAAAACCCACAAGATGCAGACTGCAGAGATGAACTTGAAATGGAGTTGGAATTTTAATCATCAAAAAGTCATCTCTCTTTTTATCTGCCCAGCCCATGTAGTTTGATTAGAGTAAATGTATTGTTGATGCAAGGGTGAACTTAAAGAGATGAGATGAGAGATGAGAGATAGAGAGAAAAGGAGGAGGGGCTACGGGGTGATGAGAGGCATGGAGAAAAAAGGGAAAGGGAGGGGGGCTGTGAAAAGAATCAAAAGATGATGAGAGGCAGGGAGAAAAAGAGAGAAAAAAAGGGAAAAGGAAGGGGGGCTGTGTGAGAAGATGATGAGAGGCAGAGAAAAGAGAGGGGGGGCGTCAACTGCACTTTAGGTCTAGGGTTTTTTCTATTTATACTTGGTTTTTTTTTTAAATGCTGGAATGGTTGAACCGGTTCGGTTCGGTTCGGTTCAATCGGTTTCAGACTTTGGAAACCGAAACCGAACCGAACCGGGATTTTTTCTAACTATTCTAATCGGTTTAATCGGTTTTTTTTTGTTCGGTTTTTTCGGTTA
>Ga0307517_10007596_pt1 | contig 15761 bp, 15 predicted proteins | sample 23_EM_MG_FD_194515 | JGI IMG/M metagenome (GOLD analysis project Ga0307517, IMG submission 194515) | Populus trichocarpa ectomycorrhiza microbial communities from riparian zone in the Pacific Northwest, United States - 23_EM | ecosystem: Host-associated > Plants > Roots > Unclassified | place...
AGAACTTTAATTTCTTCCAATTAAAGCTCAAATTGACTTAAAAATCAATTTTTCTTGCAATCAAACCCTCTATAAATTCAATTAAACCTTCAATAAAATCCAATTAAGTCCATAAACATCTAATTTTGGACTTTGCTCTTCAAATTAAATTTTCTTTTCCCACAAGGCTCTCATCATTCAAGTATATATTGTAAAAATTTCAATCCTTGTATTTTTGAACCTCCTTAATCAATTTTTTTCTGATTCTTTCTGAGCGCTCCCACCTCTTATTATTTTTCTAATTTCTTCTGGCTATATATTTTTATTTTTGTGGGGGGGACCCAAAAATGGGTTACAACAATTTATATAGTTGACCTCTCTGTGGTTTGACCCCGGTCTTGCCGAGTTATTTATTACTTTGACACTCCTGCACTTGGGATAAGACATCAACTCTTTGATTGTGTCAAGTTTTTGGCGCCGTTGCCGGGGAGGTAAATTACTGTATAAATTTTATTTTATTTTTTTTCTTTTCTTTTCACTTTTCTCTTATCTAACTTTTGTTTCTTTTTGTTTGTTTTTATTTCTTCTTTTTTATTTCTGCACTTGCATGAGAGTTTGGTCACGCACATTAAGTGGTAGACTTTGTAGGAAATCTTCATCTTCATCTGAAAACATGGCCGAAGAGGATAACCAGTCACTTCATAATGAGAATAATGAGAATAATCGTGTTAGAACACTTAGAGATCACATGAATCCAACAAGAACAAGTACACCATCATGTATAGTTTTCCCTCGTGATGCATCTCACTTCAATTTTAAGCCAGACATTATTCAACTTTTACCTACTTTTCATGGCTTAGATCTAGAAAATCCATACTTGCATTTGAGAGAATTTGAAGAAGTTTGTAACATGTATAATGACTTAAATTGTAGCATGAACACCATCAGATTAAAGCTTTTTCCTTTTTCATTAAAAGATAAAGCTAAAACATGGCTACAAAATCTTAGGTTAGGATCTATTCGTGCATGGGATGAAATGCAACAATAGTTTTTAAAGAAGTTTTTTTCTTCTCATAGAACAAACTCTTTCAAAAGACAAATCACCACTTTCACTCAAAAACCAGGAGAAACATTTTATCAATGTTGGGATAGGTACCGAGACTTGCTTAATACCTGTCCTCATCATGGTTTTGAAATATGGAGATTGGTTTCACATTTTTATGAAGGGTTAACACTTAAAGATAGGCAAATGGTAGAATTGATGTGTAATAAAACTTTTGAAAATAAAGACCCTGATGAAGCAATGGAGTACCTAGACTTGTTAGCTGAAAATGCTCAAAATCAGGACACTACAGGCACTTGTGAGGCACTAGGTAAAATTCAACCTCATACATCTAGTGGAGGAATGTACAACCTTAGGGAAGATCATGACCTCCAAGCCAAATTTGCATCTTTAGCTAGAAAGGTCGAGGCACTTGAATTTAAAAAGAGTGGTCAATTAAAATCTATTCAAGACATTGTGTGTCAAATCTGTGAAACTAATGAACATTCAACCAATGATTGTCCAACTTTGCCTTCTTTTAAGGAATGTCTCCATGAACAGGCCAATGCTTTAAACAGTTTTCAAAGGCCAAATCATAACCCATACTCGCAAACATACAACCCTGGTTGGAGAAATCATCCAAATTTCAGTTGGAAGAGTGGTAACAATAATGCACAAACTTCACAACCACCATTTCAAGCTCACCATAATTTTCAAAATTCTCAAGGATACGCACCTCCTTATGCTCCCCCTCCTATATGAAATCTTGAGAAAACATTGCATGCATTTATTGAAAAGCAAGAGACAATCAACACTCAACATGCTCAAACCATGACAGATTTAAAAGAAACTCTTGCAAAATTCACATCTGCTCTCAGTTTTCATGAGAAAGGTAAGTTTCCATCTCAACCACAGCAAAATCCCAAAGGGCAATACAATCCAAATACGAGCAACTCTAGGCCAACACATGGATCAAGTCAAATCAGTCATTACTCTTCGCAGTTGTAAGGTTATTGAAAAACCCATTCTTGAACCTTGTGAGAAAGAAGATGAGTTAATCTCTGAGGGTAAGGAAGGGGTTGAACCTGAACATTGCAAATAAAAGACTGATTCCCCACCAGCACTTCCATTTCCTCATGCCATGACCAAACAAAGGAAAGTCAATCACAATTTTGAAATCTTTGAAACTTTCAAACAGGTAAGGATCAATATACCTTTGTTGGATGCTATTAAACATGTACCTTTTTATGCTAAATTTTTAAAAGACTTGTGCACCGTGAAGAGAAAACTGAATGTGAAAAAGAAAGCCTTTTTAGCCGAACAAGTAAGTGCCATTCTTCAAAACAATAATGCTTTAAAATATAAGGACCCTAGTTGTCCAACAATTTCTTGCTTTATTGGAGAACATAAAATTGAAAAAGCTTTACTTGATCTTGGAGCTAGTGTGAATTTACTTCCATATTCAGTTTTTCAAAGTCTCAATCTAGGTGAGTTAAAACCAACTTCTGTAACTCTTTTACTTACTGATAGATTTGTAAAGGTGCCTAGAGGAATAGTTGAAGATGTGTTAGTACAAGTTGATAAATTCATTTATCCTGTGGATTTTGTTGTCTTGGATACACAACCTGTTGAAGCATGTAATTCAATTCCTGTTATTTTAGGACGTCCATTTCTTGCAACTTCTAATGCATTGATTAATTGTAGGAATGGATTGATGAAGTTATCTTTTGGAAACATGACATTGAAGATGAATGTTTTTAACATTTGTAAGCAACCTGGAGTTGATAATGATTTACAGGAAGTAGATTTTATTGAAAACTGAGTTTATGATCAATTTGAAAATTCATTTATCCTGTGGATTTTGTTGTCTTGAATACATAACCTGTTGAAGCATGTAATTCAATTCCTGTTATTTTAGGACGTCCATTTCTTGCAACTTCTAATGCATTGATTAATTGTAGGAATGGATTGATGAAGTTATCTTTTGGAAACATGACATTGGAGATGAATGTTTTTAACATTTGTAAGCAACCTGGAGATGATAATGATTTACAGGAAGTAGATTTTATTGAAAACTGAGTTTATGATCAATTTGAAAATTCATTTATCCTGTGGATTTTGTTGTCTTGGATACACAACCTGTTGAAGCATGTAATTCAATTCCTGTTATTTTAGGACGTCCATTTCTTGCAACTTCTAATGCATTGATTAATTGTAGGAATGGATTGATGAAGTTATCTTTTGAAAACATGACATTGGAGATGAATGTTTTTAACATTTGTAAGCAACCTGGAGATGATAATGATTTACAGGAAGTAGATTTTATTGAAAACTGAGTTTATGATCAATTTGAAAATACTTCTAGTGAAACTGAGTTTAATGAATTTGAAGATTTGCAAATGGTTTATTTTCAGGAAGAATCAAAGAGAAGTAGTTGGAGACCAAAAATTAAGGAATTGCCATCACGATCAATTGAGTCCATACCTTCAAGTGTTCAACCACCAAAACCTGATTTGAAGCCATTACCATTCAATCTCAAATACTCATTTTTGGGAGAAAATGAAACTTTTCCGGTAATAATTTCTTCCAAACTTAATACACATCAAGAATGTAAGTTATTACAAACTCTGAAAATGCACAAAAATGCATTAAGATGGACCATAGCTGACATAAAAGGAATTAGTCATTTGATTTGCACACACAAGATTTATTTGGAGGAAAAGCTAAACCCTCTAGAGAAATACAACGAAGGCTTAATCCTAATATGAAGGAAGTAGTGAGGAATGAAGTCATTAAGCTTCTAGATAATGGAATCATTTATCCTATTTCTGACAGCAAATGGGTAAGTCCTACCCAAGTTGTACCTAAGAAGTTTGGAGTCACCGTGATAACAAATGAGAAAAATGAGTTAATTCCAACTAGGACTATTACTGGTTGGCGCATGTGCATTGACTATAGGAAACTTAATTCAATGACTAGAAAAGATCATTTTTCTTTACCTTTCATGGATCAAATCCTAGAAAGAGTCGTAGGTCATGAATTTTATTATTTCCTAGATGGTTATTCAGGTTACAACCAAATTAAAATTGCATTTGAAGATCAAGAGAAAACTACTTTCACATGTCCATTTGGTACTTTTGCATATCGAAGGATGCCTTTTGGATTTTGTAATGCACCAGCCACGTTTCAAAAATGTGTGCTCAATATATTTAGTGATATGGTTGAATGTTTTCTTGAGATTTTTATGGATGATTTTTCTGTTTTTGGCGATTCATTTGATGATTGTTTGACTAACTTAGAAAAGGTTTTGAACAGGTGTGAAGAAAAGAATCTTGTGTTGAATTGGGAAATATGTCATTTTATGGTAACAAACGGCATTGTACTTGGTCACATTGTTTCATCAACATGAATTGAGGTTGACAAATCTAAAATCGAGTTAATTGACAACTTGCCAACACCAAAATCTGTTAAAGATGTTAGATCATTCTTAGGACATGTTGGTTTATATAGAAGGTTCATCAAAGATTTTAGTTTCATATCTAAGCCATTATGTAACCTTCTAACAAAGGATATTGTTTTTGAATGGATTGAACATTGTGAAGAAGCCTTTGTTAAACTTAAAAACTTGCTTACTTCTGCTCCTGTCATTCAACCTCCTGATTGGTCATTACCTTTTAAAATAATGTGTGATGCTAGTGATTATGTCGTGGGTGCTGTTTTAGGACAAAAAAAAGATAAGAAACCTTATGTGATTTACTATGCAAGTAAAACTTTAAATAGTGCTCAAATGAATTACATTACCACTGAAAAGGAATTACTTGCAGTAGTATTTGCATGTGAAAAATTTCGATCTTATCTTGTTGGCTCACCTGTTGTTGTTTTTAGTAATCATGCAGCATTAAAATATCTTCTTTCTAATAAGGATTCTAAGGCTAGATTGGTACGATGGATTTTGTTACTTCAAGAATTTGATGTCACAATCAAGGACAAGAAAGGCACCGAAAATGTTGTCGCAGATCATTTGTTAAGATTGACAATATATTCTACATCTGACATCACACAAATCAATGATTACTTTCCTGATGAATATTTACTTTCTGTTGCTACAATGCCTTGGTTTGCTAATATTGTCAATTTTCTTGAAACAGGAGATTTGCTAGCTCATTAGAGTACCCAAGACAGAAGAAAGTTTTTGAACGAAGTGAAGAACTTTTATTGGGATGACCCTTACTTATTCAAATATTTTCCTGATCAAATATTTTGAAGATGGATTCCCGACAATGAGGTAAGTAGTGTCATTAAATTTTGTCATTTTGAGGCATGTGGGGGTCATTTCTCGTAAAAAAAGACAACTGCAAAAATCTTACAATGTGGATTTTATTGGCCCACCATGTTCGAGGACACATATGCATTCTGCAAAACTTGTAAAAATTGTCAAAAATTTGATGTTGGTAAAAAAGTTTTGCTTTATAATTCTCGACTCCACTTATTTCCTAGAAAGCTAAGATTAAGATGGAGTGGTCCATTTATTGTGAAACATGTGTATCCTTCTAGGGCCTTTGATATTGAGAATCCAAAGAATGGTAATGTTTTGAAGGTAAATGGGCATCGTTTGAAAGTTTACTTTGATAATTTTCCTAATGAAAATGAATCCATTGGTTTGACTGATCCTGTATATAAAGATTGATTATTTTGTTTTTCTCACATTGTTTTTGTGTTTCTTTTTGGTGTGACTTTTGTTTTGCTAGTCTTTCTCCAACCCCGGTCAAATGGAGGATAACGGTACTTCCTGACTCTTAAGTCGGTTCTTTTAGTTTCCCATGATAACTGATACCCGTGTATATATTTGTTCAATTCCTTGTTCCTTCTCTTTTCTTTGCATATCTTCTCCACTTCTCTTTTGAAAAATGGACACCACTCTCGAAATATTGAAAAAGTATTTTCCCATTTTGCCTCAAAATGTGATTACAAAAATTTACCATACTAGGTGTGAAAGATTAAGGTTGTTAATGAACCATGAAATTCCTGAAGATATTCGCTGGCTAATTGAAGCAAAGGTCCGATTATCAGATGAGTCTTCTAATTCTTTTATTTCATACATGCCCGGGACAAGTAAAAGCACTTTTGCAAAGAAATGTCGTGCAAAACGACTGAAAGTTTGTCACAGATGTGCTAGATGAACTTGTAATGCAAAATGTCATTTTTTAGGAATGGTCTCCGTAAACCGTGAAGATAAAATACAATTCATTAAGGATGGCCTGAGTAAGGAGTCTTTAGATAATCTTCTATTAACTCTTGAGACGCATGCTAGTGGAGATGTGCATCGTGCAATTCATGATTTATGGTGTAAACCCCGGAAAAATAAAAATAAAAATAAATAAAGGTTGCTTAAATTGAAAACTAACTACATGAGAAATAAAAATGAAGAAATTCATGCGTATGGTTAAATAAAAGACAGGAATTAAGAAATTTAAAGGAAATGGGGCCTAAATGCAAATAAGGAAAAATATAGGGTATAAATACTCTCTCCTCACCAAAGATCTGCAGGAACCAAAAGGAGAGAAAATAGAGAGTTTTATACCCATTATTGCAAAATCAAGAGAGAAACACTAAAATTTCAAGAACCCATCCAAGATTAAGGGTTTATAGATGGGATAAACACTTGTAAGCAATGGATTAACAAGAAATTGAACAAGAAGAAAAGTAAGGAGGGAGTTGAAAATCTTCAACTAGTTGAAGATCAAAATCTTGATTCGTACCGGGTAAGGTGTTCTAAACATGATCTTAAAAATTCATTTCAAATTTGATAATGAATTGCTGCCTTGATATTGAATCATAGGTTAGGGTTCTTAGATATGAATTGAGGAAAAAGTACTTATTGTTAAAATTAAGTTAATTCATGTGTGTGGTATGTAGTTTATGAAAGTATTGTGTGAAGGGGAGGGGGAGACAAATCTGGACAGACTTGTCTCTTTTCGGTGAGATTTTGGGTAGGAGGATGAGGGAATTTGGATCAGATTCCTTTATAGAAATTGTAGATTTGGATGTTAACTAACCAAGGAAACTGATCTTTCTTAATTTGGAGATGTAGAACTCCAGTTATGGGTTACCAACCGAGACTGAGTCGTGAGTGATTCTATAGGGCAGTAGAACTGATGGGTTGATAAGCAATTTTGACTATCTTGGAGGCAGAACTAGGTTCTCCTTCCTTCAGAGAACTTGTACCCTCATGTCTTAGCTTTCCAACGAGATCAATCTCACTTAAAATGGAGTTCTAGAACTCTAGATATAGTTAAAAATCTGATGAGTGTTCAAACAGCAACCGTTGGACAACAACAGTTCAAACAGCAACGGTTGGACAACAACCGTTGGACAATAACAGTTGGACAGTAACAGTTCAAACAACAACGGTTGGACAGCAACCATTGGATAGTAACAGTTCAATGTCTAGACAGTGACAGTTGGACAGTAACGGTTCAAACAACAACGGTTGGACAGCAACCGTTGGACAGTAATAGTTCAAACAACAACGGTTGGACAACAACCGTTGGACAGTAACAGTTCAATGTCTAAACATAACAGTTCAAACAACAACAGTTGGACATCAACCGTTAGATAGTGTTCAATGTCTAGACAGTAACAGTTGGACAATAACAGTTCAGTTGAGGAGGGCTACAGAAAACCCTATCCTGGGATGATTTCAAAACAGAGTTTGAGAATCAATATTACTCCAAATATCATCGGAAGATGAAGGAACAAGAATTCCTAGCTTTGAGACAGGAGGGAATGTTAGTACTCGAATACGAGAGACGATTTCATGACCTCTCACTATTCACACCACATTATATCCCATCAGAACAACACATGATAGAAAAGTTAATGGATGGCTTCAGACAAGAATTAAAGCAGGGGTTGATTGCTTTACAATTCAAGATAGTAAGGGAACTGATTGAAGCAGTATAGGCCTTGGAGGCTTGTATGGAAAAAGGCCAACAGAATCACGGGGGTGTAGGAAAACAAAAGGATATGGAATTTTTAGGCAGGCCACCGCTTCCAAAGAAAGGTAGAGGCGAATAGTTCCTTCAATTCAAAACGAAAGGGGGGACATCAACTAGCTTCCGACAGGATATCGGTGGGAAGTCGGGAAGTGGTCAGACCCGCTCCAGGGCTATAGCTGTGAGGGGGCATAATGATCAGAAGGAAATTGTCTACCCTCGATGTGCTCAGTGTGAACAAAGACACGCCGGGAGTTGTTTGGTTTCTCCTGGACGATGTTATATATGCTGAGGAGAAGGTCATAAGTGGAAAACCTGCCAGTACTTGGGAAGAGGATGTCATCACTTGGTGAGAAGGGTCACTTTAAAAGGGAATGCCCCCATTTAAACACTGAACAGCCTCAGAGACATAGATAGCAAAGTCAGAGTCATCAGCAATCCATCACAGTAAATAGACTGGAAAGGTCGACTCAGTCAAGAGCTAACTCAAATAGAGGGCAACCCAGAGTGCAAAATGAAAGGGATCAAGGGAGGGTTTTCCATATGACACAGGAGGATGTTAGAGCAACATCAGATGTGGTGGCAGGTATGCTGCAAATGAATGACTATCAAATGCATGTTTTATTTGATTCTGATGCCACTCACTCCTTTATAGCAAATAAAAATGTAATCAAATTAAGTAAGGAAACAAAAAGGGTAGAAAAAGGATTTATTATTGGGACACCTTTGGGTGAAACCGTGGAAACAAATGTTGTATTCAAAGGGGTGGGAATTAACATTAATGGGTGTGAACTAGAAGCAGATTTAATACCCTTAGAATTAAGTGATTTTGATATAATTCTAGGTATGAATTGGTTGGGCAAAAATAAGGCTCGTCTAGACTGCTTTACAAAAATAGTAACCTTCTAAGGGGTTAAGGGTGAAACAATGGTCTTTAAGGGGGAGAGAATTTCCAACTTTACAAATATAATCTCGGTTATGGATGCGAGAAAACTGCTAAAGAAAGGTTGTACAACATACCTTACCTATGTGATAAATTCGAAAAGGGGTAAAATAGGACCGTCTGACATTCCAATTATAAGGGAATTTCCGGATGTATTTCCGGAAGAATTGCCAGGACTACCCCTAGAAAGAGAAGTTGAAGTCACCATCAACATATTGCCTGAGGTGTCTCCTATAGCCCAACCACCGTATAGAATGGCTTCAAAAGAATTGGATGAGTTGAAAATTCAATTGCATGAGCTCTTAGACAAAGGGTGCATATGACCAAGCAACTTACCTGCTTCTGGGGATAGATGATTTGTTTGATCAGTTGAAGGGTGCTAAAGTATTCTCAATGATTGATTTAAGATCAGAATACTACCAGATGCGAATCAAAGGGCAAGATGTGCCAAAAACTGCCTTCAGAACTCGCTACGGACACTTTGAGTTCTTGGTGCTACCCTTTGGATTAACTGATGCTCCAACACTTTTTATGGATTTAATGAACCGAGTATTCCAACCATACCTTGATAACTTTGTTGTTGTATTCATCAATGACATCTTGGTTTACTCCAAATCCTATGAGGAGCATGAACAACACCTGAGACAGACATTATAGACTCTGAGGAGCCGCCAGCTGTATGCCAAGTTGGATAAATGTGACTTCTGGTTAAAGGAAGTTACCTTTTTAGGGCATGTAGTGTCTTTAGAAAGCATTTTTATGGACCCTCAGAAGGTGGAAGCAGTTCTGAGATGGGAAAGGCCTACTACGGTAACTGAAATTAGTAGTTTTCTTGGATTGGCAGGGTATTATAGAAGGTTTATCGAAGGGTTTTCAACAATAGCAACTCCATTGACGCGACTCACCAGGAAGAACATAAGATGAGAGTGGTCAAAGGAGTGCGATGAGAGCTTTCAATAATTGAAGAAAAGGCTTATTACTGCCCCCATACTAATCCTTCCATCCGGAACAGAAGGCTTTGTAGTTTACAGTGATGCCTCAAGAAAAGGACTGGGTTGTGTCCTAATACAGCATGGAAAAGTAGTTGCCTATACATCGAGACAACTAAAGACTCATGAAATCAACTACCCAGTTCATGACTTAGAATTGGCAGTAGTAGTTTTTGCCTTACGAGTATGGAGGCACTACTTATACGGATCCCAAGTTCAAATTTTCACGGATCATAAGAGCCTTAAATATCTGATGTCGCAGAAGGAGTTGAACATGCGACAACGGAGATGGGTAGAATTAATTAAAGATTACGACTATATTATAGATTATCATTCAGGAAAAGCGAATGTAGTCGCGGATGCTCTCAGCCGTAAAGACAAGGCAATTAGGGGTGGACCAGTGATTTGGAATGAGAAAACCATGAGTGAGCTAAAGAGATTGAGGGTAGTATTAAATGTGAGTCCGGAAGGATCCTTAATGGCTCAACTAAGGGTGAAGTTAGGATATCGAGAGCAAATATTAGTGGCACAACAGTTTGATGATGAAGTGTCAAAAGTAAGAATCAAACTGGAATCGAGGGGTGAAACTCTTTTTCGAATGGGTGATGATGGAATAGTGATGTTGGGGCGATGTATGTATGTGCCTGACAACAAAGCCTTTAAACAAAAGTTACTACGAGAGGCCCACGAGTCTAAGTTCATTGTACATCTAGGTAGTACTAAGATGTACCAGGATCTAAAACAGTACTACTGGTGGCCAAATATGAGAAAAGAAGTGGCTAGCTACGTGGCAAAATGTAGTATTTTCCAGCAAGTAAAAGTAGAACACCGAAAGCCGGCAGGGCTGTTACAACCGTTACCAATCCCTGAGTGGAAGTGGGAGATGATCACAATGGACTTTGTGTTGGGACTACCCAGAGGAAAGAGGGGAAATGATGTAATCTAGGTCATTGTGGATCGACTAACTAAGTCTGCCCTTTTCCTACCAGTAAAGATGACAGATCCAGTTGACAAGTTGGCTAATATGTATGTGAACGAAATTGTGAGGCTTCATGGAGTTCCAATATCAATTGTTTCAGATCGAGACCCAAGATTTACTTCACGTCTCTAGCCGAGCATACAACGTGCCTTGGGAACAAATTTGAGTATCAGTACTGCCTTTCATCCGCAGACTGATGGCCAATCTGAGAGAGTTATTCAGATCTTAGAGGATTTACTAAGGGCATGTGCTTTGGAATTTGGTGAAAGCTGGGAGGAGCACTTGTCACTAGTGGAATTCACGTATAACAATAGTTATCATTCAACAATTGGAATGGCCCCATTTGAAGCTCTTTATAGCAGAAAGTGTAGGACACCCTTGTGCTGGGAAGAAGTTGGGGACAGAAAGCTGTATGGGGCAGAACTAGTATAAATCACTACTGAAAAAGTGAGGATTATCAAGGATCGAATGAAGGTGGCTCAGGATAGACAAAAGAAGTATACAGATATTAAAAGAAGACCACTTGAATTTTATCCTGGAGATAAAGTATTCTTGAAGATAGCTCCATTGAAGCACATGCTGAGATTCGACATGAAAGGGAAGTTAGCTCCGAGGTTCATCAGACCATTTGAAATCCAAAAACATATCAGACCTGTAGCATATGAAATAAACTTGCCCTCATAATAGGCCAAAGTTCACAATGTATTCCATGTTTCTTTGCTACGAAAAGCCGATGTAGACCCCTTGAGAGTGTTACCTCAAGTGCCAGTGGAGGTAAAAAAAGACTTAATACTTGAGGTGAGACCGATAAAGATTCTCGATTAGGGCGAGAAAGAACTTCGTATTAAGAAAGTTCCCATCATCAGAGTTTTATGGCGAAGCTCACAAATCGAGGAAGAGACATGGGAGAGAGAATCAGAAATGAGACGAAAATTACCCGACTTGTTTATAAACTCAGGTACATTACTCAAATTTCGAGGATGAAATTTCTTTTAGGAGGGGAGAATGTAAACCCCGGAAAAATAAAAATAAAAATAAATAAAGGTTGCTTAAATTGAAAACTAACTACATGAGAACTAAAAGTGAAGAAATGCATGCGTATGGTTAAATAAAAGATAGGAATTAAGAAATTTAAAGGAAATGAGGCCTAAATGCAAATAAGGGAAAATATAGGGTATAAATACTCTCTCCTCACCAAAAATCTGCAGGAACCAAAAGGAGAGAAAATAGAGAGTTTTATATCCATTATTGCAAAATCAAGAGAGAAACACTAAAATTTCAAGAACCCATCCAAGATTAAGGGTTTATAGATGGGATAAACACTTGTGAGCAAGGGATTAACAAGAAATTGAACAAGAAGAAAAGAAAGGAGGGAGTTGAAAATCTTCAACTGGTTGAAGATCAAAATCTTAATTCATACCGGGTAAGGTGTTCTAAACATGATCTTAAAAATTCATTTCAAATTCGATAATGAATTGATGCCTTGATATTGAATTATAGGTTAGGGTTCTTAGACATGAATTGAGGAAAAAGTACTTATTGTTAAAATTAAGTTAATTCATGAGTGGTATGTAGTTTATGAAAGTATTGTGTGAAGGGAAGGGGGTGACGAATCTGGACAAACTTGTCTCCTGACTTTCAGTGAGATTTCGGGTAGGAGGATGAGAGAATTAGGATCAGGTTCCTTCATAGAAATTGTAGATTTAGATGTTACCTAACAAAGGAAACTGGTCTTGCTCAATTTAGAGATGTAGAACTCCAGTTATGGGTTACCAACCGAGACTAAGTCGTGATTGATTCTGTAGGGCAGTAGGACTGATTAGTTGATGAGCAATTTTGACTATCTTGGAGGCAGAACTGGGTTCTCCTTCCTTCAGAGAATTTGTAGCCTCGTGTCTTAGCTTTCCAACGAGATCAATTTCACTTAAAAATCTAGATATAGTTAAAATCTAATGTGTTTAGACAGCAACAGTTGGACAGTAACAATTCAATGTCTAGAAAACAACGGTTGGACAACAATAGTTGGACAGTAACAGTTCAAACAGTTCTTTTAGACTGACCATCAGTCAGAGGATGGAATGCAGTACTCAGGTTCAATTTGGTTCCCAAAGCCCATTGTAGGCTTGGCCATAGCCTCGATGTGAACCTTGGATCCCTGTCTGAAATAATTGACATTGACACACCATATAGGCTAACCACCTCGTTTACATACAACTTAGCTAATTTATCCACCAAATTCGTCATTTTCATGGGTAAAAACAAGGCAGACTTCGTTAGCTAGTCCACAAACACCCAAATAACATCATTACCCTGTCTGCCCCTAGGTAATCCTAATAGAAAATCCATGGTGATGTGTTCCCACTTCCACTCAGGAATCAATAAAGGCTGTAAGTTTTCTGGTGGCCTCTGATGTTTAACCTTCACCAGTTGGCAAATCCTATAATTTGACACAAATTTTGCTATTTCTCTTTTCATATTAGGCCACCAATAGTACCCCTTTTAAGTCCATATACATCTTGATACTCCCAGGTTGAGATGTAAAACGGGATTCATGAGCTTCTCTTAACACTTCTTCCTTGAGTGCTTCATCACTTAACAAGTAATTTGTCTACCCATAGCCACCGACACATTTGGTAACATTTGAAACGGTGTCTCAATACTTTGGTCTATCTTTTCCTTTACTTTCCTCACTTCTTCATTCGTCTGTTAAGCCTCAAAGACCTTATCTTGTAGTACAAATCAGATTTTTATCTAAGCCAATAATGACCCTTCCAGCCCCACAGTTAGCTATAAGTTCATTTTCTTCAACTCTGCTAGGTCGTCCTCCCCTTGTTCCACTATATTACTTACTACCGCTTTCCATTTTTGACTTTAAGCATTAATAGCTATGTTAGCTTTCCCCGGGTGATAATCTATAACACAATCATAGTCCTTTATCAACTCCACCCATCTCCTTTTACCGCATGTTTAACTCCTTCTGCGACATTACATACCTTAAGCTTTTATGATCCATAAAGATTTGAACTTGCGACTCATAGAAATAATGCCTTTAAACCCAAAGAGCAAACACTACGCCACAAGTTTCAGGTCATGTATGGGGTAATTCACCTTGTGTGGCTTCAATTGTCTTAAGGCATAAGCAATTACTCATTCATGTTGCATCAATACTCGCCCCAAACCCTTTTGGAAAGTGTAAACTCCCAGTTAAAATAGATAAATCTAGGTTAAATAGGGTAACTATTAATTAAAAAATGATAAAGAGAAAATCTTATGAATTGGGATGGACATTTCCAAGAGATTAATTTAAAATTTAGAGAAGCTAAAGTAATAAAATAGTATACAAAATATTAGTTAACAATAAATCATGAAAACTCCCTAACCAGGTAAAAATAATAATTTGAAGGAGGAAATTCTGTAAATTGGGTGATATTATGTCTAAAATAGAAGGAAATGTCAAATAAATCAATGCATGACCCTTTGCACGAGAAACATCGAATTTCAATCTAATCTCCACGCACAATCACGCTATTAGGACTAAAAATGGTAAGAAACTAAGAGAAATGTTTTATGATAATTATGAATAGGAATCTCCAAAGAATTAGTATAAGACCCGATGATTTAAGTAAATTATATGGTATGCGAAATTTAGATTTTTGACATGAAATTCCCAATTGTTCAATTTTACAATATTGAACCTATCTTCTCCCTATCTGACTGTTGGATCGGGCTGAAAGTTTACGTAGGATCTTAAGTGTGACATCTCCATATTCGGGATAAAACAACAATCTCTTGTCAACTAAAAAACAGAGTAATTAATTAATTAATTTATATATGTGTATATATATATATATATGCATGGTGTTCATATTAAATGTTGCAATGTCGCGATCGCACAAATTAATTACCCTAGCTTAAAACACAACACACAAGATAGTAAAAAGCAAGCAAGGGGTCAATCCCTCGAGGAAGGTTCAAGTTAGATTTTTATGCTAGATGATTTGTAATTTGGGGGGATGGTTTGGAGGTTATCTAGACTAAAGCAAAAGTAAACAAAAAGAAGCAATCTAAATCAAAGAAAACCAAAATTTATCAAGAAAAACAAACCTTGATCGCAAGTAAACGTCCACCTACAGAAATCTCAATTTATTCTCTGAATATTTATCCTTGTTTACGTTGGTTAGTTAACAGATCCGCCGTATAACTAACGCTAACCATCAAACAACCACAGTGTCCGCACTAGTAATTTAATTCAATGGCAGCCTTAAGAACTAGATGAGTTGATTAATCAAGAAAACATAACTGTCCACAGTCTATGTTTGATTTGATTGAATTTTCTCCCTAAGATTAATAACGTAGACCCGCCACAATTATTAAACTTAGTTGTTTCACAAGTTCATATACCTCAACTCCAGTTTTGATATCAAACTTAGCAATAGATTGTCTACAATAATAACTTAGAGTCCGCTCTAGCAATTAAAATAAACAATCATAGAAAAAATAAGCATAGCAGAACAAACATATTCATCATATAAACTGAAAAGAAAAGGTAAAATAGATCTCACAGTTCTTGAAATCTAAAGGTTTCCGTGTCCTTGCAACCAAGAAAAAGAGTTTAGCCTTGCAGGTTTGTTGAACAACTAATCAAAAAGGAGGAATACATGATTTCAGGTTTCTTAGAGGAGAGGAACGTTTTTCTCCTCTTGGCTGGTGCTTGACCGCTTTTTATGTTCGGCTTGTTTTAACTCGCAAGTGCACGAGTGTGCGATGTAGCAATTAACTCGGTAAGATCGAGGTCATATCCACAGAGAGCTAGATCTGGAAATTAAGCTAGGTA
>Ga0307517_10007597_pt1 | contig 15760 bp, 15 predicted proteins | sample 23_EM_MG_FD_194515 | JGI IMG/M metagenome (GOLD analysis project Ga0307517, IMG submission 194515) | Populus trichocarpa ectomycorrhiza microbial communities from riparian zone in the Pacific Northwest, United States - 23_EM | ecosystem: Host-associated > Plants > Roots > Unclassified | place...
ATCCCATTTCAGTACGTTGCCTGATTCTCTCTTCATTGGCTTAGTCAGCCGGGGCTTCTTCCACTTCAAGGCCCTAAGAATGAATATCCCATCCAGTTGACGAGACACTAACGACACATTATATGCTTACGGAGACTGGCTCCCAAGGAGAGGGGCTTCTAGCCAAAAATCCAGGGGTTTTAAAAACTTGAAAGATTGAAATGGACGTCGCCGAGTGGAAAAGAACATGAAACTTCAAGGAGAGGAGCTACCTGAGGGAGGGCGGGAGGGCGGGAGGGAGGGAGGGGAACATGGTTCGTCAGTGTTTCAATGATCAGTCCTTGTGGTTAAATAAATATTCATTTGTGTTCTCAAAAATTATGGATTGAACTCCGAAAAATACTATTGATAAGCAGTAGTGAAGAGTTTTTGCATACTTGTAAGTGCATACATATAACGCCTCCCAAATTTGGGGCAGCAGAATCAATGATACACAGATTACTAGTATATCCTAATTAAGCTAAGGTTACATGTCAGTTACATAACAAATTTTTAGTGAAAGAACCCTTAAAAGGAAAGAGCCCAGACTTCCTTCAGAGGCACAATCTCAAGTCCAAAGTGAGACCTGATGAATAAGAAGAGGATGATTCATCTTCCATTGGAGCAGGCAAATTGAGGTCCAACCCACAACCTTCCTTTGCTGTAAGGAAATGAAGTCCTTGATTCATGGATGATGAGTTCTCTTCGCCTTTCTCCCAATGGCACCTCATGTGTCCACCAAGTGCCTGTCCACTGGGAAACATCCTCAAGCAAATACTGCACTTGTGCCCTAACACCAACAATGCCTTGCTGTTATCTTCCACGTTCTCCTTCACATCACCACTCCCACCATGATCCTCAACAACCTCACAACCATCACTCCTTGTTAATGCAAAACAACCCTTCACATTCTTATGGCTTGCCCTGTGACCCCCTAGTGCCTGGTGTGACCCAAAAACCTTCCTGCAACTTGAACACTCGAAACGAGTACAATTCACTAGATCATGATCTTGAACTTGATGAGAACTACTAGCACCAACCCCACCGCCAAAATCATTACCCTCCAACATTGCTGCACCATCACTATCAGCCAACATTAACAAACAAGAAGCCACCTCATGATCCTCTGCAGTCATCATGTCTTCCCAGTTAGTAGGATTAGCAATACTTACTGGTTGATCAATAGGCGAAACGGGCCTACGATAATTGGGAGGTGGATTAATGCCACGCCATTGTCTTTCAGGGTGACATCTCATGTGACCAAAGAGTGCTTTCCATGACCAAAACTTCTTGCCACACTCACTACAAGGTCTTGTGATCTTTGGTGCAGAAGGGTCAGGTTTATTGTAATATTTTGGCCTAGATATTGTACTAGAAGGAAGCAAACTTGGTTCAATCTTGATCAGCCTAGTCCTTTTTTTACGTGGGTTTTGATGGTGGTATGTGGTAGGGATTGAAGAAGATGATGGAAGGCAGAAATCAGGGTCGGGATCAGTATTATGGCTTGTCATCACTGTTTGAGAAGTAAAGGTTATGGAGATTGAACGAGAAAGAAAGAAGAAAGAAAGAAAAAAAATGTAACGACAGGAGAAGAGGTTGCTTATGTAGATGTAATGGCAGTTATTGGCAGTTAATAGAATGTGAGGAAGTGGCGGTTTCTATGTGTTTTGTTTGTTGTAGTTATCCACAAGGTGCTTGAAACATGGTGACTCTTTGTTAGCACTAATCAAACTGCCTAACCCACACTAATCTCTCACGTTGAGATTATGGCCATAAAAAGGATTTTCTGCTAATTAATTTAACACTAGAATACCAGTAATTTACTCTTGGAAAAATAGTGTCTGTCTCCAATTGAGGCTAATTATTGGTGATTTAGGTGGGAAAATGTGGGTGATGCTTCGCAAGTTGAACCCACTTTAATTATTAAAAATATAATATTGAATATTAAAAATAATTTCAATTTAAAAACTTAAGCCAGCATTAATTCTCTAATAATATTTGCCGAGTTTTTGACATATAAATGGGGAATATCACGTAGTTTAGATTTTCGAATTAAAATGATGTCTTTTAAACATTCGCACCTGCAAGCTCATATACGAACCCCCCCAGTACAGATCTCCCCAACATTTGACCACATGGGTTTACAAAGTAAGGTGGAATAATTAGCCATTAACAGATTAACACAATAATTCGACAGAAGTAATTTAGCGATTAACTTCTGCAAAAGGATATGAATTCCCATATGTTTAGATACTTGTGAATAGAACATTGCTGGGACTGGAATTGGAAGGCAGGGAAAAACAAAAACAAACAATTAAGATGAACATTACTAAACATTATATTACAACACGGTTAGAATTCAGTACTGTCAATAGATTTTGGAGCTAGAGATTAATGTACGGCTGATGCTGCCAGAGCAATATTACAGCAAATGTCGACAGCCACTGCAGTAGAGTCAAAATAAGTGCAGACGGGTCTTTTTTCACCCTTCTTTAGTCAAAGAGTATATAACACAGTAAGGTATTCCAACATCCTCTTATTTCTCTGACTGGCTTTGATGAGTTGAGGGTGCTTTAAAATTCTTCAACGATTTCCCCAAGACATTTAATATCGTAACACGTTGCAACTCCTTTGCTGTAAAAATTGGGAATGAATTAGAGTGATGTATTAGCCTCCAATAATCTCAAAATAGTGAAAGGGACTAGAATTTATCAAGCATGAACAGACATCATAGTAGCAACAAATGCCTATTTTAATGGTACCGAGAAAAAGTAGAATTGAAACAGTCATGGACCTCAGAATAGGTAATGGCACCACCTGTTACAACTTGTGCAGTTACCGTGAAGAAGACATGGCTGACAAATATAATATGACGATTTGCAGAAAACTTGCTCGAAACTAAAGCAAAGCACAGAATCCTACAATAGCATAACTGTGGTAAATTATGGAATTAAGTGTAAAAGTTGACAGTCACAAAAGCATAATGAAACTATAGAGAAGATATAGTTGGCAATCCGGCGACGAGTTCAAGTGGTAAATTATTTAATGGTCTTCAAAATTAGAGATATTTTGCTGTCCATTTCAAATCTCATTGTGCAACTCATGCAATACAATGCCTATGCAGACCACATTCATTTACATGTGGTGCACATTAAGCCCACCTCAAACATGCAGACTCCCCTAATCATATCCATATTACAGTTTATGAGGGTTGTGTTTGACCTTACCTTACCATACACACATTCGAAGGAAAACGAAAGGCACAAAGAACGGAAATTCACGTTACCTTCCTCCAGTGAAAGTTGAATTGATCTCTTTTCCAACTCAATTGCGTGTCTGCTAAGCTCAATTGAGGAAACTGACCGAAGCTCTGCAGCAGGGGAAAAAAAAAACATTGAGAGAGAAAGGAAATCAATGCTTAGCAGTGGTTAAATACATTATCTCAATTTGAAACTCCAAGACTTACTCTGGGCATATTCCTCTTGATCAGATTCATCCAATTTCTTCAATAATATCTGCAATTGACAATACCGCTCTTCCCAATGCATATTTTTCTCTGCCATTGGATTAGATGAAGGGGCAGTGGAACCAACAGGATGACAACTAGATTCTGCTGGTGCAAACCTTATGCTAGACTGTCCAAGAGGAAGAGGAACTGAAGGTTTTCCAGATGAACTTATTGGGGAAGCCACAGGCATAGGTGCCAATGCTTGTAAGGAAGAGACTGTTGGCTCCTTTATCTGGGAGGGTTTTGGTTGAACAGTCTCCTCATGATGACCAAGCTTGCCTGTTTCTGCTTCAGATTTCCTGCGGACATAAACAAGATGAGAATTTGGAGCACCACTAGATGAAGATTCATATCGGAGAAGCGGAGGGTTCATCAGGCCCTCAGACGATGGTCTCTTGGCTCCAGAAACCTTAAAGCTGTTCATGGTCTGTCCTCTGTCTTTTGATAATGGAGAATTTCCAACAGATTTGGGAATTCTATTTTCATTCTGCACATCTCTTAATGCTGTCTTCTTTAAAACAAGTGGGAATTGCTTATCGTGTGTGGACAAGTTAGTATCAGTATTGCTGAGCCCATACTCACTAAATTTTGAATCTATCGTTTGTTGAACCATCTGAAGTAAAGAAAAACGTGAGAGATTCAGAACTTAACTATACAAGAAGTCTAATGATCAGAAACCTTTGGAAACTAAAACTAATAAATGATACAAGCCAAACACAATGAAAGAATTCATTGTGTTTAGTATAATCACCCATGCAAGTTGAATAAAGGATAGAAGCTTCAGATTTCTTAACACTAAGTCAATGAACATCGAACCCAAGAAAGCAGATCCAACAAATACAAGTTCTTTTTCTTTTTTAATTCTTGATTGAATGACCATTTCCTGAACACTCATCCAATATACTTACTATCAACAAAGCCATAAGGCAGCATTTTCCTTTTGCATTAGATTCACAAGTAAATCCTAACAAATCATGTAAACTCAAAAGAAAAAAAGAAATTGACATATCCTTCTTCATTATCTAGAGTAAACTATATACATTTATCACCTTGAAATTTCAACTACTTAACAACCACATTACACATTTAGGGCATTTATTAAGCATAATCAGCAAAAGCTGAGCTCAAAATAACTTAACATTACAGCAACAACAATACCAACAACCAAATCAAGAGAATCCCACAGGTAATAACAAAATAAACTCAATAATTCCTATACATCTTACATAAAACCTTAATCTTTGAGCAACATTGAAGATAAATTAAGCAGAAGTGGCCAAAAAAACAGAAACCCAGAATATTAAATACAGCAATTTTGAAACATGGGTTCTGTTTATCACCAGGAGAAACAACACCCATCAAATAAAAATGCAAAATTTACAATAACAACCTAGTCTACACGTAGTTACAAAAATTGATCCATTTTGCTTAAAATTTCACCATTAATCTCCAAAAACAAAAAAACTTCACAGAAAGCAAATAAATGAGAGATTAAGAGTAATATACTAAGGAGAAAAGGGGTTAGAGAAAATTTGGAATTCAAACAGAGAGGGGAAGGCATTATTACCTTAGCTCATCGAAACGCAGTGTGAGAAAGCGAGTGGAAGACAGAAAGAGAGGGGTTTCAAAAGCCAAAGAAGCTTTGGCTCTAAAAAAATAGTTAAGAGATTTATTATTTAGCTCTCTAACTTTTTAGTATCTCATTTTAACCACAGTAGGTTTGGCTATTTATGTTTTGTCCCAACTTTGAGCTCTCTTTTTTTTCCATAAAGTACCCCGAAGTTACTTCAATTTTTAGAATTTGGTCCAGCACTTCCTCTTAAGAGCCTTTTAGTGGGACCGAAAAACAACTAAAAGATGATTAATTTGTGCTATAAAGTTGTTTTTCTATTCTTTTTATTGATTAATCTGTTTATTATGGGGACTTGTCAATGATTTGTACACATTTCCAATGTAAGACACATTCACATGATTTTTTTTTTCCCTTGAAGAAGTGTAAATTGAGACTTGTGGCATTTGATATTAGATATATTTTGATATTTAACAATAAAGGAATATAGAATAATGAGGATTGAAAAATCAAGATCAGAGCTAGTGAGGTGAAGGAGCATTGGCCTTTTTTATTAGACTCTGTTTTAGCAACTGAATTTTTATGTCATGAGTCTTGATTCTTGAATCTTAAGGTGACTGAAGTTAATCTTAATTGAGGAATTAGAACTGCAAAACCACCACCAAACTAGTGCATGTGTTAGGATGAGCCTTCCATGAAGCCTAGGCTTGCTGAAATGGAGAATCCAGTAGGGTGCCTCAAATTGCTTCTGCTTCCATGGTAATCATATACGATAATACTCCCTATTGGATGAGTATTTGATAACACTCCTCTGTTTTCCGTGGTGAGTTTTACAGTTGACTCTTGAGGGAATGCCAACCCTGGCTGCTCTTAATTTCCTGGTATGGCCCGCACCCGTTCAAGTTCAATGTTCAAGTGTTAACGTTCCACCAGCCGCATAGCAGAGAGTATTATTGCCAGCACAAAACCTTGATGACGTATTTCGCTTTGAAATGTTCCCAGCTATCCCTCCTTTCAAGAAAATATAGGTTTCCACTTTTCTCTAGACCTTGTCACAGGTCCTACCCGTTTCAAAGCTTGTGAAGTTTGGACATCTGATAAACTTAAGCCACAAAGCATTCAGCTTTGCGCAAGCCCACGGCCACGGGTTTAAGCTAGGCATGAGGAAGCTAGGCATACACCAGACTGGCCACCTCATGGAATCTACGAAGGCACAGCTCTAGAATGCACTTAACTTACCGACAAAGCTTTCAAAGCAAGCAAGTTATGGCATGGCTTGACAAAAGAGAAACGGTAAACATCAACAAAATCTAAAAAATTGGAGGAAAAAGATCATCTCACAGTTTAATCCAACAATGGTACTCTTAATGGCCAAATGAAAAAGATCATAGAGCTACCAAGTAATTTGAGCTGTAAAATGCATCCACTGTCGATCATTAATAAAATTTTCTACATAGAGAAAGGAGGTTTCGAAGAAACTGAAGAAGAGGGAAGAGAAGAAAAGGAGGATCAAATGCAGTTGCCATATGAAAGAATACCAATTTGTACATTTTTTTTTATGTTTTTTCTACTTTTGTGTCCTAGCAGCGGCAATTCTGCTATAGTCATTTTCAGAGACTTAAACATGGAAAAACACGAACCCTTGCTCAGAAAGATCCCTTCTTTCATTTCCAAGGTTTTGCTTTCAAAAACAACTCATTGGCCAAGATTCCCCAGAAGTCGCTCTACTGCAGCGTGTACATTTCCAGCTGTAGCCCGCAATGCCCTGATATTCTCTTGGGTATCAAAGAAACCCATTTCTTGTAGTTGTGATAGTTGAGTTGCATAAAGTTCTTCTGGGGGTACTACAAAAGCAACAAAAATTTCAGTGACGTTGAGTAATTGCCATGAGGTAATATTACATAAAGAGAAAAAAGGTGGAAAGAAACTAACCATCGGGTTGGTTAGGTACTAATAAGCTGCCTGCTCCAAGACCACCAAACATGTTCATCAACATGTCCAGCCCAGCATTATTAGGTGTTCCTGTTAATTCAAGAAAACTTTAGCATAATCTTAATAGGGGAAACAGACAAATCTGCCAAGGTCATAGAAGCGCTCATGAAATGCTTAAGAAAATTATAAATGCATTCACTAGATTTCTTGCTTCCTTGGGTACCTGTAGGGGCGCCAGGCTGTGCTGATTCCCTGAAAGTGAGCAAATACAGGATAAGCAATGACTAAATAGAGATCTGATTTTGTCGCGCAATGGAAGCATAAATTACAGGTCCTTTAATGATCTCAACACTAATATAATTATAGGCAACTAAGATTTCAGCCATGGAAAATAACCAAAAACAAATGTCCTCGCTTACTGAGTAGCCTGCTGTCGGAGCTGCGGAAGAAGGGACTGTTGTAAAGCTAGCATTTGCTGTTGCAAATAGAGGAGTAACAAAGGGTCAAAGGTAGAAAACAAATTTAACCTAATGCAGCAACTATCGCATATACATACATACATATATATATATATATAGAGAGAGAGAGAGAGAGGGAGGGAGAGAGAGAGGTTTTTATTCCATGTTTGGACTGTTCAAAGTAGCATACCTGCATTGTTTCAGGAGAAGTTAATTGGCGAAGAAGCTCAGGATTTTGCATCATCTCTCTCAACTGAGGATTTGAATCAACCATGCCACGTAGTTGGGGATTAAAGTTGAGCATCTAAAATTCAAAAGCAAATTGTCAAAACTGAACCCATACAATGAATATCATATAAGCTAAAACCCTTTCGATAACAATAGTACCTGGTTCATATATTCAGGATTGGAGAGTAGGCTTTGCATCATCTGTGATACAGCTGGATTTTGCAACAATTGAGTCATTTGATTTGAATCAGGCATGCTATTGAACAAATTGTCCATTCCTGGGAGACCAAGCCCTCCCAGACCCAAACCACCAAGACCTGATGCCCTCCCAGCAGGATTTGGCCTCGCAGTAGAGTTTGTCTGGGTTCCTCCTAGTAATTCACCATTTTAAACATCAAGAATAATTCAATTATCATTTAAAAACAGTAACTTTACAAGAGTTTCTTCCAGCAAAGTGCAATTCAAGATATTCAAGATCAACTAAATAAATGTGCAAGAGCAAGAATTCCTCGAGACAAGGAACTACGTTTCTCAACCTAAAAGTTTCACAGGCATCTACATATGATTATCATTTCTCTGTTAGAACTTCCTGAATTGGATCTCACAATATGGCTTTCGAGCAAAAAAAAGATATCTAAATGATTTTCCTGAAGCAAAGAGGTGTGAAGCTCACCAGCAGCATTGTTCCAAGGGTTGGGCAGAGGGTTTGTATTAGGAGCAGCAAGCCCTGTGGTTGTTTCAGAACCAGTGGCTGAAGGATTGTTTGAAGCGTCCCTGACTTGAGTCCCACCTTGGTTCCCCAATAGGGTTGCAAATGGATTTGAACCCAAATCATTGCCAGCATTTCCACCCATTGTTGTGGCATTTAAAAATGGTTCTTGAACATTTTCATACATTCTCCGGAGCATGTTAAATCCTTCAGGAGTTGATTCAATATTACTCATAGCCCTGTCAGTGTGTCGCATCATCTCACGCATGAGCTCAGGGTTTCTAGCAGATTCTAATGTCTGTCTAAGAATGCTTGGATCATTAAGAACATGTGCAAGCTCAGGGTTTCGGTCCATAATCTCACGCATCTGAGGATTGCTCATCATCATGGACCGTATTAACTCAGGGTTATTCATCAGGCTCTGCATAGCAGGTGTATTCATTATTTCCCTCATCATGTCGGGATTCTGAGTCAGCCGTTGTTGTACTTGTTCCAATTCAGGAAGCCCATCTCCAAATAGAGCAGATGGGCTGCTGCCACCTAGCGAGCCAAGTCCAGGGAACAAAGATGCCCCAATACCAGCACCCCCAAGTCCAAAGGCCCTACCTTCATTGGAACCAACACCCCGTGTAACCCCTGTTGTAGTATCAGGATTTTCAGGGTTAGCAGCAGCGACAGGAGCAGGAGCAGGAGCAGGAGCAGGAGCTGATGGAGCAGGGGAAAAACCACGAACCATATGAATGGTGTGATCAGCTTGCAGACCTTCAGCAAAAGTAGAGAACAAACAATTCAATCGTCAACCCTAGGATATGGAGAAGCAATTGCATTCACTACTTTAATAACTACATCATTTTTCAATTCATCATAGAAAAATTATCAGTCAGAAAATAAAAATACCCAAATCTTTAATTTTCTAATCAAGAAAATCAATCAATAGGAGGCTCTTATCATCATCATCTAGCCATTAAACAGATAGAAGCACTGCCGCATTTTTCTTTTATTTCCCCTTTTAATGTAAATCAACCACACAAGGGCGAAAAATCCTACCTTTTTCTTTTCAAAATTCTTGCCCATTCATTATCAGACCCAACAATTGCTAAGAGTCCCATTTCTCACTCAAAAATATATAAAACAAAAAAAAACGATAATACAAGAAAGAAATGAACTCACCATAGCTATGAAGGGCCAGGTCATCCTTCAAAATCCGACCTTTATAAATCAACCTCTGCTGATCAGGTGGGACATCACAATTTTGAGCCAAGAGAGATTTGAAAACCCCTACCGTTGATTCCAAGCTCGTCCTCACAGTAAATTTTGTACCATTAGAGCACCGAATATTAATCACCACAGCACCCTCCTCTCCCTGCCCTTGCTGTTCATTAATCACTTTTGACTCGCTCGAATCGCCAGCAGCTCCCATATTATTATTATACAGAATAATCAATCAAAAACCCTAACCCCACAATCAATCAATTAATTTTCTTTTAACAAAAAAAAAAAGAGTGCGATTCCGTTTCTGTGTAAATGTGAGATCGAAGTAAGAGAAATCAAAGAGGAATTGGAAATCAGAGTAATTGAAATCAAAGTAAATTGGGAAGGGCAGAGAGAGAGATAGGGCGATCGAGGGTTTCGAGTTTTTATGGGGTTTTTTTATATATAATAAATGTAGAATGTTCTTTTCTTTTGCAGGAAGTTTACTGTTTTTTATACTTGTACTCTTGTAGTATGTAGGTATATACACATACATATTTGCTTTATTTAAATGTATTTTTAATTTGGATGTGCAGTCCTTCTTCTTTTTTTACACAACTTTTTTAAAGCACAAATCATATTTTATAAAAGCAAGAAATACATAATTTTTATGTAGATCTTATCAAAATAAACCAACCACAACTCCAAACAAACATCTTTTAAATCAAATTAAAGCTAATTCGATAAATTTATAATCTGATTAATCATGTTAAAACTTATATAATCAACAATGCAATTCTATTTTTTAAAAAAACACAAATTTTTAAATAATAATTCAAATCAATTTAGATTAATATGTTAAATTCTTAATTTTTTTTAATTAATATAGGTGTTCGAGTCAACTTGCGCGTATCTCGATTAATCCCACAGACTCTAAAATTGACGAACATATAAATTTTTAATGAACCAGAAAAAGTTTATGATGTGAAATTCTTAACTTGAATCATGATATCATGGCCCGGGGGTTTATAAATATAATTTGGTTTTTATTTGGACTTATAACTAATCGGGTCTAAATAATGATTCAATTGAAACTTTGTTAGAAGTTTACTTCTTCTTTTTTTCCGATATGATGAACAACAAATAGTCGCGTAAAATATCCATCTAGATAATGATTACTGGGATAACTCAAAAATCAAATCAATATTCACTCTATGATTTTGACCATATCAATCCATCCTTAAAATAAATTTAACCAAAGCAATCCCTCTACTCCTAATTCTGTCATGTATAAACCTTTTGATCTGTCATCTTCGTTTCAGTTTGATCAATTCAATCAATCGATAGTTTGATCATAATCATATAGCAGATGGCATCCTTTTTTCTTTCTTTTTTCTACTATGATTTACGGATCTGATAATAAATTTGATGTGCGATTTCTTACATGTAAAAGAACAGTACTCACAAAATAGATTTGGTCTCATACTATATTTGAAGTATCCAAATTTGAATGAGGGTTGGAAGCTTCAATAAGAAGAAGATCAAAGGAGTGTAATTCTTTACAGTCTTCTTCTTGATCAGGAACCATTATAGCCATGGAACTTGAGGAGTAACGTTGTCTGCGACAGCTCTCAGAGCTTCTTCTTGATTAAGAACCATTAGCCTGGTAGCTTCTTTTGAGGAGTAACCTTCTTCTAGCTTGCATGTAGCCGTCTTCTACGAATGAATGATAATTTATCACCAAAAAGAAGAGGTAACTATTGAATGCCGAATTCTTTATAGGGATTAATGAGGGAGGGAGGGGGACAGAGAGATTTCTTTGGAGAACAATAATATACGAGACCAGTTATATATGCAAATATACAGAGAAGAGAGTACACAGCCGGCAGAGTTTAGCCCAATTAAAGCAGGAATATGAATTCCTTTCTGTATTAGGATTTTGAGATTTTATAGTCTGTTCTAAATATTTTGACAGACATGGGTATGCATGTATCCATAATATCAGCATTTTTTTTTTTATCTTACGTTAAAGATTAACCTAGAATCCTAGTTACAGAGTAGCACGGGTTATATAATTAATTTATGGATTAGCCAGACATCAACTGAATCAACAAACAAGTACCAAATGAGTTGTCTCTCATTTGTCTGATAAAAAAGCTTGGTTAAAATTACTAGATGGCCAGCCATTTATTTGCTTTTGGCAGCCTTTTATAAACATTTCTATCATCACCAGAATTGTATTGTAAGAATTTCTTACGCTGGTGTATTCACAGTACATACACAGTCCTAAATAATGGTGCAAAACAAAAAAACCATATTGAGTGCTGGACACACAGGAAAAGGTTGTGCTATATACCCTCATACACACAAGCAGGCATCTCTCTATAGGAAGCTAGATATGATCAATCTGTTAATTTGGTGCAAGAATTTCATGGAATGTGTCCGTACTTACTCATATGCTGTAATATAGAATTTGCTTTCCTTTGAGCCCTGTTGGTTCCACTTTTTGTAAGCTCTACCAAATGTTCATACACTCCATACTGAAGTGCTGCTAAGATGATGGATGAATTGTGCAACCCCAGCTGGAGAAGGACCGATAGGGCGCATTCCTTGTTCTTGGGAGTCCCGTTTCTTATGATTTCAACAAGGGTTTTGATGAAAGATAGTTTGCCGATTTCATTTCTCCCTTCAGGATGTGATGCAAGGAGTAAAAATATGGAGAGGGCTTCATCGATCATGCCAAGGTTTTTCTCCTCGAGCAAATGGAGCAATGCTGGTATGATACCTGCTTTAATGGCCCTGGACTTGTTGGTTTGGTTCAAAGACAAGTTGAAGAGTGCAGTTGCAGCATCCTTTTTACCTCGTATAGTCCCATTCTGCAAAAGGTGTACCAAGGGACGGATTCCATTCGAAGCTCCAATTAGAACTTTGTTCTCATCAAGCATTGACAAGCTAAACAAAGCCGCAGCAGAGTTTTCTCTAGCTTCATTTGTTCCATGCTGCAAAATTCTAACTATAGCAGGAATGGCTCCCTCTCTGGCTACAAGTTTTTTGTTTGTTTCATCAATTGACAAGTTCAAAAGAGCTGTTACAGTGTGTTCTTGAATGTTGGGATCTTGATAGGACAAGAGCTGAACCAACGGAGGAATCCCTCCATAGTTGGCAATCAAAATTCTGTTGTCTGGATTCTCCTTTGCAAGCATTCGGATCTTCTTGATGGCCTCTCGTCGCACTTCAAACTCACAGGAGGACAGATTTTGAACCAAGGAAGAGATTTCCTCTTTAAGCTCAGCAGAAACGCCATCAGAGCCTAAACAAGCATCCTTCTTGGGTAGTTCATAGTTATTTTTCTCACACCATTCCTGTATAAGATTCCTGAGTGCAAAATTCGATGCTAGAGACAAATGACCCAAAGTTTGACCAGTCTTCGGGCAGGTTCGATGATTAGAATTTAGCCACTTCTGTATGCTCTCTCTTTCATAAGTCTTTTAAAACAAAAGAAAAATCTGGTTCAGCTTCCATAGAATAATAACTGGGATATTTAAAATTTCTACCTCAGTTTCTGTAACATTAAAACTTTCTTAAAAAACTTGTTTATTCAACTGTGACATGTCTGATCAAAAGGATTTTAGTCGTTTAATGTGAGATTACCTGTCCAGTTGCCACAATGACAGGATCCACCATGATCTCCAGAGTAATTGGACATAGGAATTCATGAGGGATAAGCAAAGACCGACACCTCTGAAGGCTTTTCGAAGAAAAAGGGCCATCAAGAACAATGGTTTCATCAACCCCAGCAATCTGTTTGAATTTTCCCAAAAGGTCATTAATTTGCTGCATGCTTTCAGCGTTCTGAACCCCTCTCTCTTTAACTAGTTTCCTGACTGCTATTTCTTCTGCTTTCAAGTCTGGAATAGCATGCAGCTCTAACTTGATGGCCAGTCTCTCTAGGATTGCACTATCTGCATTTCGGTCATCCTTTTTAGAAAATACAACCATCAAATCCATTGCCAGTTCTATATCCTGGGTGTCGGACCGCTTCTTTGCTCTTTTAAGTTGCATCCGTGTTAGCTCAACCTGAATCATATCAATAGCACAATCACACATGTAAAACTGGAGATATGATTCAATTGGAATTTCAACTAAGAGCTCAAAATGTATTTCCCAATTATCAATAACATAGTCCAATTTTCTACGAAAAGTTTCTACTCCTTGAATCACAACATCTGCATTGTTACGTGAAAGATGAAAGCGGTTATAACGTTTGGCAACATAATAGACAATTCACCCTACAACTTCTGATAATGCATTGAAACAGAACCGTTAGCAGCTGTCAGAAACCCACGATTGCGAAATGGACATGAGACTACATGATATTTTACATAAGCAACATGGCATGCCTATGCAAGGACATCGTTAAAATCAATCTGGTAGTAAATCATCATGACTCCTTTAGAAGATCCGAGCAAAATCGGTTGTTCACCCCATCTTCTGTCGAAGGAGGCTACTAGACTCATGCAATATTACTCTGCATAACTCGGTGCCAAAGCTCGATTTACAACGATTTTTTCACAATCGAATATGTGCCAAAAGGCCAGTGCTCCATAAATATGTACCCTTCCTTTCCCTTTTTGACATCAAAAATGAAATGACAGATGGGAGAACTAAATTTTGAGCATTCCTAACTTCCCATTTCTGATTCAATCACAAAATTTGAAGTATGTGACAAGATTTAGCACTGTGAAAAAAGAAACCATAACCATATTCTGCCAAATCTTTCTCTGAACTGTAGCCCTAACCAAATGGGGACTTAACTAATTACTCCAGAATCCTCAAGAAACACCAAGGCAAAAGGGAAATAAAAGACAAGGAGGAGGAGGAGGAGACTTACTTGCTCTTTAACTTCAACTGAGATCCCTAGCTCATCATAGGGCAAATCATCCAAAGCCTGATTTAATTTTTCATATACAGCATGAAAGCTACTCATCACTGCTTCACTCTCCATTGCCTAATTGAGTTAAACATAATCGATAAACACTTCTTGATCACCCACAACAAGAAACACAAATCCACTAGGAAAAACCAAGAGAGAGACAAGAATTCAAAAGACAAAAATGAACACTGACCAGATAAATCTTGCTTCCACAGCTACATTTCTTCAACAACTTCTTAGCACCCAAAAGGGCCTTCTTTAAATTATCCAAACTAGTTTTCAAACCCTCACTAGAAACCAATTTATAATTACCAATCTCCTTTATCTCCTCCAAAAGAGGAAGTAGTAGCTTCAATCTCCTCGCCAAGTTCAAGCACTCCTTTCTTTGTGTCCTCCTGTACCCCACATACAATCCAACGGCCTCAATCACATCCATCATTTCCACCACAACATCAACTTCACCTCCACCATTGGATGAACTTGACACGCCTGCCTTCTCTCCTCTTTCCACCACTCTCTGCCTCTCCATTTCTCACTAGCCACTCAAGCTAAGCTTAATGTCCTAAAGGGGATCCTAAACTTTCTAAATAAATCTTAAATCAATCAACCCAGTTACTGAAAAACACACTAACATTAGTATAATAAACACGGATTGATCCGGAAAAAAAAAACAAATATGTCAATCAACACATGGCTGGAACCAAAAACGGATGCATAGATTCCTCAAGAAAAGAATGTACGAAACAGAAGCAGCTAGCTAGGAAGCTTGAAACAAGGATTAATGCTTTGGAAATTTGCAAAGATACAGTTAAATCTTGGAAGATATACGCGTGTATGTTCATGTGCTATGTCTATATCCAATCTGTATGGCCTGTTAATGTTACTGTGAGTTACATGCACGAGAGAGCCTACATTACAGGCTTTGATTTTTTCGGCGGCCCTTTGGCAAGGTTATTTAACCCAGCCGGTCTGGTAGGTTAAACCATGATCTAATTCATATTCATATGATTTAAATTGATTTATAATTTAATTCAAATATAATAAAAAGATTATTTATTTTAAAAATAAATTAAAATTATATCTTTTTAACCTTCTTAAATCTAAGATTAACCCGCTCAAGCCTCGCACAAGATCCACCTGGATCTGGAGTGAGTTTTTTCTTTTACACAGACCACCCGAAATAAATGGGGTTTTTTTTATTTATTGAATTTCT
>Ga0307517_10007599_pt1 | contig 15758 bp, 16 predicted proteins | sample 23_EM_MG_FD_194515 | JGI IMG/M metagenome (GOLD analysis project Ga0307517, IMG submission 194515) | Populus trichocarpa ectomycorrhiza microbial communities from riparian zone in the Pacific Northwest, United States - 23_EM | ecosystem: Host-associated > Plants > Roots > Unclassified | place...
GTAGACCGCGCCGGAAATAGGGCCGCTCGCCCAAGCCGTCCGGCGAGGCTCGCATCGCACGGTGTCCCAAAGCCAGGGCTGCGGCTAGTTCAGCACATCGAGGTGGAAGAGCTTGCGGTGCTCTTCAATGGCGAAGCGGTCGGTCATGCCGGCGATGTAGTCGCAGACCACCCTCGCCCGACCCGCCTCGTCGCGGCCCTCGACCCGGGCGCACCACTCGGAGGGCAGGACGTCGGGCTCGGCGAGGAACAGCTGGAACATCTCCGCCAGGATACGGCGGGCCTGGCTGCGGGTGCGGTTGACCCGCCAGTGGCGGTACATCCGCTCCATCAGGAAGAGCCGCAGCGCCGAAAGGTCCTCGGCCATGTCGCGGGAGAAGGCCACCAGCGCGTGGCCCAGCATGCGCACGTCCTCCGGCGAGCCCACCTTGCCGGCCGCCGCGCGCCGGCGGGTCTCGACCAGGACGTCGTCGACCATGGCCCCGATCATCCGCCGCACGGCCTCCAGCCGCAGGATGCCCGGGTCACAGTCCGGATAGGCGGCCCGCGCGGCGGCAACATGCGGACCGATCAACGGCACCGCCACCAATTCGTCGAGACCGAAGAGGCCCGCCTGCACGCCGTCGTCCACGTCGTGGTTGTTGTAGGCGATGTCGTCGGCCAACGCGGCGACCTGCGCCTCCGCCGAGGCCCAGGTGTCGAGGCGCAGACCGTAGGCCGCGTCGAACTCGGCGATGGCGCTCCAGGACGGCTTCTCGAGCTTATCGACCACCGGGCCGTTGTGCTTGATCACCCCCTCCAGGGTCTCCCAGGTGAGGTTCAGGCCCTCGAAGCGCGGGTAACGCCGCTCCAGCTTGGTGACCACCCGGAAGGTCTGGACGTTGTGGTCGAACCCGCCGAAGGCCTGCATCTGCACCTGCAGCTCGTCCTCGCCGGCGTGGCCGAACGGCGGGTGGCCGAGGTCGTGGCCGAGGGCGATGGTCTCGGCGAGGTCGGCGTCGAGGCCCAGCGCCGTCGCCAGCGAGCGGGCGATCTGAGCCACCTCGAGGCTGTGGGTCAGGCGGGTGCGGAAATGGTCGCCCTCATGGGCCACGAAGACCTGGGTCTTCTCCTTCAGCCTTCGGAAAGCGGTGCAGTGGATGATCCGGTCGCGGTCGCGGGCGAACGGCGTGCGCGTCGCACTCTCGGCCTCCGCGACCTTGCGGCCGCGGGATTTCGAGGGGTCTTCAGCGTAGGGAGCGCGTGGCGGGATCGTTGCGGCCATCTAACCATTCTGTCGAAGGCCTCTTGGTCGAAGCCGCGGTGGACCTCATATAGGCTAAGCAGGACAATCGTTTAACAGCCATGACCACAACCGAAATCTCACTGTCGCCCGCCGCCGCCCAGCGGATCCTGGCCATCGGCCAGGCCGAGGGCCGTGACGTGATGCTGCGCGTGGCGGTGGAAGGCGGCGGCTGTTCGGGCTTCCAGTACCAGTTCGACCTGGTGGACCAGGCCGAGACCGACGACTTCAGGGTCGAGCGCGATGGCGCAGCCGCGGTGGTCGACGAGATGTCGATGGTCATGCTCAAGGGCTCGGTGATCGATTTCGTGGACGAACTGGCCAGCGCCGAGTTCAAGATCCGCAACCCCAACGCCAAGTCCAGCTGCGGCTGCGGCGTCTCCTTCTCGATCTAGCCGATCTCCAGGACCAGGCGGTTGCGCCCGCCGCGGCGGCGATAGTCGACGATCCGGCTCCAGGCCTGCATCAGGGCGATCCCGGCCCCACCGCCCCGCTCCTGGTTCGGCCCTTTCATCTCCGCGACCCGCGGATCGAAGAAGGCGCCCCCGTCGCTGATGGTCACGCGCACGCCGTCGCCGCGCCGTTCGATGCGCAGCACGATCTGGCTGTCGGCCGCCGCGCCGCCGTGCTCGACGAGGTTGAGCACCCACTCCTCGACCAGAATCGCCAGCGGCTCGGCGGTCTCCGGCGCCAGGCGCATGCGTTCCGAGAACAGCCAGGCCACGGCGATGGCGCGCCCCACCGACCCCTGGACGGCCGGGAAACGCGCGCGCGCCGGCGCATCGGATTCGGCATTGGCGCGGCTGTCGGCTATGACTTCGACCTTAGCTTTGGGGATAGATCAGATGCGTACATCGCTGATTGCAGGATTGCTGATCGCCGCGGCTGTGTCGACGCCGGGTTGGGCAGCCGACATAGGGCGCATCAAGACCGTGGCCGGAACGGCCGCCGTGGTGCGCGGAACGACCAGCCTGCCGGCCAAGCCCGGGCTGGTGCTGAGCGTCAAGGACGTGCTGACCACCGGCAAGGACGGCCGGATCGGGATCACCTTCGTCGACAACAGCCGCTTCGCCGTCGGGCCGAACGCCAAGGTCTCGCTGGCGTCGTTCGAGTTCGACGACACCACCCACAAGGGCAGCTCCCTGACCCAGGTGGACCGCGGCTCGCTGGCCATCGTCTCCGGCCAGATCGCCAAGGAGAACAAGGACGCGATGAAGGTGCGCACGCCCACCTCGCTGCTGGCCGCGCGCGGCACCCACTTCGTGGTCGACGTGCCGTGAGGGCGCTTCTGCTTCCCGTCGGCCTCGCGGTCCTGCTGAGCGGTTGCGCCAGCCGGGGTACAGTCACACTGCTGCCGGGTGAAGCCGGCGCGCCGGTCGGGGCCGTGGCGGTGTTCGACGCCAAGACAGAGGCCGAGAAGGGCGTGCTCGACCAAGAGAACACCCGGGCCGCGCTCGGCGCCTCCAAGGTGAAGGCGAAGCCCGTCAAAGGCGACCTCTACGGCCTGCTGGCCTCGGTCATGCCGCCGCCCGCCCACCATTTCACGGTCTACTTCCTGGAAGGCTCCACGACGCTGGCGCCGGGCTCCGAGCCCGTGCTGAACCAGATGTTCCAGGAGCTGACCCTGCGCTCGGGCGCCGAGGTGGAGATCATCGGCCACACCGACACCGTCGGCTCCGACGCCGACAACGACGCGCTGTCGCTGAATCGGGCCAAGGAGATCAGCGACGCCCTGGTGACGCTGGGCCGCCTGGATCTGGCGATCACCAGCTTCTCCGGCCGCGGCGAACGCGAACCGCTAGTGGCCACGCCCGACAACACCGACGAGCCGCGCAACCGCCGCGTCGAGATCGTCGTCCGCTAGACCCTGAGCCTGACCGCCAGCACGGTCAGGTCGTCGCTGGGCTCGCCGCCGGCCTCGAAGGCGCGGACGGCCGCGACCAGGCCGTCGACCACCTCGGGCAGCGGCCGGCCGGTCGAGCGGGCGAGCTCCGCCATGGCGCCATGGCGCTCGAAGAGCTCGCCCGCCAGGTCCTGCGCCTCGGTCACCCCGTCGGTGTAAGCGATCAGGGTCTCGCCGGGGCCAAGATGATGGGTCTCGACGGGATAGGGGAAGCCCTCCGCGGCGCAGAGCGCCGGACCGCCATCGAGGCGCAGCTCCCGCACCGTCCCGTCGGCCGCGACGATCAGCGGGTTCTCGTGGCCGGCGCAGCAGAGGTCGAGCCGCCCGTCGCTGAGGTCCAGCACGCCCACCAGAAGCGAGACCGCCATCATCTGCCCGTTGTCGCGGCTGAGCTCGCTGTTGATGCCGTCGATGGCCTCGGCGAGCGCGATCCCCGGCCGGACCAGGATCGAGCGCGACAGCGCCTTGGACAGCGCCATGAACAGCGAGGCCGGCACGCCCTTGCCGGTGACGTCGCCCACCAGGAAACACAGGCGGGTCCTGTCGATCATGAAGGCGTCGTAGAGGTCGCCCCCGACGCTGCGGGCCGGTTGCAGCATCGCGTCGATCTCCACGCCGGGTGAGACCTTCTGCAGGCTGGCGCGGGGCAGCAGCATGCCGGACTGGATCTCGCTCGCCGCGGAGAGCTCGCCGGCGATCTTGGCGGCGTCCAGGCGCTGGGTTTCGATGGCGGCGCGCAGGCGGGCCTGCACCTGCCCCCCCTCCACGAACATCAGCGCGATCATCATCGCGGTCGCCACGGTGCCTGGGACCAGCACCGGCGCCGGGTCGAGCAGCAGGCCCCGGCTGAAGGCGATCCAGCTCGCGGCCAGCACCACCACCGCGGTTCCCACACCCAGGCTGGTGATCGCCCGCAGGCGCAGGCCCGGCGCCAGCAGCCAGGCGGCGATGACCATGAAGAGGCCCAGTCCCGCCTCCACCGCCGGCGCCCAGTCCGGCCGGCGCAGCGCCGCGCCACGCAGGATCGCGTCCACGGCCTGGGCCTGGACCAGCACGCCATAGGTTTCGGTCTGCAGCGGCGTTGTCACAACGTCCGACGTGCCCGCGGCGGTCAGGCCGATCAGCACGATCTTGCCGTCGAAGGCATGGGCCGGCACGCCGCTGCGCAGCAGGTCCGCCGCCGAGGTCATGGCGGTCCCCGGCATGTCGGCGAAGCGCAGCTCCATGCGCCCCTGGGCGTCGACCGGCAGGCGGTGCTGGCCCAGCCGCACCATCCGCTGGCGCCCGCCGCCGCCCTCCAGGTCGATCCGCTCCGCACCTTCCGCCACCCGCACCAGCTCAAGGGCGAACCCGGGGGTCAGCAGCTTGTCGGCCCGCGCCAGCAGCGGCGCGCGGCGCATGACGCCGTCGGCGTCCGGCGGGCCGTTGACCAGGCCATGGCCCAGGGCCGCGCCGTCCAGCAGCGGGATATTGGCCACCACCTCCGGGAAGGTCGGGATCTGCGGCGGGACCGGCCCGAAGAACTGCGCCTCAGGAGGCAAGGGCGCCGCCTCGTCCACCGAGTCGAAGGTGCCGCCCGCGACGCCCGCGCGCGCCAGCACCACGGGGCTGCGGCCGATCACGCGCGCGAACACCGCGTCCATGGAGGGGAGCGCGCGAATCTCCGCGGAGGTCGCCGGCGGCAGCTCCGGATAGAGGTCGGCGAACAGGGTGGGCGTCAGCCGGTCTTCCTCCGGGAACAGGAAGTCGAAGCCGATCGCCACCGCGCCGCGCCCGGCGATCGCCTCGGTCAGGCGGGCCAGCGTGTAGCGCGACCATGGCCAGCCGCCGACCGCCGCCAGGCTGGGCGCGTCGATCAACACCACCTGCACCTTGGGCGACGTCACGGCCGATGGGGTGATGTTCTGGAAGAGGTCGAACAGCGGCTGGCGGATCGAGCCGCCCGCCAGGAACACCAGGATCGCGGCGATCAGCGCGGCGGCGAGCCCGCCGACGCGCACGCGCAGCTGGGCCCCGCGGTCCAGCTCCATCAGGACGTTAGATCGCGACTTCGAGTCCGTCATAGGCGCAGATCACCTCGAGCGGCGGGCGGTCGTCGCGCACCAGCTCCTCGTAGCGCACGGTCTCGGCGTGCATGCGCGCGATATCGCGGTCCGAATAGGTCGGCTCGTGGTGGAAGAGCGCCAGCCGCTTGGCGCCGCCGGCCCGGCAGAGGTCCACCGCCACGATGTTCGAGGAATGGCCCCAGTCCTGCTTCAGGCTGACGCTGTCGCCCAGCGAATACATGGTGTCGCAAATCACCAGGTCGGCGCCCTCGAAGAAGGCCTCGAAGGCTCCTTCCGATTCCATATCGTCCAGCTTGTGCTCGCTGTCGGTGGAATAGATCACCGAGCGGCCGTCGCGTTCGAAGCGGTACCCGTAGCTGTCATGGCTGTGATGCTGGCGGATCAGCGTCACGGTCAGGCCGTCCACCGGGAAGGGCTTCCCCAGCTCATGGGTGATGAACTCGAACTTCGCCCTCAGCCAGTCGAACGGCACCGGGAAGGAAATCTCCTCCTGCTGGCGGCGCAGCGCCTCCTCGGCGTCCGGGTGGCCGGAGTGGATGACGATGGTCGCGCCGGGATCGAAGGCCGGGCCGAAGAACGGCATGCCCATGATGTGGTCCCAGTGCAGGTGGGACAGAAAGACATGATAGAGCCTGGCGTGGCCCTCGGCGCAGCGCCTGGCGGCATTGAGGCCGAATTCGCGCAGGCCCGAGCCCATGTCGCAGACGACGAAGGCCTCGTCCGCACCCTCGATCTCCACGCAGGAGGTGGCCCCGCCAAACGTCGCCCCGGTGGAGAATTCGAGGTCCGACTTCACGAACGCCAGGGCCTCGGCCTCGTCGGCGAACTTGCGTCCGTTCGCGGCCACCAGCGCGCGGGCGACCTTGCCGGAAATCTGATCCGCCTGCTGGGCGACCGGAAGCGAGCCGCGCGTGCCCCAAAAGCGTACGAGCATGGACATCCCCGCTCAGACGTCCGGGCCGACGTCGTCGACGATCTCGAACAGCTTGTCGTAGCGGCTGATCGCGAGGATCTCGCGCATCCGGTCGTTGGGCGCGGCCAGCGATATCTTCACCTCGTCGCCCGCCTCGCGCTTGGCCATGGTCAGCGCCCGCAAACCCCGCGACGACATATAGTCCAGCCCGCTAAGGTCGACCGTCAGCGGCACGCCCGCGGCGGCCGCCTCGCGCACCGCCGCGATCAAGCACTCTGAGAATCGCTCCCAGGTCGTCTCATCGACGCGACCCGTCGGCTGTCCGATCAGCCGCCCGCCCGACTTCTTCAGCACCCAGTCCATTCGTCCTCCCCCGCAGCCGCGATGCTGCCACATATAATTCGAAGCCGACAGACCATGATGGCTTTCCCTTTCCCGGCCGCCTGAGCGGACGTAGCGTCAGGTAAAGTCATCGGCGAGGCTCGCCATGAAGCTCATTGCCCTCGTGCGTCATCTCGCCTTCGCGGCGCCGGCGAGCGCCGCGTCCGCCGGCGCCCCGGGGGCGAGCTTGCCGCTGACGCTGACCCGCAAACCGGCGCCACCAACCGCAGCATGCGGGCGCTGACGGTGATGTCGACCCTGCTGATTCCGCCGACCCTGATCGTCGGCGCCTTCGGCATGAACCTCGGCGGCATGCCGTTCGGCCACTCCGGCGCGGGCTTCGCCTGGGCCACCGGCCTCTGCATCCTGGTGGTCGGCGCCGCCGTCTGGGTGCTGCGCCGGATGAACCTGCTGCCGTGAGGCGCTGGCGCCGCGCTGTCGCGCCCCATAAAGGGGAGAGACAAGGACTGCGGAGCCCTCAATGCGTATCGCCACCTGGAACGTGAACTCGGTCAACGCGCGGCTGGAGACCGTGCTGCGCTGGTTCGAGGAGGCCAGGCCCGACGTCGCCTGCCTGCAGGAGATCAAGTGTGTCGACGAGAAATTCCCCACCGAAGCCTTTGAACGGCTTGGCTATAATGTCGAGGTCCACGGCCAGAAGGCCTACAACGGCGTGGCGCTCCTCTCGAAGACCCCGATGGAGGACGTTCGCCGCGGCCTGCCCGATCCCGGCGAGGAAGAGCAGTCGCGCTATCTGGAAGCGGTGATCTCCGGCCCCAGGCCCGTGCGGGTGGCCTCGATCTACCTGCCCAACGGCAATCCGGTCGACAGCGAGAAGTATCCCTACAAGCTCGCCTGGATCGAACGCCTCAACCGCCACGCCCGGGATCTGCTGAAATTCGAGGAGCCGCTGGTGCTGACCGGCGACTTCAACGTCATTCCCGAGGCGCGCGACGCGGAATTCCCCAAGAACTGGGAGGGCGACGCGCTCTTCCGGCCGCACACCCGCGAGGCCTGGCGGGCGCTGAAGAACCTCGGGCTCACCGACGCCTTCCTGCAGGCCGACGGGTCGCCGGGCGCCTATACCTTCTGGGACTATCAGGCCGGCGCCTGGCAGCGGAACAACGGCATCCGCATCGACCACGCCCTGCTCTCGCCGCAGGCCGCCGACATCCTGGCCGGCGTCTCGATCCATCGCGATGTGCGCAGTTGGGAGAAGCCCTCCGACCATGTGCCCTTCGTCATCGAACTCGACCTCTGATTTCCGGGCGCTTGGGGCGACTCGGCGAACGCGGGTAGATTCCCCGCATGGCTGACCTTCCTCGGCTCCTGATTCTGCTGGCCGCCGCCGGTGTGGCGGTCACGCTGGTTTGCGCCCTGGCGCTCTGGTTCCGCGACGAGGGCCGGCGCACCCAGCGCGGCCTGAAGGTCATGCTGAAGGGCGACACCCACGGCCTGCTCGTCGCCCGCGGCCGGGGCCGCGGCATCGGCTTCAACTTCACCTCGAACCAGGTCGCATGCTCCTGGGACCAGGGCGCCTGGGGCCTGGTCTATGAGCTCGACGAGTTGATCGGCGCCGAGGCGATCGCCGACGGCCAGGTCGTCGCCCGCGTGCATCGCGGGGAGACCCGCCGCGCGCTCGACAGCCTGGGCGGGGCGGAAAAGCGCGTGGCGCTGCGGCTGGCCTTCAACGACCTCACCCATCCGGAGTTCGTGCTCGACCTCTGGCTACCCATCGACGGCGGGCGGCGCGACAGCTTCGAGCCCGAGGAAGCCCTGGAGGAATGCAACCGCTGGCTCGCCCGCATCGAGGCCCTCTTCCGCCGGCCGCCGACCATGCGCGGCGCGCGCGGGCCCGTCGTAGCGCCGCCCGCCGTCGCGCCGCCCCCGCCCCTGCCCTTCGTGCTGCAGGGCGATGTGCGGGAACCGATGGATGAGGACGAGGAAGACGAAGCCTTATCTTGACGTCGTAAATTTATAGGGGCAGGTTCTCGCCAGGAGGACGTTGGACGATGCTGAATCTGCTCGCCGCCGCCGCCTTTTTCCTGGCCATCCACCTGCTGGTGTCCGGCACCCGGGTGCGCGACGCGCTCACCGGCCGGATCGGCCAGGGACCATACCTCGGGCTCTTCTCGCTCTCCTCGATCGCCGGCCTCGCCTGGTTCGGCTTCGCCTTCGCCGCCGCCCGCGGCGCGCCCGCCTACTGGGACATCACCCCGGTCACCCGGGCGATCCAGCTCGGCCTGATGCTCGCAGCCATGCTGCTGGTCGTGCCGGGCCTCGCCACCCCCAACCCCACCAGCGTGAAACAGGAAGCCGCCCTCGACCGGCCCGACCTGGTGAAGGGCATGCTGCGGATCACCCGCCACCCGTTCCTCTGGGGTGTGGCGATCTGGGCCGCCGGCCACCTGCTGGTCAACGGCGACCCGGCGAGCCTGGTGCTCTTCGGGACTATGCTGGTCCTGGCGCTTATCGGAACCCGCATGATCGACGCCAAGCGCCGGCGCGCGCTCGGCGCCAAATGGGACGGCTTCGCCGCCCAGACCTCGAACATCCCCTTCGCCGCGATCGCGGCGGGCCGGCAGAGCTTCAGCCTCGGCGAGATCGGCTGGTGGCGGATCCTGCTCGGGGTCGCGGTCTGGGCCCTGCTCGCCTGGGCCCACCCCTACCTGTTCGGCGTCCGGGCCCTGCCCTAGCCCAGCGTCAGCCTCATCAGATATCCGCGTAGACGTGCCGCTCCGCCGCCGCGCCGGGATGGGTCACCGCGCCCAGGTGGGCGGGCCCGACGATCTGGGCGTATTTCCACAGAGCGCCAGAGCCGTAGAGGGTCTCGCGCGGCGCCCAGTGGCGCTTGCGGTTCTCCAGCTCGATGGGATCCACCTCCAGGTCGAGGATGCCGGCGTCGGCGTCGATGTGGATGATGTCGCCGTCGCGGATCAGCGCGATCGGGCCGCCCATCTGGGCCTCCGGGCCGATATGGCCGACGCAGAGCCCGCGCGTGCCGCCGGAAAAGCGGCCGTCGGTGATCAGCGCCACCTTGTCGCCCCGGCCCTGGCCGGAGAGCGCCGCGGTGGTCGACAGCATCTCGCGCATGCCGGGGCCGCCGCGGGCGCCCTCGTAGCGGATGACCAGGACGTCGCCGTCCTCATAGGCCCCGGCCTCGACGGCGTCGAAACAGGCCTGCTCGCCGTCGAAACAGCGCGCCGGCCCGCGGTGCGAGCGGTGGCTCGTCATGCCCGCCACCTTGACGATGGCGCCGTCCGGGGCGAGCGAGCCCCACAGGCCCACGACCCCGCCGGTCGGCGACAGGGGCTCGGAGACCTTGCGGATCACCACCTGGTCGTCGCGCCAGACCACGTCCTTGACGTTCTGCGCGATCGTCTTGCCGGTCACGGTCATGCAGTCGCCGTGGATGAAGCCGCCTTCCAGCAGGGTCTTCAGCAGCATCGGCATGCCGCCGGCCTCGCCCATGTCCTTGGCCACAAAGCGGCCGCCGGGCTTCAGGTCGGCGATATGCGGGGTCCGCTGGGCGATCTCGGCGAAGTCGCGCAGGGTGAACTCGATGCCGCACTCGTGGGCCATGGCCGGCAGGTGCAGGCCGCCATTGGTCGAGCCTCCGGTGGCGGCGACCACGGCGGCCGCGTTCTCGAACGACTTGCGGGTGACGATATCGCGCGGGCGCAGGTTCTCGGCGATCAGCCGCACCACCGTCTCGCCGGAGGCCACCGCATAGGCGTCGCGGGTCAGGTACGGCGCCGGCAGCGAGGCCGACAGCGGCAGGGCCAGGCCGATGGCCTCGGAGACGCAGGCCATGGTGTTGGCGGTAAACTGGCCGCCACAGGCCCCGTCGGACGGGCAGGCGTGTTCCTCCAGCGAGCAGAGGTCCTCCAGGCTCATCTTGCCGGCCGAATGCATGCCGACGCCTTCGAAGACGTCGACCACGGTGACGTCGCGGCCCTGCCACTGGCCGGGCAGGATCGAGCCGCCGTAGAGGAACACCGAGGGCACGTTCAGGCGCAGCATGGCCATCATCATGCCCGGCAGGGACTTGTCGCAGCCGGCGATGCCCACCAGCGCGTCGTAGCTGTGGCCGCGCATGGTCAGCTCGACCGAGTCGGCGATCACGTCGCGGCTGACCAGGGAGGAGCGCATGCCCTCGTGGCCCATGGCGATGCCGTCGGTGACGGTGATGGTGCAAAACTCGCGCGGCGTGGCGCCGGCCGCCTTGACGCCCTCAGAGACCGCGTGGGCCTGGCGCATCAGGGCGGTGTTGCAGGGCGCCGCTTCGTTCCAGCAGGAGGCCACGCCCACGAAGGGCTGGGCGATCTCGCGGCTGCCGAGGCCCATGGCGTAGTAATAGGACCGGTGGGGCGCGCGCGAGGGCCCCTCGGTCACATGCCGGCTGGGCAGCCTGCTCTTGTCCCAGTCGCCGTTAGGTTTGCGATGCATCGACGCCTCCACTCAAGAGCCGCCTTCCCTACCGGGCCGTCGCTGCCGGGGGAAGACCCGGGCGCCGGCTGCAACCTCACTCCGCGCCGTTGCTCCACCTAATGCTGTGAACGCGAACGGCTCTCAATCTGCGCGCATTCCCGTCACGGGCTCGAATTTAGAAAATCGAAGTTACGTCGGAAACGGCTTTTTGCGTGGAAAAACAATGCGTTTTCGTAGTGTCGGTACGCCCGGAAACCGCAACATCGACATAACAAAAGGGGCGCACTTTCGCGCGCTCCCAGGTTGTTCTCTGGGAAGAACAAAGTCAGCGACAGGTGAATCTTGAGCTCGAATGAGACATCCGGCAACCCATTAGAAGTTGAAACACGCACTGAAAACTGTGACCCGCGCGACAACATAGGTAAGCCTTATTAAGTTATCATTGATCACTTATCGTAATCCAAGTTGACGTCCCTACTGTGCTGCTTCAGCCTCCCCTTCAGGCGCAGATAATAGCGCTCCTCACATAGCTGCGGGGAGGCAGCCCAATATGCATTGGAAACACGCCCTTCTGGCGTCCAGCGCCCTGCTGGCCGCTACCCTGAGCGCCAACGTGGCTCAGGCCCAATCGCGCGCCAGCACGTCGGCCGCGGCCAGCAACACCATCGAAGAACTGGTGGTCACGGCGCAGAAGAAGGAGGAAGCCCTCCAGGACGTGCCGATCGCCGTCTCAGCCTTCAATCAGGACGCGCTCGAGAAGTCCAAGATCGACGGCGGGCCAAACCTGGTGCTGGCCGTGCCGAACGTGAATTTCTCCAAGGGGAACTTCACCGGCTACAACTTCCAGATCCGCGGCATCGGATCCAAGCTGGTAGCCGCCTCGGGCGACGCCGGCACCGGCATCCACCTGAACAACGCCCCGCTGATCGCCAACAACCTGTTCGAAACCGAGTTCTACGACGTGGAGCGGGTGGAAGTGCTGCGCGGTCCGCAGGGCACTCTTTACGGCCGCAACGCCACGGGCGGCGTGGTCAACCTGATCACCGCCAAACCCACCGACACCTTTTCGGGCAACATCCGCGCTGAGTACGGCAACTACAACACCATGAAGGCGCGCGGGATGATCAACATGCCGCTAGGCGACATTTTCGCCGTGCGCCTGGCCGGCAGCTACCTGAAGCGCGACGGCTTCGGCAAGAATCTGGTCACCGGCAATGATGCCGACGACCGGGACCTGTACGGCGTGCGCGCCAGCCTGTCGTTCAAGCCCACGGACAAGTTCCGCAGCTGGGTGGTCTTTGACCACTTCGAGGAGGACGACAACCGCTCGCGGATCGGCAAACAGTTCTGCACCAAGGACACCGGACCAGCCTCCGTCGGAGGGGTTGCCTACTCGGCAGCGGGCGGCGGGCTGGTGAGCACCCTCGAGCGCGGCTTCTTCAGCCAGGGCTGCCAGGCGACGGGCCTGTACAGCCCGGGTGTTCTGGGAACCGTGAACTCACAGGCGACCCTCGGCGGACTGTACGGCGCCTATGCCGGCTTCCAGACCGGCGACGCCTATGCCGGCAAGATGCAGATACCAAACATCCGAGATATCGAGTCGACCTTCGACCCTATCTACAAGTCCAAGACCGACATCTATCAGTTCAACGCCGAACTCGACGTTGCGGAGGGTCTGACGCTCAACTGGCTCACCGCCTACACCGTCTACAAGCTGCAGACCCGTCAGGACTACAACCGCTACACCCCCAGCGTTGCGTTCAACACGGCCCCCAACCCGTTCAATGTGTTCGCCGCGGTGCCGGGCTACGCCGGCATCTACGCCGGCCTGTTCCCGGGCGGCGTGATCAACGACGCGCAGAACGGAGCCTTCAATCGCTTCACCACCAGCGACATCTCGGCGGCCTACACCGAGCAGTGGAGCCATGAGGTCCGGTTGCAGTCGAACTATGACGGCCCGTTCAACTTCAACCTCGGCGGTATCCTCACGCGGTTCCAGGCCACCGGCGACTACTATGTGATGTTCAACACCGGCACCGGATTCTACCAGGTGCAGAACGCGCTCGACCCGCGGAACGGCGGCGCCAACTGCGTCAGCGGTCCCACTTGCAAGGCCATCGACCCCAACAAGGACCCGACCCGCCTCGGCCACAACTATTACGACGCCTACAGTCCTTACGACCTGACGTCGTATGCCGCCTTCGGCGAGTTGTACTGGCAGATGAGCGACAACTTTAAGTGGACGCTTGGCCTGCGCTACACGGTCGACAAGAAGGAGGTCGAAAACCACCAAGTCACGCTCGACACGGTCGGCTCGGGCATCGGGACGAACGCTCCCGGCACGCAGGCGATCCTCAGGGTCAAGTTCACTGAACCGACGGGCCGCTTCGGCTTCGACTGGAAGCCGGACCTGGGCTTCACCGACAGCACTCTGGTCTATGTCTTCTATTCCCGCGGCTACAAGTCCGGCGGGCTGAACTCGCCCTGCAGCGCCGGCCCCGGAGTGATCTGCGGGCCCCCGACGTTCAAGCCGGAGTTCATCAACGCCTACGAGATCGGCTCCAAGAACACGCTGCTCAACGGCACGATGACCGTGAACCTCGCGGGCTTCTACTACGACTACAAGGGCTACCAGGTCTCCAAAATCGTGAACCGGGCCTCCACGAACGAGAATATTGACGCCCGGGTCCTGGGCGCCGAGTTCGAGTCCGTCTGGCAGCCCGTCGAGGGGCTTCGCCTCAACGCAGCGATCGGCTACCTGGACACCAAGATCAAGAACGCCTCGTCGATCGACACCTTCAACCGCACCCAGTCCAATGCGCTGCTCACCCTGATGAAATCAGCGGCCGCCTCCAACTGTGTGGTGTCGACCGCGGCGGCGGCGACGGCCCTGACGATCACCAACGGGTCGGGCAACCCCTTCACCCTGACGGCCGTCTGCACCACGACCTCCGCGGCCGGCGCCGGGACCAACATCCTGGGTACGGGGGCCATCGCCACGGGCACCAATGCCTTCGGCGGCCTGGTCTCCGACGGCGTGCCGGTGGACCTGAGCGGCAACCAATTGCCCAATGCCCCGCATTGGACGACCTCGCTTGGCGCCCAGTACACCGTGAAACTGGGCGACTGGGACGCCACCCTGCGGGGTGACTACTATCACCAGACTCAGACCTTCGCGCGTATCTGGAACAGCGCGGCGGACCGCATCCGCGCCTGGGACAACGTCAATCTGACGCTGTCCGTCAACAACAGCGACCTGGGCGTCGAGGTGGCCGGCTTCGTCAAGAACGCCACCAACGAGAAGGCAATCACCGACTTCTACCTGACCGACGACGCGTCCGGTCTGTTCCGCAACGTCTTCTACACCGAGCCGCGCACCTACGGCGTCTCCGTCACCAAGCGTTGGTAGCGCGCGGCTGACCAGGCGGGGCGGCGGGACAATCGCCGCCCCGACCTTGTTGCGACCGGCGGTCCCTGCCTACAGCGCCTTGACGATCTCCGCGGTCATTTCGGCGTCGTTCGGCTCGGTGCGCGGGCCGAAGGCGCGGATCGCCGCGCCGTCCTTGCCGATCAGGATCTTGTGGAAGTTCCAGACGGGCACGGCGGGCTCGCCCAGCGCCTGCTCCGCCCACTTGTAGAACGGGTGTGCGCCCTCGCCCTTCACCTCGACCTTCGAGGTCAGCGGGAAGTCGACGTTGAAGCGCGTCTCGCAGAAGTCCTTGATCTCGGCTTCCGTCCCCGGCTCCTGGCCGGCGAACTGGTTGCAGGGCACGCCCAGCACCACCAGCCCTTGGTCCTTGTAGTCGGAATAGAGCTTCTCCAGCCCGTCGTACTGCGGGGTCAGGCCACAGGCCGAGGCGGTGTTCACCACCAGCACCACCTTGTCCTTGAAGCTGGTCAGCGGCAGCGGCGCGCCGTCGATGGTGGAGAACGAATAGTCATGGGCGCTGGTCATGGCGTTTCTCCGAGGTTTCGCGGGAGGCTAGCGCCCTTACCCTGCGTTCTCCAACCCCTGCTCGACGGCGACGGCCAGGTCGAGCGCCCGGATCGCCTCCTCGGCGGTGACCACCGGCCGCGGGGCGTCTCCGCGCACCGCGTTCAGGAAACCCTGGACGCTGGCGCCGAGCGGGTCCCTGGCGGCCGGCGTCTCGGCGAAATCGGGGTTTAGCGCGAAGGGCGTGGTGTTGCGGAAGGCGTGGGTCAGGAAGTCGATCTCGACCTCGCCCGACGGATAGACCACCCGCATGGTGCGCTTGCGCTCGGGCGCCTGGCGCGAAACGTCGAACATCGCCGTGAAGCCGCTGTCGAAGGTGACCTCGGCGCGCGCCACGTCCCAGACGCCGCCGTCGCCGCGCACCCCCTCGCCTTCCGCCGTCACCGGATCGGCGGCGGAGATCGAGAGCGCCAGGTCGAGGTCGTGGACCATCAGGTCGAGCACCGCCGAGACATCGCGGCTGCGATCTGAGGGCGGGCCGTGGCGCAGCGCCTGCAGCAGCAGCGGCTGCTCGGGCAGGTCCAGCAGGCCGATGGCGCGGAACATCACGCGCTCCTGGTGGCCGCACGCGACGACCAGCCCCTTGGCGGCGGCCGCGGCGCGCACGCGCTCGGCGTCGGCCACGTCGATGGCGATGGGCTTCTCGATATAGATGGGCTTGCCCGCCGCCAGCACCGCCAGCGCCTGCTCGGCGTGGAAGGTCGCCGGCGAGGCGATGGTCACCACGTCCACCGCCTCCAGGAAGGCCTCCAGCTCGTGGAAGCCGCGCCCGCCGAGCGGCATGGCCAC
>Ga0307517_10007600_pt1 | contig 15757 bp, 12 predicted proteins | sample 23_EM_MG_FD_194515 | JGI IMG/M metagenome (GOLD analysis project Ga0307517, IMG submission 194515) | Populus trichocarpa ectomycorrhiza microbial communities from riparian zone in the Pacific Northwest, United States - 23_EM | ecosystem: Host-associated > Plants > Roots > Unclassified | place...
TTTACGGTCGGTGGCTAGCCTGTAGCCATCTGTTGTTTTATGTTTCTGTTATCATTGTAAATCTGGGGTATGCCCCTTATAATGTTTGTATCTTCTTCTTTTAATACATACGTCAACTTACCAAAAACAAAATGTAGCCACGCTCTGATACAAAATGATGCGAACCTTGTGATCACGTGGTCACGCAACCCACACGCAAAAACGCCAATTCTCGAAAAGCCAAGTAAATCAGGTTGTAGGAGTGTGACACAAAGATAACTTGTACCTAAGCACCAGCACTATTGGAAACGAAAACCCCCACATAACGAATATTGATTGGCGATGGAGAAGTATAAGGATGACGCCACGAAGTTAGTTGTTCTTCAATAAGTTGTTTTTCAGTTCTTTTGAGAACCAAGAAAGGGAGATTATCCCACCAACACACAACAAGTGCGGAAAAAGAAGTTTATTGATCTGAAAAATACGTGACCCTTACATGTCTGGTTATGCCTTTATTTATACTGACTCTATACTGAAACAAACCCTAATATACCCCTTATGTGGACTTACATGATGCCCACTTATAATTAAACCTAAATAATATAAATTAAATGGTAAACTAAGAAGAAAATAATAATAACAATAATAGATCTGAATTTAATATCCTAAATATTATAGGATCAGATTTGTTGCTCTATAGAAGTCCCATATAAGCTAGGAGAATCAAATTTGAACTTGCGTCCTCTTTAGTTTTCTTGTTTGCAAAGTATTCTTAGCTGACTTGGAAACTTATTTAATGAGGATTGAATAATTGTTTCCATACACCATAAGGATTCCACATTAATATGGAGTCCACACCACACATGAAAACTATATTGTTGCCCATTAAATATCCTTGCAAGACTAGGAAAGTTCCAAAACCAGCTACCACATCCTTGTAGGAAAAGAATCTTAGCCAAATAAGAAGTCCACAAGTCAAAAGGAAGTAAATTACAAAATTCGTACAACCTTTGTTGACCAATATTTCCATCCCTTCCTGAACTTCATTTGCCTGAACTTTTAACCCAAGATAGTCCAACATGTCAGAAGACTCCATGTAAAATTTCAGCCCGATCCAAAAGTCGGATTAAGAATTATGACTGTTGCCATCAAACTACACAGTTGCGCATTTTATGTCAGAATCCGAATTTGATTGTTTTTTTATTGCCCAGATTGTATCAGATCAGGTTATGGGCCTTTTAGTTTTCGAATTATGGGTCAATTTTGTATGTGTACCTGTTCAGCCCATATGTTAAAAATGTGGGCTTATTTTGATATCATTTGTTTGAGGTTTTAATTCGAGGCTCAATTCTGCCGCAAAAATACAACTCTTTATTAACCATAAGCAAAACACCTTAGAATCAATTGAAACTTCACGTTATGTCTACATGGGGTGCAAAGTTGAGTTTATTTTGATATCGTTTGCTTGAGGTTTTAATTTGAGGTTCAATTCTGCCGCAAATTGATCATACAAGGGTTTTGTGATGCGAACCTCGTGATCACATGGTCACGCAACCCACACGCAAAGACACCAATTCCCCGAAAGGCAAGTAAATTAGGTTTGATATGAGTGTGACACAAAGATAATTTGTACCTAGGCACCAGCACTATTGGAAACGGAGTCCCCCACCCAACGAATATTGATTTGCGAACAAGAAGTATAAGGATGACGCCACGAAGACAGTTGTTCTTCGATAAGTCGTTTTTCAGTTCTTTAGAGAACCATGGAAGGGAGATTATCTCACCAACACTCAAACACACAAAGTGCGGCAAACAAGAAGTTTTATTAATCTGAATTGTCTAACCTTACATGTCTCGTTATGCCCTTATTTATAGTGACTCCAAACTAAAATAAACCCTAATGGACCCCTTATGTGGACTTATATGATGCCCACTTACAATTAAACCCAAAAAATATAAATAAACCCTAAACTAAGAAGAAAATAATAATAACAATAATAAATCGGAATTTAATATCCTAAATATAATAGGATCATATTTGTTGCCTTTTAGAAGTCCCATATAAGCTAGGAGAATCAAATCTGAAGGTAAAATTAATTCTGAAATCTTCTTTCCTTTTTTTGTAGCTAGGATGAATTAGGAATCCTGGTAAGAAAAGGATTCTGAAACATTTATGAATCCTTGCCACACTTGGAAACTATGTTGCAGCCCATTAAAGATCTTTGTAGAATTAGGAGATTCCCAAAATAAGTGGCCACATCTTTTTAGGAAAAGAATCCTAGCCAAATAGGAAGTCCACAAGTCAAAAGGAAGTAAATAACAAAATTCGTACAGCCTCTGTTGACCCGTGTTTCGATGCCTTCCAAAACTTCGATTGATCTGAAATTTTAAACCAAGGTAGGAAAACATGTCAGGAGACTCCACATACAAGTTCAGCTCGATCCAACGGTCGGATTGAGAACTATGCCTGTTGCCGTAAAACTGGATAGTTGCACATTTTACGTCAAAATCTGAATTTGACCTTTCCTCGATCGTATCATTTTGGGTACCTAGACATAATATAACGACCTATAAACTGAGATTTGTTGTTTGTTTGGTATCAGAATACTACATTATAAATTTAAGGTGATTTGGATATAGTTTTCTTTAGGTTTCAGAATCGGGTTTTGTCTTGCCGTAACGGGTCTTTTTTGCGTTATCTTTCAAAACTTGTTTTGTTTATGTTTGATTTTGTTCTTGCCAGTATATAATCATCATATTTGGATTTTGTTCTCATTTTCATCACTTTCGTATTTATTTGTTTTCGATCATGTCTGGTCCAAACGAAAGTCAAATTTGTAATTTCAAGTCTAAATCAATGTTCTTCCAGTCGTATGGATTGAGCTGACACTTTATCAGAAGATTCCAGAGGTATTTGCCTATGTATGGGTAAATTTTTAGGTGAATCGGAGTTTAGGAAGGACTTGCGATATAGGTCAGAACAGGCTATATAAATTTTGTTATTTCTTTTTTTTTTTACTTATGGACTTATTATTTGGCAAGGATCCTTTTTCTAAAAGGATGTGGCAGCTTGTTTTGAGAATTTTCTAATTCTACAAAAAATCTTTAATGAGTTGCAACATAATTTCCAAGAGTGGCAAAGATTCATTAATATTCCAGGATCATTTTCTTATAAGAATTTCTTATTCATCCTAGCTACACAAGAAAAGAAAGGTTGGTGCTATTTAATTACAAATTAGTTATTTTTATTATTTTCTTTCAAGTTAGGACTTAATTAAAACTTAGTGTTGAGCTAGGATCCAAGGCTTGTTTGGATGAGGTTATGAGCTTTTTCAGTTTGGGGTTTTTGGGTCAGTTTTGTATGTGGGTCAGTTCAGCCCCCAAGGATAGATCCATTATGGTTATTTTTTAAGACCTCTTTAAACACATAACCTAAAATTCGGCAGCCATTAATGAATATTACTTCAAAATTTTTCAGTTTTAACGTACGAGAGTGATTCTTGCATTGTTTGTGTTGAGCTGGGATCCAAGGCCTTGTTTGGATGAGGTTATGAGCTTTTTAGTTTGGGGTGTTTTGGTCAGTTTTGTATGTGGGTCAATTCAGCCCCTAAGGGTAGATCCATTATGGTTATTTTTTAAGAACTATTTAAACACATGTAACATAAATCTCGGCAGCCATTGATGAATATTACTTCTGAATTTTTCAGTTTTAACGTGCGAGAGTGATTCTTGCATTCTTTAGTTCTTGAACTAGTTTAATCTGACTTATCGAAGATTAACTAGTTTCGTGGCGTCATTCTATGTCATTCTAATAGTGTTGGTGCTTTAGGACAGGTTTCTATTGTGTCACTCCTATCAGATCTATTTTGGCTTTCCAGGATCAAATCTCAATCTTGATTTTGGGTTATGTGACTATGTGATTACGAGGTTCGCATCACTAGGGGAAGAGCCCGACTCTATAGGCTCGTCCTAGGCAGCGCGCCTGGGCTATTTTTCATCTCTAATGGGCTCAAACAACTTGCCTAAGCCTAACTCTCCTTTGGCAGTATTTCTAATACCCTACACAAGTCCCTCAATATTTTATACTAATATAATACATGTTATTTTGAGTAGAATACAACTTTAAATATCACAATAGTGAAATTACGCTTTAGGCCCTCCTCTCTATAAGAAGACAAGACTCATGAGCTATAAATATACTATGAATCCTTCAAATACTAGGTTCATAATCTCTTCATTCTCAATATTTATAGCATATATATTTTCAGATTTTATCTCTCTAAAAAGATATTCAAGTATATGAGTATCCTCACATCCATCAAAAAAGACTTTTTGCTGGTACTAATTACCAGCCACCTTGACTTACCCGACACCACCAATAACTTGAAGTTTTCATATCAAGCCATCAGATACCCTGGCTAGGAAGAATGAATCAAAATGCTTGAACTAAGAAATTAACTAGCTATCCAACACCTCAGTCTTATTGCTAAGTATCTTGAATTTTGAGACTCCTCAATATTGAATTACATTATTAGAAGTATATTGTTTAATTAAAATCCGTAGTAAAGGAAGTGAATACCTTTAAACTAATTACAATTAAAGATTTTATATAAAAAATGACATTATGTGATCATTTTAATTAAAAAATTCATATTTCAATATAAAATTTCATTTTTTTTCAATAAACAACTTTTGTGGATGTATAAGATAGAGATGAGAAAATATATGTGAAAATAAAAAGAGAACATAAAAACACAACACACAAAATTGTTAATCGTTTTGCAGTTTTTCTTATGTGTATTTTATTGTATTGTCCTTCAACCCACAATTTTTCAACATAAGTGCAGCTTCAAGTATCTTAAAATGTTGGATTATATTAAAGAAACCATATATTTTGCATTTCTACTTCAAGCTAAGTAAGATTACATAGTAATTTTTATCTTTTCAACTTACTATATACTAAGTATATGCTTTTAAGGCATACACAAATTTATAGTATTTTTATTGATATATGAAGTTAAAGATAGAAAAATGAAAAATTTCCTTGGAATTTCAATTTTTAAAGGTATACCATAACTGAAAAACTATTAGCCATTTTGTAGTTCGTTCCTCCCATTAGTAATATTTCAAAATAATGAGCACTTTTGTTTTTGGTAAGTTGACATATGTAAAAAAAAAAAAAAAAGGTACAAAGATTATAAGGGGCATACCCCAAATTTACAAAGTAAACAAAAGCTTAAAAACAACAAATAGCCACAAAATAGAAAACCAAAACCTAGCTGGACTAGCCAAAGACAATAATAAAACCAACCAAACATTAGTTTATGAATCTACATTATTCACCTTTCAAGCTCTTTGGATCCTAATGTTTTCATCAGTTGCTGGAATGTTTCTATCAAATCGAGCTTGTCGTGAATGATCCCTTTGATTTGATCAAAGACCAAATTTGAATTTCTAGAGATACCTACAAAGATCCTTGCATTTTGGTCTTGCCAAACACAATACATCATAGATGCGAAACCTAGTTTACGAGAAATGTTTTTGAAAGTTTTACCATTCTAGGTGACAGTAACCCATTTAATCCATTCATCCCAGCTTTTCCTCATTCTAGGAATGTCGCATCTGTCACAAACATCCCACCATATTACTTCAGAATAAGAGCATTCAAAGAACAAGTGGTTGTGATGTTCATTGTTAAGGAGACAGAGTGAGCACCTGTTGGGACCATGGAGACCAAACTGATGTAGTTTATCCTGAGTTGTGAGCTTTTGTTAGATAGCCAGCCATAAAAGAAAAGAATGTCTTGGAATAACATTCTTGAACCACACAATGTCATGCCATTCAACCATTTGATTACGGATTTCTGAGTTGTTCCTAAGCTACTTTGACCAAGAACCTCTTATTTGATGAATCCAACCACACAATCTCATCTCTCTTCCCTATCTTAGTATTAAAATTGGAAGGAATAAAATTTATAATGGGTACCAGCCAATAGCTTGAGTGGTATGAATTCTCCATTCTGAGTTACAAACCAACACATTGATCATCGCGTTCTTTCGTATTCCTGAATCATAGATGAATCTCTCACCGTAAGAATCCACGAGGGGGCTGTGAGAATGCCAATTGTCAAACCATAGAGAAGTTTCCTTACATTTCCTATGGTGTACTTCATCTTAGGCCATGCTAAAGATCCGAGCTTAAGGATCTTTCCCCAACCCCAAGAGCAATTCTTTGGTGCCTTGATTTTCAAGAAATTTCTATCTCGCAACAGATTAGATTTGATCCAAGTAGACCAAATTGAGTCATCTGAGTCATTGCACAGATTCCAAATGTTTTTCAACAAAGCAATCTTGTTCTATTATGCTATCCTTTTGATTCATATCCCCCCCCACTCCTCTTTTGGAAGACACACCTGATCCCAAGCCATTTTAGCCCCAGTAGTTCTCATATCTGAACTTGACCACATAAAGGATCTCATAATTTGCTCAACATTTTTAATTACTTGCCCAGGTAAAAGGAAGAGAGATGCCCAATAGACCTGAATAGAAAATAAAATCGAGTTAATCAGTTGTACTAGTCCTACGTACGAGAGTGTTCTACAAGTCCAATGCTGAAATATAGAGGTGATTCGATCCACGAGGCCCTTACAATAAATAGCCTTAAGCCTTGACAAGATAAGAAGCTCCCCCTCTCTAAACCAAGAATATGAATGATCTGATCTCTCTCGACATCTGACATACCACTCAAGAAGATGTCACTTTTGTTTGGATTTGGATACAGACTTGATAGCTCTTGAAACTCCGTGAGCACATTTCTGATCATACAAACTGAGTTTACGTCCCCTTTGCTGAAAATCATCAAGTCATCGCAAAACAAAGATGGGAAATTATGTCCTTATTGCATCCCTAAAAGGATTTCCATACATAGGACAAATAGATATGGAGATACTGAATCACCTTGTCTCAGCCATCTCCCCCCTTGGAAGTAACCTGCAAGCTCACCAACACTATTGGAAACGAAAACCCCCACCCAACAAATATTAATTCGCGAACGAGAAGTGTAAGGATGATGTCACGAAGTCAGTTATTCTTTGATAAGTCGTTTCAGTTCTTTAGAGAAACAAAGAAGGGAGAATATCTCACCACTCACACACAGTTGTGGCAAAAGATGTTTATTAATATGAAAATTTTGTAGCCTCCCACATGTCTGGTTATGGTTTTATTTATACTGACTCTAAATTGAAATAATCCCTAATAGACCCCCTTATCTGGACTTATATGAGGTCCACTTACAATTGACCCAAATAAGTAATAATAACCCAAAGAACTAAAAAGAAAATAATAGAAATCCAAAAATTACTAGATATGGTAGAATTAGATTTGCCTCCCCTAAAAAGTCCCAAATAGACTAGGAATTCTGATCTGATTATGGAAATAATTTTAAAGTATTCTTGCCTTGTTGTGCTTGATTTCCTTATTTTGCATGGACAATTAATAAAGAAAATCTCCCTCTTTTATACTTGCCAATTTATTTTCCTTCCTAGAAACCAAAATGTCATTAAATACCACAAGACATTCTTTCCTTGTGTAGCTAGGATGAATAAGAAATCGTTGTTGATGAGGATCAGCCCAACACCAAGCGTAATCATGCCAACGACCCATTGGAGGTGCCAATTGGGCCAATTACAAGATCTAGGGCAAAGAAGCTTAAAGAAGCATTGAATGAGGATGTTCAGAACATATGGAGAAAATAGACCTAGAGGGGTTTGGGATATGAATGGAGCATGAAGGACATCCTTTAATTCATCTAATTTAGGTCCAAGAAGAGCCCAATTCATGTGGAACAAGGGGCTGATGTGTCCGGCCCCATACCAATCTTGTTAGGCTTGTTTTTTCCTAAGGCTACAAGGATAGAAAATCAACAATTTATTCTCCAAATTAAGTAAGGAAGTTGGCCAAATCTTGTTCTTAAAGAAGGTAGGATTATTTAATGCTTTTCCTAACCTAGGCAGGAAAGTAATTAAATCAGCAATAAAGGAGGAAATTTGTTTCTTATTTGTCCAAGTTACACAAGGAAATCCAAGCTAATCAAGGACATCAAAGGGGGCAACAACACAAATTTTCCCAATCAAATTTCTCCTAATTTATTTGGGACTTCTTAAGGGTGACAAATCTGATTCTAGCATATTTAGGATGGTAATTTTTGGATTTTTATTATTTGTATTATTTTCTTATTTTGTGGGTTATTATCACTTATTTGGGTCAATTGTAAGTGGGCTTCATATAAGTCCACCTAAGGGGGATCCATTAGGGTTTCTTTAAGTCTAGAGTCAGTATAAATAAATGCATAACCAAACATGTAAGATTACGTAATTTTCAGATCAACAAACTTCTTTGCCACACTTGTTGTGTGTTGGTGGGATAATCTCCTTTCCTTGATTCTCTAAAGAACTGAAAAGGACTTATCGAAAAACAACTGACTTCGTGGCGTCATCCTTATAGTTCTTGTTCGCTGAGTGGGGTTTTTGGTTTCCAATAGTGCTGGTGCCTAGGTACTAGTTATCTTTGTGTCACACTCCTATCAAACCTGATTTACTTGGCTTTTCGGGAATTGGTGTCTTTGTGTGTGGGTTGCGTGACCTTGTGATCTAGAGGTTTGTATCAGTTGGTATCAGAGCTAGGCTTCCGAAACAAGGTCATATCCTTCTATTATTTTCATTTTTTTTAGTGTTCCTTTAACTTTTTCAATGTTTGCGTCCATCTTCTTGTTCTTCGTGTTTGGGTCATCTAAGCAAAAAAAAGAAAAAAAAAAGTGTTATATTTCATCTTGTTACTGTCTCTAATCATATCAGTATATTAAAAAGAAAGAGAGAGAGATAGGGATTAGTTGAAATTTGAAGGATCATTCAATTTTTGCCGCAGAAACACAACTCTTGGTGAACCATAAGCAAACAATCTCAGAATCAATTGAAACTTCATATTCTGTGTATTGATGATGATATCATATTGTATGTCAACTTTGGGCTTATTATAATATTGTTTTCCTAAGGTTTTAATATGAGGTTCAATTATGCCGCAAAAACACTACTCTAAGTGAACCATAAGAAAACCACCTTAGAATTAATTCAAACTTCATATTCTGTGTATTGGGGATGATATCACACTATATATTAAAGTTGAGCTTATTTTGATTTCGTTTGCTTGATGTTTTAATTCGAGCTTCAATTCTGCCGCAGAAACACTACTTTTAGTGAACCATAACCCAACCCCCTTAGAACCAATTTAAACTTCATATTCTGTCTATTAGGGGTGAAATCGCACCATATATTAAATTTGGGCTTATTTCAATATAGTTTTCTTAAGGTTTTAATTTGAGGTTCAATTCTGCTGTAGAAACACAACTCTTAGTGAACCATAAGCAAATCACCTCAGAATCAATTGCAAATCCATATTATGTCTATTTATGGTGAGATTGCAACATTTATATAATGTGGTCTTATTTTGATATCGTTTACTTGAGGTTTTAATTGGAGGTTCAATTTTACAGCAAACTAATCATACACGGGGTTTAGGTACCTAGACATAATAGAACAACCTATAAACTGGGATTTTTTTTATTGGTATCCTAATAATCTATATTAAATTCGAGGTCATTCGAGTTACGTTTTCTTTAGGTTCCAGAATCGGGTTTTGTCTTGCTGTAACGAGTTTGTTTTGCGTTATCTTTCAAAACTTGTTTTGTTTCTATTGATTTTGTTCCTTCCAGTATATCATCATCATATTTCAGATATTTGGCTGTTGTTTGAGTCATTTTCATCAATTTCATATTTGTTTGTTTTCGATCAGTTCTGGTCCAAACAAAAGTCAGATTTGTAATTTTGAGTCTAAATTAGTGTTCTTCCTGTCGTAAACTCTATTCTTGTTGTGTCTTCGTCTTCTTCTATTTTTCCTATTTGTGTCATGTCTTCAGCAAGGGAGAGGGAACGAAGGAGGATTCTAGCTCAAGGATGCGAAAAACTAAGCCTTTGGGGGTTTTCGAACAAGAAGTTGATAAGTGTAGAAGATTATTCTATGATCTTCAAGTTTCATGGGAAAAGGAGGTACAACACTAAAAAAGTGAAAGACGAAGGAGAGTTGATGTTGTTATCATTCAAAAGTATGTACGCAAGTGGTTAGTACGGCGTGCTTATTTTAAATTCTTGGCAGTCACTACTTCCATACAGTGTTGTTGGAGAAAGGTGTTAGCAATAAGGGAATTCCGAAGGCTTAAATAAGAGGCTAATGAAGTCGCTACTAATCCTATTCAATATTCGAGGGTGAATCTTCTTGAAGAGGGAGGGAATGATATGATTCAGCCTTGTGATACGACCCAAGCAAGGTCAGATTCGGATTTTGGCGTAAAAGTTTATACCGTCCAGTTTTCCTCTATTGAGCATAACTTCAAATCCAACCGTTGGATTGAGCTGGAACTTTACCAGAAGATTCCAGAGGTATTTTTAGGTGAATCCATGTTCCGGAAGGACTTGCGATATAGATCAGAACAAGCTATACGAATTATGTTATTTACTTCCTTTTGACTTGTGGACTTCCTATTTAGCGAGGATCCTTTACCTACATGGTTGTGGGAGCTTGTTTTGGGAATTTTCTAGTTCCACAAGGATCTTTAATGAGCTGCAATATAATCTCCAAGTGTGGCAAAGATTTATTAATGTTTCAAAATCCTTTTCTTATAAGGATTCCTTATCCATCCTAGCTACACAAGGAAAGAAGGGTGGTGGTATAAAATGACAAATTAGTTATTTTTATTATTTTCTTTCATGTTTGGGCTTAATTAGAATTTGTTTTCAGTTTAGGGTTTTTGAGTCAGTTTTGTATGTGGGCCAATTCAGCCCACAAGGGTAGATCCATTAGGGTTACTTTTCAGAACTATTTAAACACATGTAACCTAAATTTCGGCAGCCTTTGATGATTATTACTTTTGAATTTTTTAGTTTTAACGTGTGAGAGTGATTCTTGCATTCTTCAGTTCTTGAACGAACTGAATCTGGCTTATCGAAGATCAACTAGCTTCGTGGCTTCATTCTACTCATTTCAATAGTGTTGGTGCCTTGGGGCAGGTTTCCATTGTGTCACACTCTTATCAGACCTATTTCGGCTTTCCAGGATCAGATCTCAATCTTGATTGTGGGTTGCGTGACCACATGACCACGAGGTTCGCATCAGTTGTAAGAAAAGGATTCTGAAACATTAATAAATCCTTGTAGAGCTAGGACATTCCTAAAACAAGCTGCCGCATCCTTTTAGGAAAAGGATCCTTGCCATAAGAAGTCCACAAGTCCAAAGGAAGTAAAACACAAAATTTGTACAACCTGTTCTGACCTATATAGCAAGTCCTTCCCAGACTATGATTCACCTAAATATTTATCCCAACATAGACAAATACATCTAGAATTTTCTAGTAAAGTTTGAGCTCGATCCAACGGTTGGATTTTGAGTTATGCTCAATAGTATAAAACTAGACGGTAGAAAATTTTACGCCAAAATTCAAATTTGACCTTGCTTGGATCATATCATATGGCCAAACCATATACTGAACCATATCAACAACTAATCTCAAATACATAACTGAATGCTTACTATAAGGAATCCAAGGCTGAACCTGAACCGTATTAGTTCTATTCACTACCTTAGTTTGTCCATCTATTTGAAGATGACAAGTTGTCGAAAGTAAGAGTTTAGTTCCCAATTTCCCCACAAAGTCTTCCAAAAGTTGCTAAGAAACTTAACATCATGATTTGACACTATACTCCTAGGAATGCCATGCACACATACAATCTCTCTAAAAGAACAAGTCTGCGATATGAGATGCATCATCTATTTTATGGCATGTAATGTAATGCGCTGTTTTACAAAATCTATCAACCACAACAAAAATAGAGTGATGCAAAGCTCGTGATAACATGGTCACGCAACCCACAATCAAGATTGAGATCTGATCCCGAAAAGCCGAAATAGATCTGATAGGAGTGTGACACAATGAAAACTTGTCCCAAGGCACCAACACTATTGGAATGAGTAAAATGATGCCACGAAACCAGTTAATTTTCGATAACTCGAATTCAGTTCGTTCAAGAACTGAAGAATGCAAAAATCACTCTCACACGTTAAAACTGAAAAATTCAGAAGTAATAATCATCAAAGGCTGCTAAAATTTTGGTTACATGAGTTTAAATAGTTCTTGAAAAATTAACCCTAATGGACCCCTTATGTGGACTGATATAAGGTCCACTCAAAATTGACCCAAAACCCTAAACTGAAAAGCCCATAAATTAATCCAAACAAGCCTTGGATCCTAGCTAAAAACAAAGTATTAATGAAGCCCAAACAAGCCTTGGGCTGTAGTTAACAAAATAAAATAAAACCTCTAAAATTAAATCCATGTTCTGCCATTAGAAGAAGAGAAGGAAGTAAAATATTACAGAATTGATTCAAGGCTTATTTATAGCCTTCCATGTAGCCTTTTAATCCTAGAAACAAAAGGAAAAGGTAGCCACCCATGTTGTTTCCAAGTTGTAGTAGGATTCTTTTGTTTCCTTTGTTGTCCTCACCTCATGGCCCAAATAAGGTTGTATTGGACCCCTCTGGCACATGGATAAGATGTACTAAGGTCTCCACTTGATACTCCAATGAACCTTTCAATTCTGACTTAGTTGAAACCTTCAAAACCAATGCATTCAATGCCTCTTACAATGCCTTTGTCTTGGACCGAGTCATTGGACCATTTGGAACATGTAATGGGTCCTTGGTGGTGTTTCTAGGCTAACCCACATCATAGGGTCTCTACCTTTCTTTGACCTAGGTAAACCTAAAACAAAGTCCATAGAGATATCTACCCAAGGTTCAACAAGCATAGGCAATGATGCATACAGTCCATGCGATTGTACTTTAAATTTTGCCTTTCTACAAGCAATGCATTATTCACAGATTCGTTGCATATCTATCCCTTTTCATCTTTGCCGAATAGAAATGCTCATGCAATACATCCAAGGTTTTCGCAACCCCAAATTCACCCATTAAACCACCCCCATGTGCTTCACGAACAAGCAATTCACACAAAGAACTAGCACGAACACACAATCTATTCTCTTTGAACAAGTAACCATCCATCAAATAAAACTTACCAAAAGCCGAAGGTCCACATGCATTATAAATCTTGGAAAAATCAGAATCATTATCATACAATTCCTTCACATATTCAAAGCCTAGCAATCTAGTATTCATAGTATTTAGAAGAACATACTTGCGTGAAAGTGCATCGGCTACTATGTTCTATTTGCCTTGCTTATACTTGATTAGGTAAGGAAAAGTCGGAATGAATTACGAACTCTTTTGACCACAAGTAATGCTGTCATGTCTCAAGTGCTCTTACCAGTCATAGAGTTCTTTGTCGTAAGTGGGATAGTTCAAGATCGCTCCACTGAACTTCTCACTGAAATATGCAATAGGTCTTTGATCCCATATCAAAACAGCACCTAATCCTATTCCAGGTAAAGCCAAAACAGGTGCAAAGCATAATTTCTCTTTTAAAAGAACAAGTCAATTCTTGTTCCTCCTCCCATTTTAAACTTAACTGACTTTTTAACAACTTCATACAGGGATGCAGCTATTGTTCTGAAATCTTTCACAAAATGCCTATAAAAAGTAGCAAACCCATGAAAACTCCTTACCTCATTACCGATTTGGGTGCAGGCCAATCTTGGATGGCCTTAACTTTTTGTAGTTACAACATAGCTGAGAAACACAATTTTCTCCATGCAAAAGGTACACGTCTTCAGATTAGCATACATGCTCTCATACCAACTGATGCGAACTTCATGATCACGTTGTCACGCAACCCATAATCAAGATTGAGATCCAATCCCGAAAAGCCGAAATAGGTCTGATAGGAGTGTGACACAATGGAAACCTGCCTCAAGGCACCAACACTATTGGAATGAAATAGAATGACGTCACGAAGCCAATTAATCTTTGATAAGTCAGATTCAGTTAGTTCAAGAGCTGAAGAATGCAAGAATCACTCTCACATGTTAAAACTGAAAAATTCCGAAGTAATATTCATCAATCGCTGTCGAGATTTAGGCTACATGAGTTTATATAGTTCTTGATAAATTAACCCTAATTGACCAATTGGCCCACTTACAAAACTGACCCAAAAACCCTATACTAAAAAGCCCATAACCTGATCCAAACAAGCCTTAGATCCTATCTGAAAATAAATTATTAATTAAGCCCAAACAAGCCTTGGGATGTAGCTAACAAAAATAAAGATAAAGCTCATATGTCCTAAATCTTTATCTACCCATTGATCCTAGAAACCGAGATGTCATTAAATACCATCAGCCCTTTTCCTTATGTAGCTAGGATGAATAAGGAATCCTTGTAAGAAAAAAAATTCTGAAACATTAATGAATCCTTGTTAAAGATCCTTGTAGAACTAGAAGATTTCTAAAAGAACCTGTCATATATTTGTAGGAAAAAGATCCTTGCTAAATAGAAAGTCCACAAGTCAAATAAAAGAAAATAACAAAATTCATATAGCCTATTCTGACTTATATTGCATGTGTTTTTTGAACTTCGATTCACCTGAAAGTTTACCCAAACATAGAAAAATACCTCTGAAATCTTCTGGTAAAGTTGTAGCTCAATTCAACGGTTAAATTTGAATTTATCTCAATAGCATAAAACTGGATGGTAGAAACTTTTATGCCAAAATCTGAATCTAACCTTGCTTGGATCGTATTATTTCCCTCTTTCTTCAAGATGATTTGTCCTCGAATCACCAATAGTTTTAATCGACAATTCATTAGCCTCTCTTTGAAGCCTTTGGAGTTTTTTCTTGCACACACTTACATCCAGCATGATGTGGACTAGCCAAGAAACACCATCAAGGACCCATTACATGTTCCAAATGGTCCAATGACTTGATCCAAGAGAAAGGCATTGAAAGAGGCATTGAATGTATTGGTTTTGAAGGTTTCGATCAAGTTAGAATTGAAGGGTCCATGGAAGTATCAAGAGGAGACCCTAGTACATCTTATCCATATGCAAGAGGGGCCCAATCCAAAGTTATTTGGGCCATAAGATGAGGACAGCAAAGGAAACAAAAGAATTCTACTACAACTTGGAAACAACATGGGTGGCTACCTTTTTCTTTTGTTTCTAGTTTTAATGGGCTGCATGGAAGGCCATAAATAAGCCTTGAATCAGTTCTGTAATATTTTATTTCCTTCTCTTCTTCTCATGGCAGAACATGGATTTAATATTAGTGTTGGTGTCTTAGGGCAGGTTTCCATTGCATCACACTCCTATAGACCTATCAAAGATCAGATCTCAATATTGATTGTGGGTTGCGTGATCACAAGGTTCACATAAGTTAGTTTCAGAGTTAGGATCTGAAAAAGGTTATATCCTTATGTTATTTTTGTTGTTTTTTAGTGTTCCTTTAAGTTTTTCAGTGTTGGCATCATTCATCTTCATGTTCTTTGTGTCTGCATCATCTAAGCAAAAGAAAAGGGATTATATTTCATCTTATTACTATCTTTTTTTTGGATCAAATGTAAGTATTGTATAGATCAAAAAGGAGCTGGAGACCAGCAATACAAGGAAAAGGATCGAAGACCCTTGACTAAGACAAAATCAAGACAGGGATGCTGGGAACAGAAAGCAACGGGAACAGACTCCCTTGAACTGCCCATACGCATGCCAAGCTTGAAGAAAAG
>Ga0307517_10007602_pt1 | contig 15755 bp, 20 predicted proteins | sample 23_EM_MG_FD_194515 | JGI IMG/M metagenome (GOLD analysis project Ga0307517, IMG submission 194515) | Populus trichocarpa ectomycorrhiza microbial communities from riparian zone in the Pacific Northwest, United States - 23_EM | ecosystem: Host-associated > Plants > Roots > Unclassified | place...
CCCCCCCCCCGGGCCGCTCCTATCCCCAACTTAAGCTCCAGTGTAGGAGCCTCCTAATCAAAGAATGGGAAGAGTCTGCGCCGGACCCGGCCAGGTACCCCTACCGCCCCTCGATCAAGCCCCACCCATTCATGGGCCTCAACAAGTTCACCGCGGGCCGCCTCCACCAGATGAGATCTGGCAGGAGCTACCTCCGCGCACACCCCTCCTGGAGCGACGATGCCCCGACCACCTGTCCCAGCTGCGACGAGGCCCCCGAGACCTTTGAACATGCCATACTCCGTTGTCCCGCTAAGGGGCCGGCCACTGCCCGCCACCTTCAGGGGGTCTCTGACATCGGTCCTGACGCTCCCGTTTGGTCATCCGTCCCCTTGCTTGGGGCCCTCAGCCGCTTCATTAGCTCGACAGCCACAGCCTTCCCCCCGGGCATGTTCTCACGCCCAACGTCCTCAGCTGGTTCTATTTCTTCCCAGTCATCTAATGTAGTTTCCTTTGGTTACTTTATGTCGTCTCAGGTTAGCTAGGTTTACTTTTTTAGTTTTTTCATGCTGTCCGCTGGTGTAAGGAGGGTTTCCTTTATCGTACTTGCTTTAATGTCGTGCCCGTGTGTGGGCCTGGGACCGGTACGGACCCCAGTTAAAGAGATTGGTGCCGGATTTTTCCTTTGTTAGTTCGTCTTGGATTTTGGGTTTTGTTTTCGCCATAGCTAGCGCTCCATGCGATTTCTTGTACCTTAACAACGAATATATGATATAAAAAGAAAAAAAAAAAAAAAAAGGCCCCCTATTTTCTTCTTTACTCGGTTCTCCATGTGACTCATTGGGCGCCCCGGCGTCCTGGATTTAGCCTTTGCCTGCCCTCTCCTTGCACCTTATTTCACGGAGTGGTCCGACCCCCTCTTCTCTACCGGCTCCGACCACATCCCGATCCTGCTCCGCTTTGAAGCCCCCCTGTTCCGCGCTCCCCCCCTAGCCCCTAACTGGGCCCTGACTGACTGGGCCACGTTGGAACCCTCCCTAAAAAATACGGCTATCTCGCCCCCTCCCCCCCTCCCCTCGACGCGCTCCCTGGACATCTGGTTCGGCACCAACCTGGGCAGAGTCACGTCCCTTTTCGTGATGCACACCCCGCTGAAGAGGGTGACGTCCCTTTCCAAACCCTGGCGGTCAGAGCTATTGTCAATGCTCAGGAAGGCCTACAACTCCGCTCTCCGCTCTTCGAAGCGTGACCGCTTTGACGCCGCCCTCCTTGCCTCGGCAAGGGCGGCGAGGTCCTCATATTTCAAGGCCATTAAGAAAGCAAAGAGGGATCACTGGTCCTCCTTCCTGGCCTCAGCAACCCCCCAGACAGTGTGGACGGCTAAGAAGCTCGCTGTCGGCCGCCCCCCCCCATTTCCCTGAGCTCCCAGGAGCCTCTACTCCCCCCGAACTCAATCACGCGCTCCTCGACCACTTCTTCCCGGGCGAACCCGCCAGTTTACGCGATACAATCCTCCTCCAGTTCAGAGATTGCCTTCCCTTGGCGAGAGACGAGATCGGCAGGGCCCTGTCCCGCTCCTCCCTGTCCTCAGCCCCGGGGCCAGATAAGATCCCCAACTCGGTATGGAAAAGGGTGCACTGTGTAGCCCCTCACATAATCCACGACCTGCTCTCCCCCTTGGTCGTCTACGGATCCCACCCCCTCACCCTTAAAAAGGCCGATGGCATCGTACTAGATAAGCCCGGGAAGCCCTCCTATAACTCCACTTCATCCTTCCGCGTTATAGTCCTACTCCAAACGTTTTCGAAGATCCTCGAGAGAATAATGAACTCAAGACTCTCCTGCGTGGCCCGGGCGACCGGCCTCCTCAATCCACACCAGTGCGGCTCACTGGCCGGCTTCTCGGCCTCGGACGCAGTCACTACCCTCACCCACGAGGTCAAGACCCTCCAGATGGCTGGAAGAAAGGTCTCCACGCTCTTTCTCGACATAAAAGGGGGTTTCGACAATGTCAACCCCACAACCCTCTGCGCCATGCTCAGAGCCAAAGGGGTAAACCCGTACCTCGTGTCTTGGACCAAGTCTTTCCTTTCTGGCAGAACGTGCCGGCTCCTCTACAAGGGGTACCCCAGGGTGTTTGCCCCGGTATCGCTAGGGAGCCCCCAAGGGTCCCCAGTCTCGCCACTGCTATTTGTCATATACGTTTCCCGCCTCCACTCTGAGATCCCCCATGGTCTCTCCCTCTCGTACGTGGACGATTTCGCCCTGACCGTTTCCTCTACGTCCTACCGACGTAATATACAAATCCTACAGAAGCATTATGCAAGGCTGAAGGCGAGAGGGGCCAGGCTAGGCGTCGGCTTCTCAGTCCCCAAAACGGAGCTCATCTACGAGCGAACAAACAGGGACAGAGACCTCATCTCCCACGCTCCAGTCCACCTGGATGGGTCGGTCTTCATACCCAAGGCTGAGGTTAGGTGGCTGGGCTACTGGTTCACCCCCTCGATCGCCTCTACCCATCACTTCGTCAAAAGGCTTGCCAAAGCCCAGGCAGCTTTCGTAGCGGTCAAGCGCCTCTCCCCCCCTGGGATCGGCCTCCCTCCTTTCCTCTGCCACAGACTGGCCTCCTCTCTCCGCTTCCCCATCCTAAGGTATGGCGCGGACGCCTTCACACCCACAGTCCATATGTCTAGGAAGCTCTCCGCCTTTTGGCACAAGGTTCAGAGGTGGTCCACCAACTGCTTCCTGAGTACCCCAATCGACATCCTGGCCATCGAGGCCTGCCTCCCACCTCTTGGTCTCCTCCTCAAGTACAAACGCCGCCTGGCTCACCTCAGGATACTATGTTTCCCCCCAGAAATCAACCCCGCGACCGCAAGGCTCCCCCCCTCGGTACAGACTCTGTCCCTTCACCGCCACTCACCAGACCACAGGGCCCTGAGTGCGAGGAACGCGGGCAGTCGCCTACCCCTCCCATGGGTCCAGCCGAGACCCCCCTCAAAGAATAGGGCCCACCTCCCCCTTGACGCCCTCCCGCACTCCATGCTTTTCCTCCTGGGCCATGACGGGCTCAGCCCGCTCCCAGTGACCTCCCAACACCTACTCTGCGAGCTCTACCCAATGCCTCCGTCGGGCCGCTCCTACCCCCAGCTCAAACTCAAATGCAAGAACCTCCTTATGGAAGAATGGGACGAGGTCGTGCCAGACCCGTCCAGGTACCCATACCGCCCCTCCCTCAAGCCCTACCCGTTTATGGGCCTCGACATGTTGTCAGCGGGCCGCCTCCACCAGATGAGATCTGGGAAGAGCTACCTCCGCGCCCACCCCTCTTGGGATAATGACGCCCCCAACACCTGCCCTAGCTGCCAGAGTGCCCCCGAGACATTCGAGCATGCCATTCTCCCCTGTTCAGCCAACGAGCCTGCCAGGACTCGCCACCTTCAGGGGGTCCTCGACATCGGCCCCGACGCCCCCGTCTGGTCCTTGGCCGCCCTTCTGGGCGCCCTCCCCCGCTTCATCAAGTCTACGGCGACAGCCTTCCCCCCGGGCATGTTTTCCCGCCCGTCTTCCTCTGCTGGTTCCGTTTCTTCCCGTTCATCTAATGTGGTCTCCTTTGGGTACTTTATGTCATCTCATGAGGGCTAGGTTTACATTTTGTGTTTTTCATGCTGTCCGCTGGTTTAAAGAGGGTTTCCTTTGATTTACTTGGTTTAATTTCGCGCCCGCATGTGGGCCTGGGACTGGTACGGACCTCAGTTGAAGAATTTTGGTGCCTGATGTTTCCTTTGTTTGTTTGTTTTGGATTTTGGGTTTTGTTTTCGCCATAGCTAGCGCTCCATGCGATTTCTTGTACCTTAACAATGAATATATGATATATATATAAAAATAAAAATAAAAATAAAAAGCCCCCTATTTTCTTCATCTTTCTTGTCCGCTCCACCTCCAGCGATTGAAATCTCAACACCATGGGAAATCATCGTGAGTGTGTTCTCCGCCTCTGACCTACCGCGCCCGTGGCAACTGCTCGCAGTTTTGTCACGCCTTCATCTCCTTACTTTCTCTGGGGCCTTTGGCCTCCCCTCCCTGGGGTTATGGATTCCTTTCTGGTTCCGTTCGTCTTCGTTGAGCACGCTCGCGTTGATGTTCCTACCCTTTACCCCGCACTTCGCGACGCGTTTCGCTTAGCGATTTGCAAGGTCGGCAACCCTCCTTCCTCCGTCAACACACGGTCGCTTGTTTCAGACTATCGGTGAAGTAGTTGCCCTGGTGGCCCTGCTCTCTGGTATTGCACTCGCTCCTGAGTTGCAGGATCGGTACTGTCGGCGTTCGAAAAACTGTGACTCCGGCTCCGTCCTCCGTGTTCGTACTTCTCGGTTGTTTGGCGAGCCTTCCTTCTCCCGCTTCCCACGCGTCGGATCCGCTTGCACCGTACTGCTACATCCTTGTTTAGCTGGCACCTTATCTGCCCCGTCGGCTGGCACCCTACTGCCCCTCATGATGGCTGGCACCCTCACTGCTGAGTGGGTCTCCGCGCGGGGTGACTCCCCTCGTCCTCCTCCCGCTCCTGCGATTTACTCTACCGTCGCAAACCTCGCATTAGGTTACGCTGTGTCATGGTATTGCACTACCTCCTTGGCCCATGCTAAAGTCCGAAGCGTCTCCGATTACTGGGGACAGTCCGTCCCCGACCTGCCTGCCCCTGTAGCCCTTTGGGTTTGGGGTTTAGGGCGATTCCGCTAAGGCGTCCGGCAATAGTAGTTTTATCTTCCCTTCCCGTCGGCACTTGGTGCCGTAAGAATTTTTTCTTTTGTTCTGGCGGGCCCGCCGAAGGGTTTGTGTCTTTCCCTGGTTTCTTTTCTATACTTGTCTTTCCTTACGTGTCTGGAGAAAGGTATTGCTCCGTCTTGCTTTCGTCTTAGGTGCTACGAGGGCGCGGGATGGGCTCTGGATTAGAAGGGTTGGATTTTTCCCATGATGGGGTGAAGCGGGCAGTTGGATTGCTTATAGGTTTTGTTTCGGTCATAGCTAGCGCTCCATATCGTTTCTTGTACCTTAATCAACGAATACATAATATTAAAAAAAAAACAAGAAAAAAAGAGAAGCCCCCTATTTTCTTCACGCTCCACGCCCTCAACACCTCCAGTCATTGAAATCACAACTCCACGTCGTTCAGTGCACGATCCCCCCTCCCCCCTATTTCCTGTCGCTTTTCAGGCTTCGCGTTCCTGATCCCCCGTCCCCGCTATGGAAGACCTTCCCCCCCTCCCCGTGTCGAGTGCCTCGTGGAGAGCCTCCTCAAGGCAGTCCTCTACCCCAGACCTCTCGGAGACTCACGTCTACATCCGTGACTTTGTTCGCGAGACCCGCCAACGTCTTAACTTTTCTTCCATTCTACTCCCGATCCTCGTCCCACTTTCCTGCTCTGCTCTCAACGCCCTCGCGTCCATGACGCGTCAGTTGGACACCATAACAACCCAATTAGGCACCATCCAGTCCATCGTGGCAACCCTCCCCACCAACTCAGCTCTAGACAGCAAACTTTCCCCCATCATCTGAGGGAGTAACCCCATCGTGGTATGTTAGGTTAGGGCACACTTGTAGGTGTGAGCAGGGCTATTGACCAGACCACGCGGCGGTGACTGGTGTTGTGTGGTAGGAGCCCACTGTGCGGGCCACCACAAACTGTATCTAGTCTGAGCTGCGTTCCCTTCTCTACATGAGAACAACTCATGGTCATCACACTCCTTTGCAACACACTTGTCATATATATCGGATATCGAACACATCTCAGTTTTCCTATCAGCGACTGACCCGGATCGTTCTCGTGACGACAGATCCGATCATAGCTGTGTCCTTGCGCTGCCTGTCGGACAGCATATTCCCTGCGCGGAAACCAGACCTCCATCATTAACGCCTCCCTACGTGACTTGTCACAAAGGTTGTTGGCTGCCCCCCCCCCTCTGGCGCAGGCCCCCACTCGGGCTCCGGTTCCTCCGGCCAGTGTCACCACACGGCCCACACCCCTCCCAACACAGCCCAGGGCGAAGGCCGGTGCTCCCCCCCCGCCAAGGCTCCCTCTCCCTCCTTCGATCCTGACATCCCCCGGTATGACCCGGGTACGTGCGCCTTTTATGGTGACCCTCGTTCCTACACAGACAAGTTCCCGGAGTCCTAGGAAGCAAACGCGTTCCATGAGGTAAAGTACCCCGACCCCACCACCTTCATCTCAGGCCGCCTTGCCCCTGAGTGCCCCAAGCCCCAACCCTCGTATGCCCAGGCCGCCTCCAAAGGGACCTCGAAGGGCAAGAAGAATAAGAGCTCCCTCAGGGCCGCCAAAGTCGCGTCAGCCAGTAACCTCGCCCCTGCAACCCAGGCACCAAGGTCACTCCCTACGGCCGAAAGGAGATTCTATGCTCCTTGTCCTTCCCCGTCCGAGCACCCACAAGCGCCCCTGATTGCTGCCACGTTTCCTGACATTGCCGCCCGGGTCCTCAGAGATGCGAACTGTATCCTCCCCCTCGCAGTCACCACCAAGGTTAATGACCGAGGTTCAGTCACCCTTCTCGTCATCGACCCTGCCACCCCCGCCGCAGCCTTTGCACCATAGTTCGACGCCCGTTCCTGCCAGCTCAACAAGTCGTTTCCCGTCGGCGATTCTCCCTGGTTGCCCTTCCGCCTCGCCTCCAATGAAGCACAGCATGCCATCCACTCCCTTCTGCTTGCCTTCCTCCCAGAGGACCCTGAGGAGCTTTTCCCGTGCCTTGCGGTGTCGATCCTCAACTCCAAAAACATTCGCATCCTCGCCGCCAGATACCTCAACCCCGACACACGATCCAGGGAGGGCAAGACTGCCACCTCCGTTATCGTCTCCGTCCACCCTGGAGACCTTCTGGGGATGGGCTTCTCGATTCGGCTCTTCGCCCGATCGCATACGATTGAACGCGCCTACTCTTCCAACCGGTACACGCAGTGCAAGAACTGCTGGGGTTACGGCCACGTCACTACCAGGTGCCCCTCGGCCCATCACGTTTGCCCCATCGGTTCCCTCAACCACACCCAGGCCATGCACCTGTGTCCCAACCCCACCTGCCCTCGAGGTGGCAACGTTAAGGCTGTTCCTGGCTGTTGCTCTTCCTCGCCCCCCCGCTGCGTCAACTGCAGGGCGGACCATACTGCCACCAATAGGGATTGCGAAAGCCGCCCGTCACCGCCCCCTCTCAGGCGTTCAACCGTTGCCACCGAAGTCGTTCCTCCACCGCCAGCCGGCGACGAGATGGACACGGCAGATGACGACAGAGAGGTCTCGCCCCCCCCTTCACCCACCCACTCCCTCCAGTCGGCGTTCGAGATGGCTACTCCAAGGGCCAGAAGGACAACGATACTTCCGGCCTCTGTGAGGCCCGCACCAGGCTTCGGACAGCTCCCCCCCGTAGAGGCTCAGAGCCCTTCTCCAATGAGAAGAAGCAAGTCGGGCCTGGCCCGCTAATGCAGTACATCCACTCCTCATGGGGAGGTGAGCAGGCCTCGCCCCCCCCTCCGAAACCCTTCACACTCGGTCAACACAACTGCCTCGGGAGCTAGGATGTGTTTCTGTCTCTGTTCGGGTCGTTCACGCAACTGGCCCACCGTCCTTCCATTGTCGCCCTGCAAGACCCTCTGGTCTACAGGGGCAAACTCCCCTCGTTTAATTTGTTTACTGTTTTTTCCCCCCCCACGACCCGTGGCTGCAACCCACGGGTTGCTTTTTACGTTTATGGTTCCTTTTTAGCGACTGTTTCTCTCCTACCACGGTTTTTCGGGAGGGGGGATGTTATGGCGCTTGACCTCTTCACCCCTGATGGTTTTTTCAACCCCTCCACCACCGGCTTCACGATAATCAACTCCTACAGCACCAAAGGTCGCTCCAACAACACCCGCTCTGTCCCACGGGATATCATTTTCCCCTCCAGCCCCCTTCCCACCCTGACTCTGGGTGACCTGAATATCCATCACCCCACGGCCGACCCCCTCAGGACCTTCAAGGAGGACGAGATTGCCACCTCGACCCCCTACTTCGACAGGGCGACGGATCTAGGGTTCTCCCTCCTCAACACCCTGGGTGTATTTACTCGGTTTTCCATGTCACTCATTGGACGACCTGGCGTCCTGGATCTCGCTTTTCCCTGCCCTCTCCTTGCACCATATTTCACAGAGTGGTCCGACCGCCTTCCCTCTACCGAATCTGACCATATCCCGATCCTCCTCCGCTTTGAGGCCCCCTTGTTTCGGGCCTCCCCGCCCAACCCCAAACTGGGCCCTGACCGACTGGCCCTCCTTGGAATCCTCCCTGAAAGCTACGGCCATCTTGCCTCCTCCCCCCCTCCCTACCACGCGCTCCCTAGACATCTGGTTCACCACCAACCTAGGCAGGGTTACGTCGGAATTCGCGCTGCACACCCCACTGAAGAGGGTCACCTATCAATCCAAGCCTTGGTGGTCTGAGCTCTTGTCAATGCTTAGGAATGCCTACGGCTCGGCACTCCGCTCCTCGAAACGTGATCCGTTCGATGCCGCACTCCTTGCGTCCGCACGGGCGGCAATGTCCCATTATTTCAAAGCCATCAAGAAGGCAAAGAGGGACCACTGGTCCTCCTTCCTGGCCGTAGCGACCCCCCACACTGTTTCGACGGCCAAGAAGCTAGCCGTCGGCTGTCCTCCGCCCCGCTTCCCGGAGCGCCCGGGCGCCTCCACTCCACCGGAACTCAACCAGGCCCTCCTCGATCACGTTTTCCCTCGTGAACCGGCCAGGTTCCTTGACACCATCCTGCTTCTGTTCATGGATTGCCCCCCCTTGTCCCCGGACGAGGTCGGCAGGGCCCTAGCCCGCTCCTCCCCCACGTCGGCCCCTGGGCCTGACATGACCCCCAACTCGGTATGGAAAAGGGTGCACTGTGTGGCCCCTCACCTGATCCACGACCTCCTTGCCCCTTTGGTTACTTACGGGTCCCACCCCCTCACCCTCAAGAGGGCCGAAGGCATTGTGCTAGATAAGCCCGGGAAGCCCTCTTACGACTCCCCCTCAGCTTTCCGCGTTATAGTTTTACTCCAGACATTCTCAAAGATCCTAGAGAGGATAATGAACTCTACACTCTCCTGCGTGGCCCGTGCAACCGGCCTCCTCAACCCGCACCAATGCCCCTCGCTGGCTGCTCTCTCTCGGCCTTAGACGCGGTCACCACCCTCACCCATGAGGTGAAGACCCTCCAGATGGCTGGAAGAACGGTCTCCACACTCTTTCTTGACATAAAGGGGGGCTTCGACAATGTCAACCCCTCCACCCTCTGCGGCATTCTTAGAGGCAAAGGGGTCAACCCGTATCTCATGTCATGGACCAGGTCCTTTCTTTCTGGCAGGTCGTGCCGGATCCTATACCAGGGGTCCCCCAGGGTGTTCCCCCCTGTCTCGGACTCCCCAGGGGTCTCCAGTCTCTCCGCTGATGTTTGTTATTTACGTCTCCCGCCTCGACTCTGAGATCCCCCATGGTCTCTCCCTCTCCTAAGTGGACGACTTCGGTCTATCCGTCTCCTCTGCGTCCTATAGGCGCAACATCCAGATGCTACAAAAGCGGTATGCCTGGCTGAAGGCCAGAGGGTCCAGGCTGGGCGTCGGTTTTTCGGTCCCCAAGACAGAGCACATCCACTGGCGTACGAACAGGGACCGAGGCCCCATCTCCAATGCTCCAGTCCACCTGGACGGGTCGGTCTTCACACCCAAGAGTGAGGTCAGGTCGCTGGGCTACTGGTTCACCCCCTCGATCTCCACCACCCCCCATTTCATCAAAAGGCTGGCCAAGGCCCAGGCGGCCTTCGTGGCTGTTAAGCGTATCTCCCCTCTGGGGATCTGCCTCCCCCCCTTGCTCTGCCATAGACTGGCCTCTTCCCTCCACTTCCCCATCCTCAGCTATGGCGCGGACGTCTTCATGCCCACCGTCCACATCACTAGGAAGCTGTCCGTGTTCTGGCACAAGGTCCAGAGATGGACAACTAATTGCTTCATGTCCACCCCCTCAGATATCCTGGCCATTGAGGCCTGCCTCCCACCGCATGAGCTTCGCCTCGCGTACATGCTACGCCTGGCAAACCTTAGGATTATGTGCTCCCCCCCGGAAATCAACCCTGCAATCGCAAGACTCCTTCCCTCCATGCAAACTCCATCCCTTCACCGCCACTCACCTGACCACAGGGCCCTGAGTGCAAGGAATGCGGGCAGCCGCCTGCCCCTCCCGTCGACCCAACCAAGACCTCCCTCAAAAAACAGAGCCCACCTCCCCCTCAACGCCCTCCCACACTCCATGATGTTTCTCCTGGGCCCTGACGGACTCGGCCCCCTCCCGGTCACCTCCTAGCACCTGCTCACCGATCACTACCCCGAGCCCCCCCCGGGGCGCTCCTACCCCCAGCTAAAGGTCCGATGCAGCAGTCTCCTCATAAAAGAATGGGAAGGGGCCGCACCAGACCCGGCCAGATACCCATACCGCCCCTCTCTTAGGCCTCACCCATTCATCGGCCTAGACAAGTTCTCCGCGGACTGCCTCCACCAGATGAGATCTGGGAAGAGGTACCTCCGCGCCCACCCTTCTTGGGACAGCGACGCCCCCACCACCTGCCCTAGATGCCTGAGTGCCCCCGAGACATTCGAGCACGCCATCCTTCACCACTCAGCCAAGGAGCCTGCCAGGAGCCGCCACCTTCAGGGGGTTCTCGGCATTGGCCCCGACGCTCCCGTCTGGTCCTCGGCCACCCTTCTTGGCGCCCTCGGCCGCTTCATTAAGTCTACGGCTCCAGCCTTCCCTCCGGGCATGTTCTTGCACCCAACATCTGCTGCTTTCTCTATTTCTTCCCGCTCTTCTAATGTGGTTGCTTTGGTTACTTTATGTCGTCTCAGGAAAGCTAGGTTTAAATTTTTGTTTTTCATGCTATCCGCTGGTTTAGGGAGGGTTTCCTTTATTTTACTTGTTTGAATTTCGCACCCGTATGTGGGCCTGGGACCAGTACGGACCCCAGATGAAGAGATTTGGTGCCAGATGTTTCCTTTGTTTGTTCGTTTTGGATTTTGGGTTCGGTTTTCGCCATAGCTAGCGCTCCATGCGATTTCTTGTACCTTAACAACGAATATATGATACAAAAAACAAAAGCCCTCTATTTTCTTCACGCTCCGCGCCCTCTACACCTCCAGTCATTGAAATCACAACTCCATGTCGTTCAGTCCACGATCCCCCCTCGCCCACTATCTTCTCCTTCGCGTCAGGCCTCGCGTCCCTGCTCCCCGGTCTTCATGATGGAAGACCTTCCTCCCCTACCCTCCTTGGGTGCCCCGTCGCGTGCCCCCTCCAGGCAATCCTCATCCCCTGAGCTCACTGAATCCCACCTCTACATTCGCGACTTTGTCCGTGAAACCCACCAGAGACTTAACTTCTCCTGCATCCAGCTCCCAATCCACGACGATCGTCAACTCGCTGAACTCTCTGACGGCGAAACGATCGTCGTCCCCCTATCCTGCTCCGCCCTCAACCCACTCGCGTCCATGACGCGTCAGCTGGACACGATAACAACCCAATTAGGCACCATACAATCTACCGTGGCTATCCTTCCCACCTCCACACCTCTAGAGAGCAGACTTGCTCCTATCAATGCTTCCCTCCGTGACCTGTCACAAAAGGTGTCAGCTGCCCCCCCTAACCAAGAGCCAGCCCCCACTCGGCCTCCTGTCCCCCCGACTGGTACCTCCACACGTCCTGCGATAGCCCCCACTCGGCCTCCTGTTCACCCAACCAGTGCAACAATCCACACTGCCCCTGAACCACCACCGCTTAGGTCGAAGGCTCGCACTCCCCCCCCCAACAGGACCCCCTGTTCCTCTTTCGACCCTGACATTCCCCAGTATGACCCGGACACCCGAGCATTCTACGGCGACCCTCGCGCTTACGCGGACAAGTTCCCGGATTCCTGGGAATCAAACACGTTCCGTGAAGGCAGTAGCCCGATCCCACCTAGTTCATCTCGGGTCACCTCGCCCCTGACTATCACATACCCCAACCCTCGTATGCCCAGGCCGCCTCCAAAGGTACCTCGAAGGGCAAGAGGAATAAGAGCTCCCTCACGGCCGCCAAAGTCGCGTCAGCCAACAGCCTCGCCCCTGTACTCCAGGCACCGAGGTCACTCCCTACGGCCGAAAGATGATTTTACACCCCTCGTTCTTCCCCCTCTGAGCACCCACAGGCACCCCTAATTGCTGCCACCTTCCCAGACATTGCTGCCTGAGTCTTGAGAGATGCAAATTGGATCCTCCCCCTCCCAGTCACCACCAAGGTCAATGACGGTGCATCTGTCACCCTTCTCATCACCGACCCTGCCACCCCCGCAGCGGCCTTTGCACCATATTTCAACGCCCTTTCCTGCCATCTCAACAAGTCGTTCTCAGTGGGCGAGTCTCCCTGGTTGCCCTTCCGCCTCGCCCCCACCGAAGCACAGCTCGCGATCCACTGCCTCCCACTTGCCTTCTTCCCAGAGGACCGGGAGGAGCTCTTCCCATGCCTTGCGGAGTCGATCCTCAACTCCAAGAACATACGCATCCTCGCTGCCAGATACCTCAACCCCAACGCACAATCTAGGGTGGGCAAGACTGCCACCTCCATTATGGTCTCCGTCCACCCAGGGGACGTGCTCACGATGGGCTCCTCGATTTGTCTCTTCTCCCCATCGCGAACTATTGAACACGCCTACTCTTCCAACAGGTATACTGTATCGACCCTACAGATAGGTAGATACAGTGGACAAGACTCAAGCCCGTATTGTATACCAAGTGGTAACCATATTGAGGATAGGCCAGTATACTTAGTATACTACCGGTAGACATGAGTTGGTACAAGTGTCTACAAAGTGACTTGGTGACATAGGGTTAGACAGGGTAACCTAGGTAGGCCAAAGTTACCCTACTAGGCAGGGTAACCTTCGGAGAACATGTTCGCGTAATGTTAAGGAACCATAGTAAACGTTGTACGGGTCTCCGGGGTAACATTATATGTGGTCGCGCGGACTCCTGAAGAGAATAAAGGCATAATAGGGTGAAGTTACCCTACCTTGGGAACATGATTACCCTACCTTAGGGACCCAGTTACCCTACTGGGGTACTCCAGTTACCCTACCTTCACCGACAAAGTCATCTGCGGACTTAGGGGGAAGTTATCCCACCATAGTGGGGCTCTTAGATGTTCAAAGGGCCGCTTCGTATGGCACGAAACGGGCTACTGAGGGAGCAGGAGTGGTCCGAACCTCCTGTAACTTTCAGGTGACATTCCTAACACCACCCTGCGGCCCCAGCGTTGGTACGGCGCGACAGCACGGTACGGCTGTGTAGTTGTGTGCTTCCTAGTAACGTAAGATCCTGTTACGGGCTAGCTAACACCGTAGGATTCCGGGCTAACTAGGCCGGGGATATTCGTGACAACGGAATATAGGTCAGGAAGGCTCAAGAAGAATTGTTCGATAAAGTAATAGAAGAATATCGTAATAACTTATAATATTGTTAAGGTCTTTTCTCCGTTACTTGATGATGTTCTGAACCATCGGGGAGAGCACTACTATTTATACTAATGTTCACGCTACTTTGACTTCTCTAGTAAAGAAGTATCTTTCTAAGAGTTCAGTTCGTCAGAACAAAGTGCGAACACTGTTTGACCCTGAATCATGCCCAGCTTGACTCTGAGAATCTCTCGACTGCTATTTCTTCTGAGGGTGTCCCCACTCCACCAGTAGTCAGTCTTCGATCTCTTCGTCCTGATAGACTATAATGGAATATGCAGTCTAAATGCCTACATCCCAATAGTATCATGAATATGGAGTGATCAAGTCCGATATTCATTTATCAATGCATAATGCGTATGCATTAGTAAGAGTAGAGAACTGCTTCTCCAATCATCGTTCCAATCAGTCAGCCATATCTTGAAACGTGAACTCTTTGTAGTTCCTGAGTAGTCTCCCAGATGCCTTCAGGAAGTTCCTACTCAGGCAGCTTGGGTTCGGATATATGCTCTCCCCCATGGTGGCATATACCTCGCGCATAATTATACAAGCTATTCCCGCTAGGGTAATATTAGCTCCCACCAAAGGGGTTTGACCTCAAACTCCTTATAGTACATCTATAGCGATAAACATAAATTCCTTTTAGCACTCTACTAGGTAGGGTAAAAAACCTTCCACGTTTACTTGGCCACGGCAGGAAAACCTTTTCCCTAGTAATACTATTTGGCCCAAATTTGGCATATCTGGATTCTCCCTATGAAATTCCTCAACCAATTCCTTAGCATGTTCTAAATGCTCCGGTGGTTCCCAGGTGTTCCCATCTTCCGAACACTCTTTCCATTTTACAAAGTAATGCAGTTCTTCAAAAGACCTGGTACTTCCACGAACTCTTCGTTCATAAGAGATTATTTCACTCTTTACTATTTTTTCTACCTCCCACTCAAGATCTCCATCTATATCTTCTGGGGTCATTAGTGGTTGTTCTCGGGCAGGTCGAGTAGAAGTTTGGTAGGGCTCGAGAAGCGACACATGGAATACCGGGTGTATTTTCCACCGATCCGATATTTCTAACTTGTAGGCGAGTTCTCCTCTTTGTTCTAGGATTTGGAAGGGACCGTAAAGTTTTGGAGCTAACTTCTTAGAGGGGCGTTTCATTCGGATATTTTTTGCATTGAGTATAACAAAGTCACCAACTTTAAAATCTAGTTGTTGCTTAACTTTTCGATCGTAATATCGTCCCATAGCTTCCCTTGTCCTTTCCAGTGATTGTCTCGGTTGTTGATGTATCGTTTGCATCCAGTGGGCATAAAGGTTGGCTCCTGGATTTTGTGCTTCTCGTTCTTTTAGCCATTCGGTTTGCGGATGATATCCGTAGTTTGCGAAGAAGGGGGTCATGTCATGTGTGGTTGTAACCGAATTGTTGTAGACGTACTCGGCTCGGGGTAAGAGGTGATACCAGTCGTCCTGATCATAGTTGACAAATATTCGAAGATACCCTCCCAACACTTGATTGACTCCTTCCGTTTGTCCGTCAGTTTGGGGATGGTAAGCTGTCGACATTTTTCTCTTAATCCCAAGTCTTTTACACAATGATTCCCAAAATTCTCCCGCAACCTTCGCATCCATATCCGAGATGATTTCCTATGGTAGCCCGTGAAGTTTCCATACTTTTTTAAGGAATGCTTCTGCCACCTCTTTAGCGCTCACGTTTTCTTGTAATCCAATAAAGTGGACCATTTTTGTGAATCGGTCTACTACAACCATGATCTGAGTATCCCTTGAACCGCTGAGACTTTCCAGTCCAAATTGCAATCTGGAATACTAGCCTATTACGGTAACCAGGATAGGGTGAACTCTAGGTCCTTGAACGGCGGTAGTGCTCAGAACACCGCAAAAGCCATACCGCTCATCATGGCCATGACCGGAATGACTTAAAGTAAGGTTGCCGGAGTAGATGTAGTCACGATTACTTGAATAGGCTAGTATTCCAGATTGCAATTTGGACTGGAAAGTCTCAGCGGTTCAAGGGATACCCTGCCGAGTTTGGTAGCTGTGTGATGAAGTCTACCGATGTAGAGGCCCAAGCTGCCTAAGGCACTTGTAGGGGACTAAGTAACCCAAAGCGAGCATGTCTTGGGGCTTTCGCTTGTTGGCATGTGGTACAGGATCGGACATAGTCGTTTACCCAATCGGTTATCTTTTTCCAATAGAAATCTC
>Ga0307517_10007603_pt1 | contig 15755 bp, 17 predicted proteins | sample 23_EM_MG_FD_194515 | JGI IMG/M metagenome (GOLD analysis project Ga0307517, IMG submission 194515) | Populus trichocarpa ectomycorrhiza microbial communities from riparian zone in the Pacific Northwest, United States - 23_EM | ecosystem: Host-associated > Plants > Roots > Unclassified | place...
TCTTGGTCAAGTCGGTTTCCATAATCCTGACTGTCCAGTCGGTCTGATTTCCACCATTGGACTAGACTTGACTTTCGACCTGACTAGCTAGTCCAGTCCAGTCTTCCGCCGACCATTCGGAACCCTGTCTGTAAGTTAAGGTCTTTTGCTTTAGAATCTTCTTTCTTTCATTAGAGGAGCGTATTGCTTTCATTGAATACGCTCCATCTCTGGGTAGGTTACGAGAGAATTTGAGTATTAATAAATTGGATTGCTTTTAGCCGGAGGAGTTTTCCTTTCTTTTTTTCAATCCGATCAGGGGCCAATTTTCCAAAGACAAACGAGTACATTGAGATAGTAACCAATAAGGGAAATGAAAATCTGATAAGTGCAGAAACATAAGAAACCAGAAACCATTCAAGAAACCAATTCCATCCGTCAAAATTCTTCAATATATCCACTGTCGGAGGCGGTGGGGAGGTGCCGCTGCCCTTGTCGCTTGAGATCGTTGGCGCCGATAGATCCCGAGATGACAATGAGGGCGCCATGAGAGAGTTAGGCGTGGTGGGTGGGTAACAAAAAACGCGAGCAGTAGCGAGCTCGGAGACGAGAATGCGAGTTGTAGCGAGCATCGAGTTTCGCGACCCCTGGGAGTCGATGGCTCTACCTAGGTAGATGGCTCTTGGGTCCGCGCATCGTATCCTATGACTATCGCGAACCCGGGCTAACCTTTCTCCGAAACCCACCATTCAGTTTCCCCGAGCTTTGCCCAATTGGCAATGGGGTGTTCCAACCCGACATTTGCTCAAGCTGTGATACTCTGTTCCGTTGACTATACCTAGTATGATCTACCCGAAGCCTTTGCACCTTTGTTTTGTCTTTAAGTGAAGTAACAGTGGATTGTATGATATCTACTCTTCATTGTTGGTAATGGTGATGACTGTGCAGCCAGGTGCTGAGCCCCCCCCACAGGTATCGTCATTGGCGGCGTGCCCAGAGCCAAATCTACTAATAGTACCTGAGGGGAAATGAGGGGACCCCAGCCATCACTCGGAAAGTGATTGCGCTCAAGGATGTGGGGCACAGAGATCCCGACTCGGTTTATCATGAAGCTTCGGAGAAACAACTGAGCCTCTGCAATATCTTGGAAACAGCGTGCTTGCTTGGTTTGATGTGGAGAGAGGATTTGGTGAATAAGTAATTTATAAAGTATCGCGCCTCAGAAGAACGAAACTAGGCTCCAATTAGTCTTCGTATTCCATACTTTCTCTAGCAACTCTTACATACTTTCTCACTCGGGAAAGCTGAGTCCACCAATTGGGTGTTAATGTTGCTACGCACCGCGCGCACCTGCGCCCTTCCTTCGTGTCAATATTGAGTGGGCAATTCCCAACGCAACTAGCAAGCAGGCCAAGCTCCATTCAAAAAACTGGACACACTTCTCCCCCACGGCCACTGAATAGGCACTGATTTCGAGGTTGCTTCCGAGGACCAATATCATGGCATTCTCCCGCCAATCTATTACCCAAAGCACCTCCTTTGTCGGCCCGATTGGACTCTCCACTCTTGCTCTATTCGGTGCTCTCACTGTTCTCAACGTCTCGTTCAAAATCTCGACTTCTTTCTCCTGCTTGCTCATTCTTCGTGGGCCCGGTGTATATTACTTCCGGAACTCGTAGGAGGTTAGGTAGAATACTGATTCACATGTTATTATAGCTGCATGAATGCGGGCCAAAAGGGTCGTGGGCACTCACCACCGGCGTCTCGGATGGTATTGGGAAGGAATTCTCCTTGTAGCCCGCGGCGAAGGGATCCAATGTCATTCTCGTCTGTAGCACCCAATCGCGACTGGCTACCATAGCTCAGGAAATCGTATCCAAGTACTCCGGTATCCATACTACAGTTTTGGCCATGGCCTTTGCGAGGAATGAATCGGCGGGCTACGAGCGCTTAACGGCTTTGGTGAAGGATCTTCATATCGCGATTCTGATTAACAATGTTGGAAAAAGCCATGATATTCCTATTCCTTTCTTGGAAACGACCGAGGGGGAGATGGGCGAGGTCATTACCATCGATGTTAATGGTACACTCAAAGTTATTCAAATTGCTGCTCCGAGCCCGGCCTGTCGAGAGAGAGAGCCGATCCCAACTATGAGCTCAATCGGCGGTTTCCTTCCTACTCCCTTTTTGGTTATATACTCAGGCTCCAAGGCATTTGCCCACCGTTCTCGGCGCCAAGCACAAACGTGATGGTGGGCTGGTTCAATTGGCTGCAGATTACTTGATCGCCCGCTCTATGGGTAAGATTCGCAAACCGAGCATGATGACTCCTACACTGAGGGCTTTTTTTAACCAGTGTTCTCAGCCGTCCGGGGCCCCCGTAGGGCCCGGCGAGGGGACTGCCAAGACCCCCGGACGAGACGGGACGGCAAAATGTAGTCCGTCCTCGTCCTTTAATTCCCAGGACGGCCGTCATTAGCAAGGACGACGAGCCCCACGACCTGAGACAACTTCTGCCAGGGGACGGCAGGTAACTACATAGGACCGCCGGGGACGGTGGGGGACGGCGGGGGACGGCGGAGGACGGCGGAAAACAGCGGAAAGCATCGGAAAACAGCGGAAGACGGCGGGGGACGACAGGGGACGACAGAGGACGACGGGGGACGACGGGGGACGGTGTGGGACGGTGGGGGACGACACAATGCCGTCCGTCCTAGTCCTTGGCTCTTGCTTGTCGGGCAAGTTCAGGAAAAGACGGGACGGGACGACGAAATGTCGTCCGTCCTCGTCCTTGCCCAGGACGGACGGACTGCCCCGTTGCGAACACTGTTTTTAACCCTACGCTTCATCAGATTAGACTTAAGGGGACTGCTGTAGGTATGAGAGGCACTGTTGGGTGGTGCTGGGGTCACCGTTTGAAGCTTTGGGGTGTTCAGGAGTTTCTTGGAATCTGGAATGGTCTGATTTTTGAGCAAGAACATGGGTACGAATATTGTATTAAGAAGGGAGCCTTGGGGAAGAGGGAAAGAGAGGCGGCTCAGGGAATAAGGTCACTTAGGAAATGAGCATGTGATGCCAAAATGGTGGTCAGTGGACTCTGTGGCTGGATGGAGAAAAGGGCGATGGATCTTATTTATGTTTGACAGTTTTTCTAGTGGTCTAGGGAACTACCAAATCTTTGTCACAATTTAGTGTGAAATTTGAGAGTACCTCGGGCTGGGGCCTTGAAAAGCGCTACGGTATGATACTCTGAAATCTAGAGTATAGGAGTGAAAACCATAGGCTATAAAGTTCTGAGAAACAGGAGCCACTCGGGAAGGGGCGAACGAATGATAAACGATCGTAGGAGAAGATCTAAAGTATGGATAACCAGAGATACCGTAACATCTTATTATAGTTTGTTGAGCCACCAAACAAGGGGAATGGAGGAGGTGGTCTTGCTCAGAGTGCCGGCAGCTTACTCATGCTTAGTTCTTCAACTTTGCCGCCAGATTTTATTCCACTCTCGAGAAAATCCCAAATTATCTTAATTTGTGTGTGAGGGACCGCCAGCGCTACCAGTCACAGCTTGGAGACAATTAATTCGCGCCTAGAACGCTTGTCTCCCAATTCATCATCGTGCCTTGAGGACTTCATTAAGCTTCCTCTTTACGGACCCGTTTGGCAAGGCGATCCCTCAGGGAAACCCCTCACAACCTTTCATGCCGAAACCCTCACAGCAATGCGAGTTCCGTTTTTCCAAGCACAACCGTGTCGAGTGAAAAAAAAGAAACAACCTAGAATTACCCAAAACCTGGGGGGAAAACGGGAAGCTTAGGGGCTGTTTGGCGGGACAGCTAACCATGGTTTACAAACCGTGGTTTGAAAATTCAACCAATCACAGCTCTTTAAACTTCTTATGTAACCAAATTTCAAGGCTTCTGATTGGTTGAATTTTCAAACCACGGTTTGTAAACCATGGTTGTCTGTCACACCAAACAGCCCCTTAGTTTTTCTTTTCCTTTCCTTTCAATCCTACCAAACGAGTGAGGGGCGAAATTGTTCGGAAAAAAAAAACTTGGATATTCGGGACACCGCCTTTTCAGCACCAGTGCCATTCTTCAACATATACAACCCCAAATATCGGGGGAAGCAGCCGGTCGTCTTCGCTGAACCCAGTATATCCGGACCCCCCCACTGAGCTGCGGTCTTCCCCGAGGAATTAGTATACCGCCGGCTTCTCATTCGCTGAGGTCACGGATGGCCGGTCATCTCAGCCCTTCGCTTCGCCTTCTCGATCAGAGTCTGCGATTCCATAGGCTCCAAAGCCAGTCTCCTCGACCGATAATCTGGGGCCTGTGTCATGTTCTGCTAGAACCATTAATGAATTTCAGACGACAGAGGCTCGGTATCCGCAGCCCGACGGACGACACAGCGCCCCGCAGAGCCCCCCCTGATCCTGATCCGGATATATCAGCTAATGATGACTGGTATGCGGCGAGCAGAGGGTCAATTATCCGATTATGACCTCCCACGTTCATCGGCGGAAGAGCCGTTCGGGAGAACAGCTTTGCACACTACCTCGGACTCGACCTTCGAGCAATACAACAGTGCTACAAGTCATACAATTATGGGGTTTAGTTCTGAGTTGCTGAAGGCGTCGATCACTGTTTACAACCGTCTACCTGTGGGACTACACAACGCTGGTGTCTTTCCAAGATTCAATGGTTCAGCCAAATAATATCAGCGCTGTCAGAATATTGTCGCCCTGGCCGGGTGCCTTTTTCGCTTCTTTACCCCGGAGGCAATAGGGCGTTGGGTTGCCGGGTCTTACCTTCGTGAATTAGGGGTGTTTGTCAGCAACAGGGTTCCGAATGGTCGGCGGAAGACTGGACTAGCTAGTCAGGTCGAAAGTCAAGTCTAGTCCAATGGTGGAAATTAGACCGACTGACAGTCAGGATTATGGAAACCGACTTGACCAAGACTGGTCTGACCAGGCCTGCCAAGCAATATAATATGCTATTTTTATCACTATATATTACGTTCAAATAAAGCTTTTCTTGATTAAACTTATTGTTTCCATGAATTATATGGTGGAGATAGTGCCTCGCTTAGATTAGGGGTGGCGAAAATCGGTTCTTGAGTATCGAACCATTTTTGGTTCACTAAGTGAGTGATATTACATGACCACATGCCACAATACCGGTATTGGATGCGACTTATCCATCAGGTAATCGTATTTCCACCTCATATCATCCTCTCCAGGATATTCTATCAACTTGTATTGAGGGGCTGTTGATTCATAACGTGACAAGTGACTTTAAGATCCTAGTATAGCTATACTTCTATTCTTAGCGAGTGTTGGGCTTGGTGCCATTCAGACTCATGCGATCTTTTTATAAAGACTGGTCTGGGACCAGTTCAAACCGGACCGGACCACCCAAATTAGTCGAGTCTAGTCATCGCCATCACCAGGACTAGCCAGCCCGGTCCCGCCTCCAAGACTTGACCGGTCGGACTATTCGGAACCCTGGTCAGCAACGTCAGCTATGTCATTGTTGCCGCAACAACAGTCGATATCTCCTTGTTCGACGTACCGGGGTTCTGAACGCGAGGGGCGGGAGAGGTGTGACTAAAATGAGCGCCCCGAATAAGGAACTAGGTGTTAGTGTGATTGTAGGCTCTAAGAAGACGGGACAGATATTCTTCGGTGGGGGAGGGGATGGTGGTATTTATGAATTCACATACCGGGTATGGCTGTTCACGGGTCCATATTTTGGGAGTTTATTTGCTGATGAAGGTGAAGGCTGAGGAGAAATTGTTTTATGGAAGATGGGAAGATTTGCTAAACGAGTGGGGGTGCTTCATCATTTACCCCAAGAATACCATTGCCCTCCTCGAGCGGGCCAAAGGATACGGAATATATTCTCCAGATGGTTATTGGTGATACCCGCAATCTAATTTAGATGCTATCTTGAAAGGGAGCGATTAAGATGTATGTCAAGGGGGAGACTGCGTTCTCATTGAGCATCATGTACTCATTTCCGCACACGTTTGCGGAATCATGGTTATGATCGGGAACACGCCGTTACTGGAGCCTAAAACTCCCCTTGTTTCGGTCTGTCCTGTGACCTCGCAAAAGGCCCACAGAACCCACTTGATTGCGACAACTACTACTGGCTATGTGCTTTATATGAGCGATGTGGGTGCGGAATACGGATTTGGATGATAAGAATCTGCCCGACATGTATGCAGGCGATTCACGTTCGATTTCCCCGGTCAGCGAGGCCAACATTGACTGCAACCCAAAGGGAAAAGGTATTCCCACCTGGGCACTTCTTTTACTTCGTGAATAAACCAGATGCTATTGATGAGCGCTTTCTCTGGGCGCCAGGTTCTAGGAGAATCGTGACATTCGCGGAAGGAACCTCGAGGGGTACACTTATTGAGACGGGAATATCTGTGAGCCTCGAAGTTGAATTGATTTCGGAACATTCGTCGGCTAGAAGGGGGCTAAAATATTTGGGAAGGAGCCACCGGTTCAATGCCATTTACCACCAACTGAAGTCGCTGTCTTGACCGATTCTGGGGTTCACTTAGTAAAGCGGAGTCTTCTTATTGAGGTCTTCGATGCTACTATCAGATATGGAGTGTCCAGTCCTCCAATTGGTTAGGAGGGAGGACCTAGGAATTGCTTGGGAAAGTAGGGGCGAGCAGAGGGCTATGCAGTTTGATTAGCAGTTTATTGCGGGGCAAGAGCCGAGACGTCAACTAATTACAAGTTAGGGCAACAGACGTGGAAGATCGTGAGTTCCCTCCGGAGTTTTTTTACTGATCATAGCGTCAGCCCACGGGCTGAGAATGAATACAAGGCTTGGGCATTAACGTCAATTACCTAGTAACGGCTCGCCACCGGGATGCGGCTCCCCTTGGCAACCACTGGAAAATCAAATGTATATTTTTAATATCTACATAAATAGTAGTGATATCACATGGAAAATCTGTTAGAATGTACTTTTAAATATGGAGAATCAGAATATGAAGTTTTAATTAATAATAAAAAATAATTCCTCTTGTATGCTAACTTTATTCCAAACTGGTTCATTTAGCAGATTGCTTACAATTGAAGTCAAGAACATTGAAATCAACGATCGAAGTAACAGTTTAAGCAGGTAATAAGAGCTTATAGATCTTGTATTTGAAGTATGAACTGCTTTGGTATTTATTTGTAGCTGTTATGGGAGGTATTGTCGCTTTAAAAAAGAGTATAGTTAAATATATATGCTATAAAGTGGATGAGATGATATCTACTTATGGGGTTTATGTAACGTTCCAATACTTTGCAATATAGTTCAATAAGAGAATCCAAGATACACTATATATTTTCAAGGCAGTTGGTTAAGTCTTCCTAATTTTATTCCCTAGTGATTTGAAAGTAATTTCTGAAGGAATACTAGCTTCCAGTCTTGACCATATAGGCTACACATGTAGGATAAGGCTAAAACCTTGTTGATATACTCTAGTCATATAGGTAAAGCGACTCTATGAGTTTTAGTTGGTTTGGGCTATGGGATCAAGTAATTTCACATCGCAACTCTAATGACCCTCAATTTTACTCTAAATTTACTGTATTAGTTGAGTTACAGGGTAAAATCTCTAGATTCCACAGCTCAAACTGACTAAAACTCATATAGTCGCTTTACCTATATGACTAGAGTATATCAACCAGGTTTTAGCCTTATCCTACATGTGTAGCCTATATGGTTAAGACTGGAAGCTAGAATTCGTTCAGAAATTACTTTCAAATGGCTAGAGAATAAAATTAGGAGGACATAACCAACCACCTTAAAAACATATAGTGTATCTTGGATTCTCTTATTGAACTATATTGCAAAGTATTGGAACGTTACATAAACCCCATAAGTAGATATCATCTCATCCACTTTATAGCATATATATTTAACTATCCTCTTTTTTAAAGCGACAATACCTCCCATAACAGCTACAAATCAATACCAAAGCAGTTCATACTTCAAATACAAGATCTATAAGCTCTTATTACCTGCTTAAACTGTTACTTCGATCGTTGATTTCAATGTTCTTGACTTCAATTGTAAGCAATCTGCTAAATGAACCAGTTTGGAATAAAGTTAGCATACAAGAGGAATTATTTTTTATTATTAATTAAAATCTTCATATTCTGATTCTCCATATTTAAAAGTACATTCTAACAGATTTTCCATGTGATATCACGACTATTTATGTAGATATTAAAAATATACATTTGATTTTCAAGTGGTTGCCAAGGGGAACACAATCCCGGTGGCGAGCCCTTACTAGGTAAATGACGTTACCTAGTCTCCACAGGGTCAAATCTTTGGGGAGAGTAGAGGATTTTGGGCTCAATATCCCTAGGATTGTTCGATAGATCAGGGAGGCGCAAGTAGTTGTAGAGGTTCCTAATTTTGCAGGTGTTGCGAGATATCATATTGATATTCCTGTTGAAAACAGCTATCTATCCAGGAGCAAATTATCAGATTGTTGGCAGTGTTCCCAACAGGCCAGTCCATCCCACTTTGGGTCCGGCCGGCCCTACCCAGGCTTTTTCAGAGACGGCCGGGCCGGACTGTGGGAAAGCGGATTTCCAAAAAAAAAGCCGGGCCCGGCCTGGGTGACCTGCAGGCCTCAGCTTTTTAACCCTGGCCTTTATCCGCAGAAAGCTTTTTCTATGATTGATATTAAAGTTAGGGTTGATACACGTGACTTCCAGTCTTTTATCATTTGAAATATGTGATCACTCGGCTAGAAACTTTACTTCCAGAGGTAATCCCTTACCGAGGGCTGTCGTAGGGTGTCCAAATAAATGCTCAATGGTCAAATACGCGAAGACAAGAACTAGATCTTGGATGTTGAAATTCTCTGTATATTTCCTATATATATTCAACACACTACCCGGTATTCTTTTACTTAGTTTGTGTTTCAGCTCCGCCTGTCCACCGCTTACATTGCTACAGCTAAGAGATATATTATGGTGTTTTATTGTTTATTTCAGGATAATATCTCGGGATTTAACGTGTGCTTTCCAATCAGGTGTTTAGGATTTTAAGCTGGTTTATGTATCGCTTATGCACAATTCTTAGTCATGAGATTTCTAATAATCACTCCACACCCTTTTGTTTTCACGCCCATTATTTGGTATTTACTTGGCAGGATTTCTGGGTCAAACATGTTCGCACTTGTGTTTTTTACATTGTTTTCTGTATATTTCTCTTGCGCATATGGATGCGCACTTTTCTATAAAGAAGGTGCTACCGCCCAGATGGCTTAGAAGAATTAAGAACCAGAACTCCTACCAATCCCTTCTTCACCTCCTTGCTAAATGTGCCTCGCAACCCCCCTTGTACTTGCGAAGTATTATCCACATAGAATAGATTGTGCCGCATTCACATTTTGAACATTGGATATATGGATAAGCTGACGACATTGATTGACTTTAAGATGATCTAAAAGCATACACACTGTGTAGTATTTATTGTTCTAATCGAGGTGGGAGCAGCCAGCAGCCTGACGGCTTTCGCAAATATCAATCAATGGCCGGGTATCTATCGGTTAATTTATGTAGCTCAATTTAAAATGTCATAAGCGAACAGCTCAGCCGATCAGTGTTGAGTTTTACGCGAGCAGCACTTGTTGTCAAGGTATCTGGCGGCTTTACCCGGGATCTGCAGGCTTTGCCTTGGCATCTGGCGGCTTTACCTGGGCACCTGAATGCTTTGCCTGGGAATCTGGCAGCTTTGCCTGGGTCGCCTATCCTCTCGACCCAGCGGTTGCCTCGGCGCCTGCAGGCTTTGGCGGCCGTTGATAATTTAAGCCTGACTGACCCAGGCTTCTCAAAACCATGGCCGGACTGACCGGACTGCCGACCCATGGTCCGGACTGGCCGCTTGGGAACACTGATTGTCGGCTTCTTACAAAACAGCCGTACCTTTATTGATGAATTATCCGGAGCTGAGTCCTTGGTGGGACTGGGTAGGGTTGAGGAAGTTGTCCAACAGGCTGAACACCGGATGTTACATGCTCTCTTGTTATCTTAATTGGTAATATGATTGAGGGTATATCGTTTGTGCTCTTTATGCTCGATGATAAGCTTAGGGATATCATACTTAGTCTCTTGGACAACCAGAAAGAGAACGCCAAGGGGTTACTTGACCTGGTTTATTCACGAGTGATCGAGGGCCGGCTTGCCAAGGAGCTGGTCACGGCAACCGCCAATAGAAATATGGAGATTGGTTGAACATAGCTATTGCGGATGCGTTACGGCAACGATGCGGACGTTTCGGCAGCCCCGCCGATCTCCTAGTGCCCAAAGTTATTGAGCAAGTTCGCAGAGAAAAGGCGGATGGGGATCTGGACAATAGGAACCGGCTTCTGGGGGAGAGTTTGCAATTGCTCGAGGAGACTGCTGCAAGCTTGACAATGGAGAACCTCCGGGATACCGTAACCTACTATTGGAGTTGGAATTACTATCCGGGATCCGTACCGCTGGCTCTTACACTCGCTAGGGAGAGTGGCAAGGGCAATGAAGCTTTGGGATTTTTAGCTGATGGAGCGGTTCTGACCATAAGTTTGCCTCCCGTATAATATTTGTGTGATATGAGCCGATCAAGCTGCGAATAGGACCCTAGAGCCCACTTCCATGCGAAGCGTGAGGAATGTTGCCAGTTGGTGTTTGAAGTATTAGACGAGTTGGATTCGAAGTTTGGGGAGAGTCCGGAAATGCAATATCGCATGCCGTCTCCAGCCACCCGCTTGCGAAATTTTGCCCGGCAGTTGATCTATACCTCTGATGATGAGGTCCAGTGATGGACACGATCATGCTCGAGCAGAAAATTTGGCCCATGCTCGAGCATTGATCGAGCTCGATCACACCAAAAATTTATGATCGAGCATGATCGTGTCCATCACTAATGAGGTCTTCCATAATACTCTTAATGATTGGTTTCACAGACGTGGACTGTCCAATAGATTCCTTGAGATTGACTCGCCGGGGTTTCCGGATAGCTTCAGCGATGAAGTTCTGAACCCCCCGGCCATTACGCATTATTGTGGCTGTACCACGCCCATCGCGGGAGCTTCTGTGGAGTTGCTGAAGTTCTCCATAAACTCGCCCAGAGCGACTTCGATTCGTAGCTTGAGAAGTGACTGGCCGAGCAGGGAGCCTCTGCGATAGTTCCTTCCCAATGGGCATCAGGCCGAAGATGATTGAGCTGAGCCTAATCTCTGGGAGGAATTAGATGTTGCCGCTATCAAGGATGATGTGTCCCGACGGGTCGGGATGGATGGCCTTATGAGCTCTTCGGAGAAGGAAAAGTTCATCCAGGAGTTGGATTCGAACTTGCTTACTCTTAGTGATGTATGTTTTATATACAGCTTTTCACTTGCTTTGCGGATCCTTATAGGTACACGGACATTTACCTTGCCATTTTCCAGGATGCATACCACCGGGGGGGCTGAGGAGATCAAGGAGTGTTTGGAGTAGCTCATCTGCTCAATCGATACTGATGCAGAGGCCTCCTCCCTGGGCCATCCATATGAGCATGTGGCCGACAAAATTCGACCATTTGGTCACAGATTCAATGACTCTGAATACATCTTCCCTCCAAGTTTGCCTTCCTTTCATCACCCGGATTCCACAACGTAGTTCTAACTGTTGTTAGCCACCGCCAATCACGCTATTGCTGTCTATCGGCTATCATGCCTACTGCCCAGGTCTTATCGCTCTTGTGGAATCCGCTGGAAGGATTTCGGGTGGGTCACTGGAGTCATGAGTGCATGTATGATGTAATGATGTCTGAAAGCGGTCAAGAGATGAGGGTGGCGCAAGGGGTAGGGCAGTGGTAGGCGAAAGTAAGGAAATGGCGTGATGGCTCCGGAAGGAATATGTAGTATTGATTTGTGTATTTAAATGACTCCCCTCATCCCACGGTTATCACATAGGTCACCGAATATATGTCCTCTTTCTCATATTCTTTATTCATTCTTTGCACAACCTTCTCGTTTGATAGCGGTACATCGACCAAGAATTTTCTCACTAACTAGTGGTATCAGACTACCTTGTCCAACTCTTAGAAATCTATGCCTTCGAAGTCCGACGCGGCGTCGGTGCCCCAACCTAGGTTTGTGGGTGGGAGGGTGGTGGGGGGCTTGTCGAGAGTTACCTCGGACAACGATGATAGATTGAGGATTATGGGGATTTTGGAAGAGATTGGACCCGGGGTGGGATAGCGGGTTCCTCTTCGCTTCGGCCCCACTGAAGGACATATTTAAAAAAATTAAGAAGAGATGTAACAATGGCCACCCTTTGTGAAGATAAAATGGTGATGGGAATGGTTTGCTCTTTTTTTCCCTCTTTCTTTTCCTATGTTTCAGTTTGGAACTTATTTATTTTTCTTCTTCTCCTCTGTATTTTTGTGGAGTAGATACAATGCTGGCGTTACATCCCTCATTACTGTAACATTACTTCTTAGCCTACTTTACAGTACTGTAGCGCAAAGGCCGATCAACGGGGTGGAGCTGTTGGTGTTCCATCAAATTCCAGGCAGAATAAAAAAAATCTACTTACAGTAGAACCACTCGTTTCCCTTGTGAAGTTGTATCATATCGTTTGGTTTCGTTACGTTTTTCCTATTTTGTGGTATGATTTGATTTATTGATTTGGGGGGTTAGTACAGTATCTGAAATGTGGGTGCCTTTTTTGAAATTACGATTGATGCGGTATTTATGTTGAAAGAATCACCGGCAATTTCTCCGCATACGGAGAGGTTTCCTGCGTTCCTTCCCTATCTTGTTAGTCTGTTATTATTAGTCTCATTTGTCAGTTGTTTTCAATCAAGAGGAGGAACGAATATGTATGGATTCGCATATAAGGCCGGAGGCCATCGGAGGTTAATCCGAAGGATGAATCGGAGTACTTAGCGGAAGGGAGACCGAAACTCCACGGTGTCTGCTAAAGTCTGGAAGGTTCTCCGGGAGTGGAGAAGATTGGAAGCCCTCATGTATTGTCTATATAAACCCTCACTTCCGGTGTAGATAGAAAGTAAGAAAGAACGCATCCAATAAAAGAATATACTCGTTTCCTCCACAGATTGTTCGTCCTTCTTCATCTACCACGCTCCACTTTTCTCTATCTCCATCTCATAACAAAAATTTGCAGTTAATTTATCATTATGTTTGTAGGTTTTGCTTGCCTTACTGGCGTCATAGCCTCCGGGGCGGGTTGACTTGATTTGATGGGTTGAGTTAAGTTGCACTTGTGATGTATTATTCACAACCCGCGAGCCACCGATCGAGTAAAAAGAACTAAACTAAATCTTCGTCTACATGTGAAGCAATTCCCTGGATTCTACAGTGCATGCCAAACCTTTGGAACTCTGCACTGTGCTGTGCTATTTAGGCTTTCTGGTGAGTTTTCTAGAGAGCAATGGTTGGTGGCAGATTCGGCCCCGGTGCTGTTTCCATTTCAACCTTAAAATATTACATGCAAACGTGGCCACAATTCTTCTATGGTCTGTGCACTTGGGGTGATGTTTGGAAAGAAATTCGGATTAGGTAATCATACATTTTTTTCCCTTTCCGGTTTTTTTTTAAGCAGCTCTTAAGGGTGTATTTGAATGTTACGTGCCGTTCAATCAACAAATCTTATCCCGAGCCTAGTACTGAATTTATGGAGACCTGACTGAGGGGGATGAGAATAGAGATGCTTATTTCTTTCTTTCTTTTTTCCCACCTAACGCACCAGTACGAATACCTCTCTTTGTGTGAATGAGATATGGTGCTTAAACGAGTCGGAGCTATATCCAGCAAAATAATTATATCCATTGCTCGTGATCGGCGGGCGGTATTCCATGCGACTCGATTGTGGTGCTGCTGTCCCCGCCTAACTTCGCTCGTGTTACCGTTGATATCCCGCCAGTCATGACTAGCCCCACCGCTACCACACAAGGATACTAGAGCTGATCTGCCCCCCGCGCCTCCTCCGATTAGGAATTATGCAAACAAGGTTCCGGTAACGCGAACCACAATCTAACTAGAATAAGCGCAGCGCGAAGTGTAAGCGATCATTGCAAGTGCTCTGGATAGCAGATGAAATAATAAAAAAGGTTCGACCGTAAGGGCCCCTCAGATTAAACACAGAACTTGTTAAGAATATTGTGCCTTGACAAATTTAACCGAATACCGAAGCGCGCGCAGCAACGAAGCGCTTCCGCACAACCCAACACAACCAACACTCCCCAAAAAAAATCATTACCACTCAGCTAATACACCCTAACCACTTCAATTTTTTTTGCTAAGTCTAATGAATAGTGTACCCAGTATGATACCGAATACAGGTATGTATTTAAAAGAAAATACCATGTTGGTTGATGTTGTGGTAGTTGTTGATGCATTCGGAAGTTTGTTGTCAGCGCGGAAATTGTTATTGGTCATTCCTTGTTCCTTCAATTCCGCCATCGTACTACAGCGGGAAGTTTTAGTGAGTAGCATTGTTGGCGGAGTCTTAGTAAACCCAAGTGCTGTACTATAAAAATCCCGGCTTGATCAGAAATAATCTCCATTCCATCGTTCGTACAAGTGACAAATTTGCGTCTTTTGCTGACTGGTGCGGGACCCACCCACCAGCCCCCCACCTAATATATAATACATAAGAATACGGGTATTGATAGGGGGGCTATTTCTCATATGGAACCTCCCCCACGGAGTGCTTTGGAGTCTATTCTAGCCAGCGGGAAGGGATGGTATGCAATCTTGAGAATTCAAATGGTTACGGTAATGCCCCTATAAGCGAACTTGTTAACATGGCAACGCTGTGCTTCCAGTGAGGCCACCAGAGCTTGAAGCCTACCAACATGTCCTCCTCGAGGAACAATAGGATGGTTACCGATGGTGCTGGGTGGGAAAGACTAAGCATAGTAGAAATGGTCGGAGTTGTTATTTACTAAAGTCTTGGTTAAAATGTTGCTATCACGATCTACGACTATGTCAATTGCTGTGTATGAGGACTTTGCGGGTGCAGGTGTACACTGCATGAAGGGACGGTCACAACGAAACCTTCAAATAACGGGTCGGACAAATATTTATTAATCTGCACATCGTGAGTGAATTCCCTTTTCTTAAATTCCTCCAGCTCCCACAAGCCACCCACCTCGGTACCCCACCCGGCCACGTCAACGAGTTTCACTATTGACAAAATTGACAAAAGTAGTTAGCCTCACCATTTTGGGTGATATTAAAGACAAGAGAAACATACCATTGTATAACCAGTGGGCCCCGGGCGGGGCCCCTAGGATTTCCTCGTCCTCCCCAGAGCAGAGCTCAGGTAGAATATCCAGCCTGCGCTCCCCCCCGACACGCGTTCCCAAAAACCCGATCTCCCACCCCCTAATGACCTCCCCCTCCCCAAGCTCAAAAACCAACGGCAGCCCATCCATATTGTCAGTGTTCCGAACCGTCCAGTCCGTCCGTCCTGGAGGTAGGACCGGACGGACTACAGGCGATAGTCCGTCTTTTTTCAAGTCCATGGACGGACTAGGGCAGATGGAGGTAGGACTGGACGCCCTACCGGGCCCGGTAGGGCCCTATCGAATTTTGCTGTTACATTTCTTCAGCTCGAATACTCACAAACTTGAGATTCATGATTTCATCTCCCTCATGCGTTATGATCTAGCAAATCGTGTGATGTGCGTAAACAAATAAGTAAAGAATAATACATCTTTAAGAAATAAAATAGATAAAAGCCT
>Ga0307517_10007604_pt1 | contig 15755 bp, 7 predicted proteins | sample 23_EM_MG_FD_194515 | JGI IMG/M metagenome (GOLD analysis project Ga0307517, IMG submission 194515) | Populus trichocarpa ectomycorrhiza microbial communities from riparian zone in the Pacific Northwest, United States - 23_EM | ecosystem: Host-associated > Plants > Roots > Unclassified | place...
TTTTGAAATGAGATTTATTATGCATATAGTGTCACTTCGACTTTTAGGAGTCTTAAAAAATTATTATGCTTTTCGTTAATTTATTATACCAGTACTTTTAATATTGCACCAATCAATCCATGGGAAATATTCAATGACGAACTCCAGTTGATTAGAATAGAATGATCAGTACTGTTTGAAGGAGATAATGATAAGAAGTCTGAGCATATTCTTGTTCAACATAATTAACAACTGTTGTAGTAAGAAATTCACCTAGATATTGAAGATATATATATACTATTCCCTTATACTCTTCTTTGCATCTCACTTTTGAGATTTCCTGCAATCGTCTTTTCTATTTTCAAAGACCATGCAAGAATCCCACTGTTATGCATCTCCTAGGTAAAATCATGCTCGTCCCTGTTGTCCACTAAAATATATCTAATCAATCTGCTCTTGCAAGACGAAGGAGACAGCCTTTTTTCTCAATTCGTACAGCTAGTTCTAATGATGTTTAGTTGTGTCCCCTGAGCTCAGCTCACGTAAATGGTTATGAAATTCATTGAACATTCGATCTGAGGCCAAGACTAAGATGGATGTTGACCCTTTTGAAATCTTCTTGATGGGATCTGAAACCAGAAATCATCAAATCAATCACCTCCAATTTTCATCTCTTACACAGTTAATTTGCAAGTGAACCCTAGCTAGGTGAGCTAGTAATCGTTGCTTAGGTAAGAGTTAGCATGGAAACATACAACAGAGATAGCAAAAGGAGAAGACACCCACTTGAAACTAAATTCCTTTCAAAGGGAAAAAGTGAAAGAAACCACGAGAAATTAAGAAATATCTTTCGCTTTGTTTATCCTCGAGAATGAAGATTGATATGCATTCTGACGGGAGTGATATAATTAGGGAATAAATTAATAGCTATGATTTGATGCAAATTCTCCCTTGGACCTACTTTTCATTATAAAAATATATGGTTCATGCTCTTAGTTCTTAATTACAGGGAAAAAAAAAAACAGAAAGGTGTATGATGATTATTATATTAACAGGAAAAAAAGCAGTTCAAGTTCAAGTTCAAATGAATATAATATACAATAATACAACTATAAGTTCCTTTAAACTATTTCTTAGAGGTTACTATGATTTTATTTATATATATTGGATAATGAAAATCCAAGATTTAATAAATATGATATGAATATTTATTTTTTAATATCATGGATAATAAATAAAATAAAAATCAGATTTGTAAATTCATATTATCATTACAAGTTAGAATACATATATATATATATATATATATATATATATATATATATCTCATTAAGTAAATTCACTTGAAATTATCTTCCGGGCATGAATTTAACAATTTAAATCTATTTTTTAAAATGATTTTCAATATTTGATGTTTTTATAATTTTCATGTTCTACTATGAATAAAAAAAACTAAAAAGTATATTTTAATATTTTTTTTAATGAAAAACCACTCTCTTCCTCGCTATCAAATGTCAAATGACATTGGGCCCAAACAGAAAAGGAAATGTATTTTGTTAAAAAAATCCATAAATTGGGCTCATAGAAACAGTTCTATCAACTCATAAGGCCCAGTCCCATTTTATTTTGCCTGGGAAGACCATGTGTCACAATCACCATCAAAATCAAACCTCTCCGGTCTCCACTCCAAAACAGTAACACACCAAACCACACAAAAATCCTAGTACTAATTGTGACTTTGTTACAAAATTTCCCTAGAAAATCAATAGGAAAACAAGCAGGAGAGAAAATGGGTGTCTTTGCAGCAGTAGGGGTGTTGCTTCCCTTCCCGTATTACTACTGGCTATGGACAAACCCACAAGCATGGGTGAATCTATGTGGGAAAGACAAGAACCCATCAAAGGTTATGTCTCATGTTTCACATTTCCTCAAGTTGTTGCAGTTCATTTCTCTTTTTTCAGTTTCCACTCTCTCTTGGCCTCCTCCTCTCTACTTCTGGCCCCTCTTTGGCTTTGGTCAGTTCCTCAACTTCAGGTCAGTCAATCACTGTACTATCTATATCTGACTTATTTATGTGTGCCTGTAAAGATTGGTTTTTTTAATTGAATAATGTACAGTTTGATGACTTTCTGATTGTGATGGATTGTTGGTGAAAGACCCAGCTAGGAATTCATGTAAACTTTCCTTCATTTTTTGGCAAAAGAGATTGCAAATGCTTGGTTATGGATACTAGCATATCAATATATGCCTACAAAGATCGGTTTTTGGTAGCTTAAATGTTCCCATGTTGGTAACTTTTTGATGGGGATGAGTTGTTGGTTATGGACCCAATTCAGAATTCAAGTTTTGCTTCTCTTTTTAGGTAATAGAAATGAAAAATACTTGGTGTAGTTGAGTAATGGTAATTATGGTGCTTTGTTGTGAGGTGGACTAGTGGATTTACCTTGAAGCAACTTTTGAGGCTTTAATCTATTTTTTTGCTTATTTAATGCTTTATGGCATACTTTATCATTCTATAACCAAGTGCTGGTAGCTGTCATTGATTTGCTTTGCTGTTAGCTCCTATCATTTAGAATTAGGTAACCCCTGTTGCTCAATAGATGAGTGTGGTTGAATTGGAACATAAGAACTGTCATACAATACACACCATTGATAAAGCAAAAAAAAATGGTTTCTTTCCTTTCTTATTTCTCTCACTTTTACACTATATTTTGGGTTTACTTCCACATAGGCAATCTACTAGCCATCCCTTTGATCTTTTTCATGTTAAACTTGATGCCTTTTAATGGCTTCCATTTATATAATAAGCTTATAGTTCAGCCGAAGAAAAGAGTATTTTGTAGGTTATTGCTGGAGTTTGGTTCTTATAATTAATCAAAATCTGAATCCGGTCTAAAAGAGCTGATCTTCACCCTATTTCATGTTTCTTTCTTATCTGTCCAATTACTTGGATATTTGATGGTGATTAGCCCTATTCCTACCCATAAGACCTCTAGCCTAACTAAAGGCAGAATTGATACTCGTATCTATGACACCTTTATAGAAAATATTCTCAGGCAGGCTGGTCACACATTGATGTTAAGATGTGCATGTCATTGTTCTATTCTGGTCACTCAAGTTTAGTCTAGGTTGTTGCTCTGTGGATTACTCTTATAGTTTGTGTGTAATTGTTGGTTTCATATTCCAGTCTAGGCCTGCTTACTCTTGCAGTTTCAGCATGTCAGTAAGTTTGTGTAGTTTTGATATTAGTATATAAATGGTCTGTTTCGAGTATAAGAGCAACCAATCAAGCAGTCTTCGAAATCAATGGCTGTCTTTGCATGATGCTTGCCTGAGAAGCATAATTTCTTCAATGCCACATTCTTGACCATACTGTCTGCGAATTTGCTTTTTGTGTGTTTATCTCTTTTGATATTTTTGGTTCTCTCTTTTTTCTTTGCCCTTTTTCCTCTAAACACAGTTTTAACCTACAGTTTCAGCTCTCGTCATAAAATTCTGAAATTAATGAGAATCTGGTCTATGTTTTTGGACCGAATAATAATCGTCTAAAATATTAGATTTGGTGGAAAACTAAAAGATCCTGCAGTAGGTGGGGTTATCAAATATACCTGGTTCTGATACAGAACAGCTTTTCACTAGCTTATTTCATTCTGCTTAAATTTTGGCCTTTGATTGGCACACCCCATTTAAAAGCAGTATAAAATAAGAAATGCAATTTTAACTTTCCTGTTAAGATATTGTCTATAACCTCAGAATGGACACCCTTTTCATACTTTATCTTCCATGATTAGATGCTTATCTGTGGATATCTAGTCCTGATTCCCTGGTCCCTTTTTGTGAACGTGCATCATGATATATGAATGGTTGTTTCTTTGCTTGGACCTTCCCAGGAGAAGTGTACAGTTCAGATTCCCAAGTCCTTATTTTGTGGCTGATATTTCACATGTTTTGTTTTTGTAATTGGATGACTTCCTTGAACTGAGAAAAAGTTTTGTTTTACAATTTTGGCGAATCACCGTATCTGTTTTGGGTAGTTATTCTTTAGCGGTAGGGTACGGGTAGTGGAAAATAAACCAGAAACTGTTCCTCTTGTATTATGATTCTGAGGCTTTACTTGAGTATTTTAGCTGCTGCTGTCTAAATAAGTGTAAAATTGTGTGGAATTATGCTGCCTCTATCCACTTCATTTTGTGGTTATAATAAAACCTTCACATTATAGGGTATACCAATTGCTTGGTGAATCCGGTACGTACTATGGTGTACGCTTTGGGAAGAACATCCCTTGGGTGACACAGTTCCCATTCGGGGTTATACAAGATCCACAATATGTTGGAAGCATTTTGAGTCTTTTTGCATGCCTATCTTGGACCCCTTTCCAATACATTCTCTTGTGGACTCTGGGCTATGTATTCATGATCTATGTGGAATCAAAAGAGGATCCAGCTACTCGAGCAAAGCCAATATCTTGATTACAAATGTTGCAATTTTACCGTCTAATGATCTCCAAGAAGAGTGGATGGTTGGAAGATGCTCTGTTTCTCAGCTCTTTAGGTCCGGTTGAATAACATCTTCATTTTGAACATCTTAGCCCTGTATTTCTTTCAAATTTTGATGATTAATTATTTTTCTCATTCTAGTTACTTTAGAAGGTGCTTCTTTGTTTTACAAAGTTTCCTTGTTGTGTAATTTTCACCTAGTAGATTTACATTACATTTGGCTGAATATTTTTACAGTTAACTAGTCAAGGCATTAATTTTGAAGCTGCATTTTACTGAATTTTACTACTCAAGCCATGGTAGTACGAGTTATATTAAGATTAATGGTGTCATCAAGCTGTAATCTATAGATGACAGAAAAGTGTTTTTAGGTAGATAGCGTTTGAATGTATGTATGATTAGAAGATTCAAACCCTGTTCTTAGTTGGCTATATATTCCAACTCCATGAGCTTCAGACTGTCACTGTCTTGACAATGCACGTAGAAAATTGAATTTCTCACCGGGTAAATCCTGAAGACTATTCATTCTTTAAACCATTTTTCAAACCAGACTTAGAGGTTAAAAGCTCATGGATTGAGAGTGGATCCAGGTTAACTCAACCTTCGACTTTTTAGAGAATAAAAGCCCAAAACCATGGAGTTTAAGCCCAAAACCATGGAGTTTTGGTCCAAAAATCTGGGTTTTTCACTTGGCAAGGCCAGACCCGGGTTGGTGGATCACGAGGTCGACCCTGTTTCTGTATACTGCTTCAAACTCTATTTCACAAATTGGCATTTAACATCAATTTTGATTTCCCAGTGGCTGGACATTCATAATACAAATGGAAGTTGAGGGAAGAAGCACAGAATCATAACTTCAAAAATAAAGCCCTTCTTTTCCTTCTAGACCAGAGCTAGGGACATATCAAAAATTTGCATTGCCTGTTTCACAGCTCCTACATCTATGTCTTTTAGTTTCCCAGTTTTAGATGAGACAATAATGCATTTCTTCTCCTCTGCATTGGGAACAAATACTTTACCCTTCTCTTCAGAACCAAACAGTGCAATGCTGCAAAAGATTGAGCATAAACACAAATCAAAATAGTTGAAAAAAACAATTTCTTTGAGCAAAGAAATTACCTAGGTTTCTCTCGTGCATTTGCAAGTTGGATTGCCGCTGTGTTTGTTGCAATCACCCCAGCCGAATCATTGATGAGGGCTGCCAGCTGAGAAGAAAACAGAATTATACTTGGCAAAACGAAACAACCAACATTAAAGCTTGGAAAACTCAAAAGCATTCTCTTACTGTTGATTATTATTAGCTTTCTGAAAATGTTTTCGTCGGAAAAAAACATGATTTGATGACAGAACCTTCAACAGAAGCCATGCATGATGCTTCTTTTTTCTTTTTTTTGAGAATTTTGTGGACAACATTATGATTTATAAGAAAATGACTGGAAGACGACACTTGCCTGTCCTGGAGTAGTGATGAAGAGAATACCGATATCTTCATTATAAATTATTTCCTCCACATTTTCCCTTTCTTTCTCATGTGGAATGACAAAAACTGGCTTAAATCCACTGTTTGAAAGAGGAGAGTAAATTAAAATAGAGAGCAAGAGGAAATCAAGCTATCCATGCATATTATGGGCAAAACTGAAACTAAGCTTTAGATAGTTCTTTAATGATAGGGCATATTGTTAAAGTCCATCCATACCTTATAGCATCAGCTATTTGATCCCATACTTCAAGCGGTAGCAAGCTATCAGTATCACCTCTAGACTGCATTGAAGCCTTTGAATCCGATTCTATCCCATGAATCACAATATATTTCCCTTTCTCTGCACCAGCAGCCCTATATTTTGCCTCTACGTACTGTTTCAGCTTCCTTGAAAGTGAAACTCTTAGAGGAGGCACTGGTTGCCGGGGCACATTGTAAATTGGTCTTCCTAGCCAATCAAGCATCTGATGGTACCTAAACAAAACACAGTGCAATTTTTGGATTAGGCAGGTTCTTTCAATTCCGTGTTCAGGTTTTCCTCGGCAATTTCGTGCCAGGTCCACGTTGTATAGTGTTTAAAATCACCCCCACCTCATCAACAAGGTGCGTCTCTCTTTTGCAATAAACAACTTAGATTGATAAATCATTAGCACTCAAGATGCTGTCTAACTTTCCATGGAACAAGTGTTGCAAATGATTATGCTGTGTGATAAACTCACATGTGGTAACCCCCTTCTGAAAGATTCGCGCTATCTGGTGTGAATGTTTCTGTCAGAAGTAGCCCTGCTCCTGCTGCATTCACATTGGGGTATATGTAGCTAACTTTATCCCGAGCCGACGACATGAACATGAATGATGCATGGCCAAGCCCTGCCAATTTCGTTGATAAGACCAAGTCATAGTACCTATTCTGCAAGCACAAGGCAACAATCCTTCAAATATAATCAACCTAAGCCAATGACCCCTGGAAATGGCAAGTTGATGTAGGAAACACATATTCTAGTCAGGGTTTTGAGACTTAAATAAACGAAGATGGTTTGATTATATCTAAAATGCAACAGCTGGAGCTTCTTGGCATCCTAAATGTTGCAATCTATACTCAACTTGAAACAGAAACAGAAATTCCAGCCTGCTCAGGTGACCAAATGAGATATAATCATCAAAAGTGCAAAGGCAAGTATGCAAGCCACCAACCTTAAGAACTCCAATCATGTCGGTATAAATTGCTGGCTCAGGATCACCGTCAGGATCATAAACATTTGCCCATCTCACATTCTTATTCAACTCATAACACTGTTTCCCTCTATCTGATGCCAACACATCCACTAGAATACCAGGGTACCTTAAACAAGACCATAGTAATTAAGCATCATTAATAGATAAAACAAGAATTGACTATTTTCATTCGTATAAAATATACTAGATCATAGCATCATTCCTGTCTTTCAGCATACCTGTCTTTCAGCATTTGAATGACAGGAAAGAAGAGCAAGTTCTCATAAACACCACCAGAAATCATACAACAGCACCTCCTTACATCACCTCTAATTTTCAATCCCAACTGAGCAACCTCTACATTATAACCTTTTGGGAACTTAAGGAATCCATATGGGTTGTTGGGGTTATCAACTGGCCTAGTATCTTCATCTTGCTTTCCATCTACAAACAATGAGCCATATTCCATATCAAGGTCCTCTCCATCATCAAAAATATCAATCCATGGGTTCTTTTTCTTTGCATAGGGGGTCAGAATGCTTGGTTTTCTAGTACATGGAAGATGATGGTCTGCTGATGGGTTAAAAAACGACGGCTTGCTGGTGAAATGAGTCGAGGGAAGTGAGGGTGGGTTAGTGAGGAAAGGAGAGATGGTTTTGGGCAGCAAAGATGTTGAAGCCATGAGGTGGATAGTTTTTTTTTTATCAGTTGGAGTTAGTTTTGTTATGCAAACTTCTTCGCTATGTGAGTTGTAGAAGTTGGGATTTCAATGTGTGGAAGCTAGTTGGATAAGTGCCTTGGTGGGTCCTTGCTTGCTCTTTTTTGTGTTTTTCATTTTTTTAAAATAAAAAATAAAAAAAATTCATGAGATTAAGGATTGCTTGAAGGGGATAAGGAGCAGGATGAAAGATATGAGAGGGCAATTTAAATCGAAGTTATTAAATCTGTTTTTGGCTTATAAATTGGTTTAAAGCTTTGATAGAAGATTAATCAAGTTAATTCAGATTGATTTAAATTAATTTAAAATAATATTATTTTGAATTCTTTTAAAAAAATTAAAGTGATATTATTTTTTAAAAATAAAAATAAAACTATATCTCACTCAATTTTTAACTAGGATGACGCAAGTGACTTCTGCTTGTTTTAACCTAACAATTCTTTTTTAAAATTATAATTAATTTTTTTAAATTATAATTACAAAAACTATCATAATAAAACACATTAAAAAAAAATAATATGTGCTAGTGGATAATGAGATTGAGATGATAAGGACTTGTGGGCCAATTAACTATGTGTTGCAACTGAATATAAAATTAATTATTTTTAGTATTTTTTATTATTTTAATGTGTTGATATTAAAATAAATTTTAAAAAATTAAATATATTATTTTAATATATTTTTAAATAAAAAATATTTAAAATATAATTTTTATCGTATTTCTAAACGGATCGTAATAATCACCAATTCTTATATCACTTCTAGCAAGATTATTTTTCCTCTGTGATTTATGTTATTTTTTATATTAGACAATAAATAGTATCATTATCATATTTAAACAAACTCTTTGAATAATTTTAAGCGATCATTTCCTAAATCATTCGATGCATTTAAAGGAATAAATACCTCTCCTTTCCATCTTTTCTTGACTTATTAAGTTAATAGTGGTGATTATTTTTTGTTTGGTTCGGTTTTTATATATATAAAAAAGTAATCAAACTAAATTTTTTATTAAAAAAAAACCGAAATCGGTTCAAATCGACCGGTTTCGGTTCGGTTCGATTATTTTAGAACAAAAACCGGTTCAAACCGACAAGTTCCGGTTTGGCTCGGTTTTTTCTGGTTTCACTCGGTTTTTTTCCGGTTTGGGTTTGGTTCGGTTCGGTTTTTTCAGTTTCAGGCTTATAAAACCGAACCGGTCGGTTTTTAAAAAATTTTAATCGGTTTTTTTTCACGGTTTGGTTTTTTTTGTTATTTTTTTTCCGGTTTTCTCGGTTTAATCAGTTTTTAACATCTAATGAAATTTATTAAATTTTTTCAAATAAACTTAATCGTAAAAGGAAGGGCATGTTGTTAAACTCGTCAAAAAAAATAGACTTAATTTTAATTAATACCTGACCTGATAAAAGAATATCACTTGCTATCAGAATAAATAATAAAGAATCATTTCCTCTAGATCTTAACCATAAAATACACTATATTATTTCCATGGCCATCCATCCGTATCCTTTTATAATTAGCAAAGACTGGGTTTGGTACCGCACTTCTATTGCTGCAAATGTATTTTAAAAAAGAAAAAATATATATGTTGTCGCGGATAGATAAGTTTTTTTAAAAAATAACCATGATAATCTAGAAAAAAACAATTAAAAAAAAAACATTTGAATTAAGGTAATTCAACCTAAGTTAGCATGATAAACATGCAATCATGGTAATTAAGGTCAAGTCAACTCGAGTTATCCCGCAAAACCTATGACCTAGATATCGTGATAAACTGATAAAATAAATATGAAGAAAATAATAAAGCCCATTTTAAAAAAATATATATAATAATATCAACTTGTATGAACTTTTTAAACTCGTGACTTGGGTTATTAGATTTGAAACACCTTATCTGAAAAAATCATAAAACTCAATTCTCAATTAATCAAATGCTAGAGGATGAAACTGAAAAAATAATTTCAATTATACAAAAGAATTCAAGATAAAATAAAATAAATTACAATTAAAAGAATGAGGATCAAAATTAAAATACAAAATAAATTTTATTTTTGATTGAAGGGTAAAATTAAAAAGAAGAAACAATTTAACAAAATGATAAAAAAAATTCAAAAGAATAAGGATAAAAATTGACATAAAAATAAAAAAAAATTAATTGACATGTGAAATTGAAAAGAAAAAATAATTTAACAAAAGGACAATAAAATAACAATAAAGAAATAAAGACTAAATTGAAAACAATAACATATTACAAATTAGGATTGAAAGATAAAATTGAAAACAAAATAAAATTTTACAAAAAGACTAAGAATAAAAATTAAAAATCAAAAGAAGAATGACCAAAGTGAAAATTTTCATAAATCAGAGAACAATTCTGAATTTTTGCATGACTAGCAAAATTTAAGGGGAGAAAAGAAAAGAGGGGGTAAAAAGTGTCATTGGTGATAAACTATGCCACCACCAACTACACGTATTGCCCTAACAGGAAGAGGATGCTAGGGTACTTTCAACAACACAATGAAAGGGAGATTTTGACCGTCGGGAGATGCTGCTTGAAAGGTGTGGGCACCTCCCACACGCTGAGGCATGCACTTGCCATCTATTTTTTGGTTGTTTTTTTATATTTAGTCAAATATTAAATTGTCTTTCAACCAACTTGATAATAAAAAAAAACATAATAAAAATACAAAAAAGTCATTGGATGTTAGATTTTTTTTTTTTTTGCTTTCAAGGGCATTTAGTCATTTTACCATGCTTTTTTTTTTAAAAAAAAAACTTATTTTCCCATAATCAATTTAGCAATAACTAATATGCATCTTATGAAAAAACTCAATGCCTCTGATAATCGGTTTAATATTTTTGGACATGAAGGGAAAAGATATCATTATATTATTCCAATACACAATGCAAATAAGTTAGTGTTGATAATGTTTTTCCATATCTAATTAGCTTTGTTAATATTAAACTTGGATTAGATATTAGTCGGTCTAAGATTTAAAATATGAATTGAATTAGTTAAACTAAATCAATCCAAAACTATGTTATTTTAATTTTTTTTTAAAATCTTAAAACCACATTATTTTTTTAGAAAAAAAATAATTAAGTTATTTAAGTTTAAAGTTTAAACAATCAATTTTACCTAAATTAATTTAAAATTCAGCCTAGACATGTCCCATATTAACCATTCTTGCCATTTAATAACGGTGATAATAAAACAAACAAATCCAAAAAAGAAGGCAATCAGATTGCGATCTCGGAAAAAAAAAATGTCGGACAAAACATCAACTTTTTAGAAAAGAGTCTAAAGACAGAAATCCTGTTACGTGGCACACTTTAACTGGTAAGTTCCCTTTCTATCTCCAAAAGGAAAACTAAAAGCCCGCAAAATCTTCCCTATCTGTCTTTCAACACCATCGACAAATTTCCTCTCCGCTTTCTCAGTACCCAAACATAACCTCGCTTACTCTCCCTCCAAAAACAGTAAACTAAAAGCATGTTTAATATTTCAGTAGTGATAATTTTTAAAGTATTTTTATTTAAAAATATATTTATTAATTTTTTTAAAGAACTTGGCCGCAATATTACACACATTTTTAGAGTCATTTGTTTTTATATTTTAAAAATATTTTTTTAAAAATTAAATTTTTTTAAATTTTTTTTTAAATCATTTTAATAACTACAGCACAAACAATAGCCACCGAAAAAAAGGCAATGTCAGGAGACCCACCTAGAGTGCTGGCCATGAACAGCATCAGGGAACGGGAAAACAAGGAACCAGAAAAGCCGGCAACGAAGAAGAAACCTACCAACGAGAAACAACCGCCGCAAGAAACGGAGTCCAACAACAAGAACAAGAAGAAATGCGGCAGTGAAAAATTCGTAGTTGAGAGACAAAAGTCCATGAATGCTTCCTGCTCCTCTGACGCCTCGGAACACTCGTCGCCGCTCGGCCGGGAGCCGTCATCGTCCTTGTCGTGGTCCAGTGGGGAATGGCGGCAAGAAGGATTGCGGTGGTGAAGGAAGAAGCAATGTGGTGGTGGTGGTGAGAGTGAAGTACTTACTAGTGGGGGGGTGATAGTACTGATAACTTTCAACTTCAAAGTAAAAAATAGGTGTGCTGGGTTACACCTACTACTGGTAAGTTTTTGAACCTCCCTCTCCCTCTCTGTTTTGTTCTTTTTGTGTATTTTTTGTAAGCGTGTTTGAATTGGGTGTGTTTTTATTTGGATATTGATGTTTAGTAATTTGTGGAACTTCAAGAATTGAGAGGTATTGATGGTAAAGGTTTTAAAAAGGCAAGATTTTGCATTTGGTATTTGATGTTGAGTGGTTTAATGCTCCTGCTTGTTTATAAGAAATAGAGATTGAAAAACAAGTAGGAAACTAGTCATTGACGACAAAAAAAGGAATAAGAATTTATGTTGAAATTGGGTTTAGAACATGGTAAAAGTAAGTGGGGTTCATATTAAATTGCAAATTGTTGCACTCTTGTTATTTTCTCATGTCAAAGAAGGCACTTGCTATGACAGATGAAAGACTCATTAGCAATGAACCAAGGAGTGCGCTTTCTGGTAAGAGGCCCTTGCGAGGCTAATAATCTGCTTCCATTAGTAGTGAGCATCTGCTGTAAAAGTGATGTTTCATACAAGAGAACCTCAGGGCGTTATTTGATGCATCATCCTGTTGATTTAGCTGAATGATTGATGAAATCTTTGCTCTTATCATATTTATGTGAAATTTAGCCATAGTTGGTTTATAATCAATCTATGTAGTGCAAAATATTTATGATCATGAAAGAGAGAGAGAGAATCTGTCACTAAATCTTGAATTATTTTGGCATAAAACCTTAAAGAAGTGATTGATATTACTATTATTTTCACTGATGTGGCAAGATGCTCGTATCTTGAGGGGGTTCATTGACATAGTTTATTCCCGCGTTAATTAATGCCAGAGATGTGTGTCCTGTGCATTCTGAGGATTCATCCCCGTCTCATCTGTGGTCATGCTCCGGGAGCAAGATCCTGCTATTCACAGTCCTGCGGGGCTAGCTAGACCTCACCAAAACTCATCGATACGAAAATAATTTCCTTTCCAAACCAATAGAGACTGGTGTCCCATTAACTTTGAATTAATGCTTTTATTAATAATAAATATGTGGATTATATTTTTACTTTAAATTCATAAATCAAATATTAGATTCATTAATCTAATATTATATGGATATTAAAGATAAATTAAGCTTTTATTAATAATAAATATGTATTTATACGAATATAATAATGTCACGTGTAACCAACCGATTGACTACAAGGCATATTAAACTAACAAATCCGATGTTAAATTGGGCTCGGAATTTTTCAGGTGATTTCAAGGCTATTTTCTTGTGATACGTCACTTATCACTTATTGAATAGTTGTATATCTCAAAATTAGACCCGGAAGTTATTGTTTTGGCTATTTTAGTTATTTTCTTATATATTTTTTAATTTTAATTATTTATTTTCTACTTAGTTTATATTTTTTATTTAGGTCAGTGTTTTAAGAGTCATATAAATTGTTGGGGTGTTTTTTATTATTATTCAAATTATTATTTAGATATAATAAAATACTAGAGAGATTTATCTCCACTTAACCTTTGAGCTTTAGAACATAGTCTTTATCTTTGCTATACCTGAGTTAGATTTAAAGCAAATCATGACCAGAAACATGATGGTTTATATTCAGTTTGTTAACTTGTAAACGTTCTGCATTCCGTGGCAGGATGCAAATTGCCAGATATTTTGCCTGTAATATAATTAAGTTTTGAGCTTTTTCACAAAGTTGCCGTCGCTAATTAATTTTTCCCCGCTTTCTAAAAGATCCATGCTATGCCACTTTTCATGATGAAGATTGGGGAGTCCCAGTCCATGATGACAAGTATGTCATGCACAAAACCCTTTGGATAATCTTCTTCCAAAGCAAAGGGGATCTGGTAGCTTCCTCAGTCTGTGATCATTTCTTTTGATGTGCAGGAAGCTGTTTGAACAGCTAAGCCTATCAGGAGCTTTGGCTGAACTTACATGGCCTGTCATCCCTAACAAAAGGCATATATTTAGGCATTGGTTATTTCAATTAAATGTGTTTGTTATGATAGATGCACTTCACTTGCTTGGTGTACTGGCATTCAATAACCAAAAGGCAATGTGAATTGTCGATGCTCAAACTTTTAATGGGTTTCACTTGGTTGACACGGAGTTATCTGCATGCAGGGAAGTCATTTTGGATTTTGATCCAATTGCTAATGAGAGAAAGATAGCACTTCCAAATGCTCAAACTTTCTTCCTAGTGTCAGAAAATTCCGATCAATCGTTGAAAATGCTCATCAAATGTGCAAGGTGGAGATATGAACTTTTCTATTCATTTCTTGCGTGTTGATTAATTCATGTTGTAAGCCTAATATTCGACTCCCTTTTTTTTTGCGACTTTTGTTAATAACTCATGGTAAAGAAAGCTCTGGGCTCGGTATAATATTGTTGAAGATTGTCCCAACCCATGACCTCCAAACTGCTGTAAACTCGCAGCTTGTTGTTGATGCTGCAGTTCATAGATGAGTTTGGCTCTTTTATTAAACACACCTCGAACTTTGTCAACCATAAGCCAATTCCGATATTCCCACCAAGTTCCAGTCAAGACTCCAAAAGCAGAGCTCATAAGCAAGGACACGGCAAGAAGAGGGTTTTGAAGTGTTGGTCCAACAGCTATATACTCATTCATGCAAGCGGCTGGACTAACAAATGACCATCTCATAAGTTGCTTCAGATTCCAAGTGGACCACCAAGGGAGAAGCAAGGGTAAAGGATGGCTATCTTGAGGCGAAGACCAAAGTGAAAGAAATTGTAGGATTCAATGGATGCTGGATTATCTGGTGGTGCAAGTAAATTTACATGTTGAATCGACCTGGATTTAGTGACTTTTCCTGGTGGAATGGGAAACTGAATGGATGAGATGTTAGAATAATCTCTGTGATAATGTTTTCGCTTCCACACGTCTCAAATGGTAGGATTCAATTTTATTCATGGAATGTCCATCATGGTCCAACTAATTTTCTGTGATTGAAAGAGACTGCTGTGCTACTTTAGATTTTTGAAGTCGTAATCAAGTTCTGCTCACGTAAAATGATTCAGTGAATGCAGGTATTGCGACAAAAAATTCACTCACGGTTACATGAACATTTCATGTCGGTATTTCAAGTTCCATGTTCCTTTCCTTTTCAAGGTTGAGGATTGATTCTTGAATTATTGTAGTCAAATAAGCTTTCCGACTTACATTTAATTAGCACTTTTCCTTTTGGATTACGGCAAAAATATTCTTCTAGACATGGCTGCTGCCTGCGTGGCTGAAAAATTCGGATGTCTTGCTTGGAATAGTCATCAGTCACACCTCAAATTCTTGGTATGCTAAAGAATGGTATGCTAGAAAATATTAATTAGACTGGAATAGATTGTACTGAACTTAAATAATTGTTTTGCATTGTGATTGGTGAGGTTTAGATTGGATTGAATAATTTGTTTTTATTTCATGTTTAGTAGATATTAGAAGGAATTTTGTTTGTCTGAGATCTAGACGAGTCTGGTTTTAAAAAATAAAAAATTGATTGATTTGATTTTATTCGTTTAAATTTTTAAATTGATCTATCACCTAGTTGTGATAAAACATAAGTAAAAATTACATTGTAGGTAAAAAATACATTTGACTTTTTTTTAATATTTTTGGTCAAAATAAGGTTGCTTAGATTTTTTAAAAAAATTTGGGTGAACTCGAGTTAACTCTCCTGACCCGTGATTCAAGCCTTGCCTCACGCTGACTCTCGAGTCAAGTTTTAAAACTAT
>Ga0307517_10007605_pt1 | contig 15755 bp, 4 predicted proteins | sample 23_EM_MG_FD_194515 | JGI IMG/M metagenome (GOLD analysis project Ga0307517, IMG submission 194515) | Populus trichocarpa ectomycorrhiza microbial communities from riparian zone in the Pacific Northwest, United States - 23_EM | ecosystem: Host-associated > Plants > Roots > Unclassified | place...
AGGTAAGTAAAAAACTTAATTTTACCAATTAATGTAGCCAGCATATATATAGCAGTACTGAATGCCACTTCTTCAATGTAACAGTACATGTTCTTCCAATCCATGTTATGGTTCTCAGTAGAAGAATTTTCTAGATCATAAATTTTCATAGACTAATAAATAAACATCATTTCTAAACCTCAAGTTGATTTGGAACCCGAATAATCTTGGCTCGGGTTGGGTGTAAAAATACTACAAATTAACTTGATTTGATTTATTCAACTTGGTAAAAACCTACTTTAACTTTGATTTGTTTTTAGAAAAAACAACGTCGTCTAGATTTGAATTTTTTTTTGAACAAAAAAGGTTAATATCCTAGCTTAACCTGCTTATCCTATGAACAAGGTCTAGCGTTGAGTTAACCTAGTTCGGGTTTAATAACAAAGCTAATAATTAATAAAAAGAACTGAGAGTGGGGATAGCATTCAAAATTAGATGCATTGAATTACAGATGTATTGCGGTAGGTGGAGAATGCATTACAATTTACGTCCTCTGGGGCACGTTAGATAGAAATTTGCAGCAGGAGAAATTAAGCCTTCAAAGGAGGATCGATGGCCATAAATCCATTGCTGGTATTCAATTCATTACTTTGAAGGGGGGGAGAGGTGTCGGTTCTGATCAATCAGTAAGGAAACATTAAATAGGGTTCATGCCCCAACAACCAAAGGGAGGCCCTTTATTGTTTATTATTGTTTGTTGGAACAGGTACTCAATTTAAACATCACATTTATCGATCACTACCTAAATTTTCTTTAATGTTTTTTTTTTTTAATTTTTATGGAAAAAATTTTATAAGAAATAAAACTAAAATAAAAAACCAAATATTTATTATAAATTTAAAAATTATCAGTTTGAATACAAATTATTTAAATAACAGGTGCTAGAAGATGAGGCGTAGGCAGATCTTTGTCCATATAAGGGACAAGTTGGACCATATGCACCACTAATATTTGACAACAGCTGCATGTACAACCACCTAAGTGTGACTGTCTTAGCAGTAAGCCAAGCTATAAAAGCTTAAACTTGTTCTTGTACAGGCACACACCGGGAACTTCGGAGATTGAGAGCTTGAAGTTGATTGCGAGGAACCAATGGTCCATACACTACAACTTGTTTGTAAATCTTTGGCTGTATTGTTAGAGATATTGTAAACCCGATTTCTATCGGGTTCACCGGAAGATCCAACCTCCAATCATAAATTCGCATCGAGTTCTGGATGGGAAAAAAGATTGTCCTTGTATCTCTCTTGCAATTAAGTGATATATGTTTCCTGAAAAAAAAACCAATCAGTTAATTTAAAAAAAAATAATAACTTAAGAAAATAATTTTTGAAACCCAACTTACCATGAACTTCTGAGTTTGGCTCTCTTGAACTGCTGCATCCCTTTCCGACGATCATTATTTTGCATGTGAGTTTCTACAAAAAGGTCCATTGGTCTTGGTTCGCATTCAAGAACCATAACCTGTAAAAGAAAATTGTTATTAGTTAAATATTTTCATATAAAACAACAATTTTAAAAAATAGATGTAATAAAAAAAATCTTACATCCGCTTCGCATGCAAAATGAATGGAATAGATCCGCTGGTGTGCGTGATAATTGAACCATGAATCTCCATGTTTCAGTTCTATGCCTCGAACCATGACTGTTGTACGAAACACTTAGACATCATATGTTGTATATAAGCTTCCCATATATCCTTTGAGATGTGTGGAGGTCTGAAATCCCTCCAAACCGTCACGTCTCCTTAGCTTGGAAAACCGTTTTCTTTAGCATTTTTTTATTTTTTTACGCATTATATAAAAAATCATGTAACCTATATGACAAAAATAAATTATCGGTTAAGATAATAAAAAATAAAAAATAAAATTTTAACATTTAAATAAAAAAATATTACATTGATAGTTCAATTTTACCTAGTTTCGCTATGATTCTCCCAAACCCTCATAGAAACAACATTGTCGACCCTATCCCAATGAAATTTTCCTTGCACATCAAATTTGTAAAAGAACTAGTTCATTAACATTAAAAAACTAACCAAATTAAAATAATCAAAAGAAAAAATGTTTAAGTATATGTTAACCTTGAACTTTCCAAACCATGCATTAGTCATAGGTTTCTATTTAAGATTTTTTGAAACCTGACTCCGCTGAAACAATAACACTTTCATCGATGATTTCATTGCCGATATGATTGTGTGAGAAACCTCCATATTTGCAAACTTGACATTCCATTCGTTAATTAAAATTAATTATTTAAAAGTTATACACTGTTGTTTATTTTTTAATCGTGCAAGAATGAAATACAAATTTGCATTGAGTGGTCATGTTTCCACTGAGCAATGTACTTTCTAGTATATAAATCCCGCTCAAAATGGACACCCTCTTTACGAGGTGACATCACATTCGACGAGCCTGCGTCAAGAGAGGATGCTTGTGCTTGAGGTGCTTGTTTATGGTCGATATTTAGCTACTCATGGTCATCAGAAGCGCTGCTAGAAGAACTAGGAGCGCTCATGTCTGTATTACGCATTAATGACTTTCCCATTGCTTCTATACAAATTAAAGGATTAAAAAAAAGATAATAACATTCATATTTTATAAAAAAAATTGACAACACTTTCTCTGTATGAGAGACTACATAAAATTTTATCATTTCTAGAAATACGCATCAATAAATAAAACCACAAACCAATTGATTTTATTTATGATTAATATATTTTTATATATGATGGCTTTTCAGTGTTCTGAAGTTTGGTTAGCCTTATCATATCATTGTTTCAAGTATATCTGCATGCCTAGAAAAGAAAAAGATTGTTAAAGCATGGATAAGATTACAAGGTTGACTTGTGGTTTGTGGTCATGGTAGCTCAATTTACACTATTTTCAATTGTCATAGAAGCACATTTTTATAGCCCTAATTAAGGACAATATCTTAAAAAATTCAAAACTTAAGCTTACAAAATTAATCAACATAAAGAAAGAATAAATTATAAGCCATTAAGGACAAGAAAAAAGTTCCATGCAAACATAACAAAATAAAAATTAGTTAAAACAAAATAAATCAATTGGTTGTGGAATCTCTAGAAACCAATCAGTCAACTGGTTTTGAAATCTCTAGAAACCGGTCGACTAGTTCCTCTGCTGTACAAATTTCATCAAACAACTTCTAACATGAAATACAAAATAATAATAAATTAAAAAAATAACAATCCATAAGAAAACATAACAAAAAACTACAAAAAACATAGCAAATAAAAACCAAAAAAGAAAAAGAAAATGATGGATCATACCAAGTTTAACTATTGGTTTTGCTTTTGTTTTTTACTCTATTAATCCAACTTAGTAAGGTTTGTACAATTGGTTGTGAAATCAAAAGAAAACAAGCACATGCTAGGAGCATCATTTGGCAAAAAATTAAGCTTTGAAAACCCAAGAGTGGTAGGATATTTACCTAGCAAGGTCGTGGAGGTGTGAGGGATGAAGGATGAAGAAGTTATAGGGAAGATAAGGTGAGAGAGAAGAGATTGACAAAGAGAGAAGAGAGGAAAAGAGAAGAAGAAGACGCGTTTTATTATGAAATTACCGATTTTGGTCTTTTAATTCAACTTTTTACCGACAAAATTATCGACGAACAATTAAATATTTATATTTTTCAGATCCATCAGTAATTTAATTGATAATTAATATTTGGAAATTTTAATTAAACTTGAATTTTTTTGAAGACCCCCCAAAATTATCAGATGAATTTTTAGTCCGTTAGTAATTTCATTTGAAATGGTCAGTGGCAAAGCCATGCAATTTTTTCCAACTCTTTAGAACTCTTTGAGGGGCTTATTCTATTGGTGGTTCCATCTGAAATGGTTAGTGGCAAAGCCATGTAATTTTTTTCAACTCTCTCGAACTCTTCGAGGGGCTTAGTTTGCTGGTGAATCTATCTAAAATAGTCCGTGGCAAAGCCATATAATTTTTTTCCAACTATTTGGAACTCTTTGAGGGGATAAGCTTGTCGATAATTTTGCTGGTATTTACATTCCATTGATAATCTCATCGGTATAAAACAATTTTTAATTACAATTGTTCTTGTTTTTCCTATCCATCCAACTTGCAAATACATTAAAATCACAATACAGTAACATCATTTTTATTCATAATAATAAAATCATAACACTAAATATTCCATCAGTGTTAACAATAATTCATTATAAAGGAATAACCATAAAGATTACATTAAAGTCAATTTCATTACACATTGATGTATTACGATTTAATCACAATTGTCCCCTCCTCCTTTTCTTCTTCTTCTTCAATTTTCATCATCTTCATGTCTATCATAATCTTCTTCATTGAATTGATATTTGTCGATATCATTATTTTTATTGGCTTCTGTATGTCCACTAGTTCTCAATACATCATTTAACTCCTCAACGTTAACATTAACAAAAATATTCTCAACAATAAAAAAATTTGAATTTTCTTCTAAGTCGGTAGAGAGAGCAACTCGATATGCATCAACTAACTCATTAATATAAAAGACATCGTCTCCTATATTTACTTCATCTTTACCTTTCTAAACAACTTGGATACGACCCTTGAGTTTTTTTACCAATCAACCCTAGAACTATCTTTTCTAAATGAAGTAGTGTATGCAAAATAAACTTGTTGGTATTGCTTGACAAAAACAAAAACATCATTTACCTTGCGAAGTTTAGCCTATGTATTAATTTCGACCAAACCATGATATGGATTTACTCTGATTCTTCTATCGGTGGTATCATACCAATAACTTTTAAATAATAAGACTTTATTAAGCTTGCTATAATATTGTAGTTTAATAACCTCTTATAACTTCTTATAATAATCAACTTCAAACTCATTAGAAATTGATTCCTTAACACAAATTCCACTATTATAGATCTTTTTACCCTGACTATAGATTTTAATATGAAAGACATATCCATTGATGAAATACCGGTTATAGCACTTGACCTTTCTTTTAGGACCCAAACAGAGTAAATTCAAACTTTCACTAGCATTCCCTCCTAATTGATAAACTCAATACATGATTACAACCGGAAAAATATTGACAAATTGCTACTTGAGGGTAGTTTCCTAAAGTGATGTCTTAGAACATAATTTATTCTTGTTCTCAAGTGAGGCTAAAAATAGTCAAGATAACTGTTGAGATCTTTTCTACAATATAAGCCTCGTATATCAAAACCTCAACATGCGTCTTATTTTTAACCTTTTTCTTTAGGTTGAACAAGTATATGAATGTTATTAAATGAATGTCTTTAATTTTTTTTTAAAAAAACAATAAAAAATTAATTAGGATACATGTGTAATCCCTAACCTCTCAAATGAATACATCTATCTATACTAGACAAGAGCTTTAACTTTTACCTCAAATGGTAAATGTATGGGTATATGCTCTATTGAGCCGAAGAAAGATAGAGATAATATCATCTCAAGTTTGGAGATTGTGTGGACGATATTTGTTTCAAGTTTCTCCATATGTTGGGTATGTAGCTTGTTAGAGAATATATCTATAAAAAAATGACTGATCTCTGTGAGTGCATCCCATATCTTTTTTTGGTACCAAATCCTAGTAAGCAAGTGGAATTAGTGTTTGTATAAACATGTGGAAGTCATGACTCTTCATTCCATACAATTTGACATCCTCCAAATCCACCAACACAGATATGTTTAAAACATATCCATAAGAAAAACACATACTCTTAAGTTATTGGTAGACAAGTAACTGTGCATTTTTATCTAAGACAAAACTAGCTTTAGGTTTAGCGACCCATCACCCATCATAAACCAACTTCATATTCTTACAGTGACAAAATAAAAGTATATCCATTCTAGCCTTCATGTTGTCCTTTGTCTTTCTTTTCACGTCCATCAATGTGTTAAAAATATTTTCAAACACATTCTTTTTTATATGTATGAAATCTAAATTATTGAGGAGAAGATTAGTTTTTCAATAAGGAAGCTTTCAAAAAATACTTATTTTACCCAATTATAGGTCACACCAAAACCAATAAACTTTTATTTATCAAATTGAAAACCAAACACAATACACTCATATTGCGAGACTAAGTTATACAATTCTTCACCAGAAAGTACCACCAGTGCAATATCCTTTTCAACTCTACCAACAAAGTAGTCATTTATATTCCTGTACTTGTGATCGATTGGGAAGAACCGTTAGTGGCAATAAAAAAAAGATATTTTACCACTATTTGTTAAGGTAAATGCCTTGTTATTTTCCATACATTATGAAAATAATAATTTCTCATACGCGCTTCAAACATAAACCATCTCATAGCAGGAGAATCATTAATAGCAGCCTTTATCTAGAAATTTTGTTTCCTCGAGACATCATACATCAAAGTCCTGGATGACAACAACTGCTTGAAGTAATCAATCAACGGTCAAAGACAAGCATCTATATTCCTACTTGGACTATTAGGTCTAGGTATGATCGTAGATAAGAACATGAACTATGACCTCATACACATCTCTGATGGCAAGTTGTAAATCATGAGTATCACTGATAAACAAGAATATGATGCAGCAAATAACCTAAATGGATTGAATCTATTAGTAAATAACCCAAGATGTATATTCCGTGGTTCTATTAAAAATTAAAGATGCACCATATTAAAATGTATCTAGGCTTCACCACTGGAAAGGTACACCAGACTCCACCCACCACATCATGTAAATAATACCATGTCATGTGCTTAAAAATCTTTGAAAACATGGATAACCTTTGTAGTTTAGGAGTGATTGAGAACTATCTAAGTTTTTTATGTGCGATAAGAGTCCTTTCGCTGCTAGTTATGAGTTTATACTAAGCATGCCCACAGGTTTTGCACTCAATCAAATATATATTTTCAAGGTAGTACAACATGCAAAAGCTTGGACACATTTTAATTTTCAGGTATCTTACGACAGGGGGCTTCATTATGGATTTAACAGCATAAAAGTTATATTTCAGCCTATGGCTTTTAGGTAAAATGTTTCTCGCCCATTTGATGATTTTATCATAACCGGACTTGCTTAACCCCATTATTTAACTTGATAATAAACACTTATGCAACAACCAATAATTTACTGTAATTTGTGAACTCATCCCATAATGGTTTGTCGGAATCTTTCAAAAGATCAAAAAACCTGGTTGTGTTTTTATTTGGTTCTTTATCTACGATGAAATATTCACCTACATAACCTTAATTTACTCATCTCATCCATAACCATACTCCTATAAGGATCTATATCCTATAAGGATCTACTTCTGTATTTAGTTTTGCTTGCTTAATGTGAGGAATCTTAAAAACAAATTGATCAAGAACAAGGCTACTGCTAAGAATGAGTATTGTGATAAAATAAGGGGTTACTATTTTTTACCAAAAAAAAATGGACGAAGAAGAAGAAGAAATTAGGGAAGGGGAGAAGGGGGGTCGATTGCCAGATTATAACTTAAAAATACCAATGGATTCATCGATAGAGAGTAGTGACAGGTTCACTTCATCAGTAATATCATTTGTAATAATCACACGTCATTTTTTTTTTCATTCTATAATTTCCAACTGCAATTCCCTTGATATACATTGACAAATTTTTTTTGTCAATATATACCAAGGGACATAGCAACAAAATATTATGTCGGTATATGTCACTGTAATTTATCGATGGTAAAAATTCCATTCATATTTTCGTTTGTATTTGTCAATTTTCTGGTAGTAAATTTCAAGCTCTCCAAATTTTTTGTTGAATTTCTTAAGTAGATTTTCCATCTCATTTTATGTTCCCACAATCTCTTTGAATCGACTAATCATGATAAGTCCTAGCTAATTCAGTGATTCAATGAAATCTATGCTTACTGTAAATGGAAATTTGGAAGTGTTAATTAGATTAAATATCTTCGAATTTAAAACTTAGTAATATGAGAATTTGGATAGATCACAAGGCTAGCTAGCTAGCTTAGGGAATGCAGTATATATGATATGCCATTACATAACGAGGAAGAGATTTTTAGGCCGATCGAGTGCTTGCTTAATCAAATGACTTGATACATTAATGCTGGACCATCATAATTAATAAGGTTGAGTTAATGTTGGAACCTACAAGTTGTCAGATACCAAACTACACGAAATGCAAGTAAAGAAATTAAATCATGCGTACGTTATATATATGCCATCTTGTTGATATATATGAAAACATGCGGTTTCCTGCTTCCTCATTTACTGCACATATATTGTTGTTAGGGCTAGGGCAAAAGGTAATGAATGAGAGAAGAAATGCAAGATTAAGAAGCTGAACGGGAATGGATATAAACTTGAACTTGAACGTACGAGAGACAGAAAAATACATCAAGCAGATGCAATTCAAAGCTGATAAGACAGAAAAAATCTCCTTGGTTTTCCTTTGGGAAACCTAAACGCTCCATACGTATATGGCAATTGTCAAGCAAATGTTAAGAGATTGTGGATTCATACACTTACTCCATAGTAATGGCGTAGACTCAATATATACTACATACAGGTGTTACTCTAGTCTGAATTAAGTACCTGTTAAGTCGATACGTAAAATTTAACGTAGGACTTGAATAGAATAGTTGGTTGTGTGTCTTAAAGCTGAGAAGTTAACTCGATGAAGTTGGATTTGAGGTAGCGATCATTTGTAGGTTTGTTTTAAATGTTAAGAAAGAGAGGGTTGGATTTTGGGGCATTAAAGTGGCATCTACTTGCCACCTTTAATGCTTCGCTTGCCCTCCTTTTAATGGATTTGATGGAAGCAATTTAAGGACCCTCTTTAGTAGACACGCCTCTCTTGCATGAATGCTGTTCTTGAAAATCCAAAGGAAAGAAAGAGTGGGGGAGTTCACTGCCTCTACTTTCTGTTTGTTTACAAAGTTTTCCTCAATTGGGTCTTCTCCTTTCACTCATCTCACTCCTTTTCTACTCCCTCAAGTTAGAAATTCGGAAACATGCAGAGCCAAAAGTGAAGAAATTTAACTGGTCAGGCAACCTGAAAAGAGAGCAAGAAGTTTTGAAGGATAATGAAACTCACAGAGCTGTCTTTAGCTCCGACACAGTTTGTTCTCGAAAAAAGTACGAACAGTTCATCATCAGAATCTGAAAACAACCCTTCCAGGAAGAGGAAGTTCTCCTCTGATCAGTACCTGCCCAAGAATGGATCACCAATCCAAGCAAGTGTCGACCTTCATGTTAAAGACCCACTACCATTGGATTGGGAGCAATGCCTTGATCTTGAAGTATCGATCTCTCTTTCATTCTATATATATTGCTTATTTGACACATTTTAACTATACAGTTTTTCTAGTTATAGAAGTACTGAAATGTCATAGTTTAATGCCCACACATGTCAATAAGACTAAGACTTGCAATACTGTGAAGCTTATTTTCAAAGAAAGTATAAAGTTTTTCTCGATTCTGACTTTTCTCAAACATGCATCTTCTTAGTACTTCAATGAAGTACATATGCTTTCTTGTCACTTCAATTGTCTGATATTGGCTAACATTTTGTTTTTTGCAGTCAGGCAGAATGTATTATCTGAACAGAAAAACACTGAGAAAGAGTTGGAACTGGCCCCGGAACCAAAAGCTAGACCTTGAGCTCAATATGTCATCAACAGTAGTTTCAAACTGTCTTGATCAGTGCAGCAGCTCCAACAATTCACTTGAAGCTTCCAACAAGATCCATGCCCCAAGCAACAGCAACATGGTAGCTTTGGCATGTTTGAATTGCCATCTTCTTGTCATACTCTCCAAATCCTCTCCTTCTTGCCCCAACTGCAAGTATGTCCACTCTCTTCCAATCCTTCAATCCCCACTGCCAAAGGTCTCTCCCTCCAGGTCCTTGAGTACTTTAAGCCTCTTGAACTAATGGCCTCAACTCGAGATACAAAGTATGTAGTCGGCAAGCAGAATCATAAAATGATCATGTGATGAAGTATGTATGTTATGATCAGATCGATGTTGTACTTGTTCATAAAGGGAAAAAAAAAAAAACGAACTAAATATAATCTGGCTATGAAAGCTTAATCTTCCTGTAATCTACTTCTACAAATCGATTGCTTTGATGATTCTTCTGTGCCCGTACAATTTGCTACTTATTTTGATCCTTAATTGCCATGTCCATCAACACACAGTGGTTCATTAATTATGAGGAATAAAGATCATATCTACAAATTCTGAATCCGGGGTCACCTTTCCAAGGCAAAATAAATATTGAGAGCTGATCACAGCAATACGGTACAGCTGCTTCAGTTTCCAAAACCCATTCCAGTTGTTGGGTATTAATTGATATTTTGACGCCTCAAAAATAGAAAGTTAGAGTTTTTCTATCCCAAAAGTTACAACCTAAATTGCAAAGAAACCTCTCAATCTTAACTACTTCTTGAAAAATAAGCTACAAATTAAACTATTTAGATAACTATTTAGATAGTGGCTAAATCGATTGTTTCGGGTTTTTTTTCATGCATGTCTCAATTAAGAAGACTTTAAATTAATTATAAAGATTTTCTTGATATGAGAGAACATGTTTCTTTAGTTTTTTGATATTTTTAGTAATAAAAACTGCAAACATACTAATTATTAATTACAATGGAAATTGCAAGCATATTATTACAAGTTTACCGCTAAAAACTTATTGAATTACAAGTCTATTGTTATCAATTTATAATTACATGTTTATTTGATCAACATGTTTTGAAGATCATGGGAACCTGATAAAAATATTTTGAAGTTCCTGCAAGCTTGAAGTATATGCCGTACATAGATCCCTTTTTGCATTATAACACTACTAATGTTGATTAATTTCTTGTTTTAAGAATCATATAGTTACGAAAATCTTTACCAACTCTAATTAATCAGCAACCAAGTCTAGATTCATGTCCTATACTTCATTTTTTTATTGGTTAATTTTGTGAATAACATCGATCTAAATAAGTCTCATTTGTAATTTTTTTTTAACAAAACTTGAAAAGTCCCAACTCGAGTTCTTGTCAAGTTTGGTTCTCTAAATAAATCAAGTGAGAGTTATCTTGATACGATGACAGATCCAAAAACAAAAAACAAAAATTCAAAAAACAAGAAAATGACATAAAATACAAAGATTTAAAGCTCAGATTTAAAAACAACTTGGACAACTATTAAAAAGAGGTTTGTCATTAAAAAAATTTGAAGCTAACAATTTTTTTTTAACATTGAGACAATAATGTATTGTATTGATTCTGGTCAACTCGAGCTAACTCGTCAAAACCGTGACTTAGATTGTGGATTTCAATGGGTTCAATATCATTTTTTTTAATTTTAATTATATGATAATTAATGAAGACCAATTCAAAATCAACCAAATATTAAAGGAAGAAATTAAAAAAAAAATTTAAAAACCCAATATTAAAGGTTATTTTTCTTTAAAAAAAGAGCCAGGCTAGTCGTGCAGGCTGAGTGGCCCAACACAGCAATGCCTTAAAAAAGCATAAGCATATGTGTATGGGTCAGGTAACATAGATGACTATTAAAAAGTGGTTTGACTTAAAAATAATAATAATTAAAGCTCACATCTTTTTTTAAAAGACATTTAGAAGATGAAGTATTAGATCGATTTCAGTCAACTTAGATTAACTCGTCAAATCCGTGACCTAAGTTGTGGACTCCAATGAGTTCAATAAAAAAATTTTATTTTAATTATATGAAAAAAATGAAGATTAATCCAAAATTAACCAAATATTAAAGGACAATTTTTTTTTAAAAAAGAAAAACAATAAAAAAATCATCAAAAACCTAATACTGAAGGTTCTTTTTATAATAAAAAAAACAGGTTAGGCCTAGATGAACCAATGCATCAGGGCCTTAAAAAGGCCCAGATGTGTGGACTTGGGTCATGTAACCTGAATGACCAGTAAAAAATGGTTTGATTTTTTTTTTTAAATCGAAGCTGAAATTTAGAAAAAAAACATTTAGATTATGAAGTATTGGATCGACTTTGGTCACCCTATAATAACTCGTGAAACCTATGACTTGGGTTGTCGACTCCTATGGGTTCAATAACATTTTTTATTTTAATTATATGATAAAAGAATAAAGACCAATTCAAAATCAACTTAATATTAAATGATAAAATTAAAAATTCTTAAAAAACCCAATGTTGAAGGTTAAAAATAAAGGCTAAGTTAGGTACGTAGGCCTGAGTGGCCCAACCTGGTTGTCGACTCCCATGAGTTCAATAATATTTTTTATTTTAATTATATGATAAAAGAATAAAGACCAATTCAAAATTAACTTAATATTGAAGGATGAAATTAAAAATTCTTAAAAAACCCAATGTTGAAGGTTAAAAATAAAGACTAAGCTAGGTACGTAAACCTGAGTAGCCCAACATTTTAGGACCTTAAAAAAAGCCAAGTGTGCGGGCTTCAGTCAAGCCCACGCTCTTGGGCTATATTTGTTTGTTTGTTTGTTTTTTTTATATATATAAAAGGCATAAGACATGTAGTTTGCCCCTTATTTTTTTTTTTAAAAAAGAAGTGACGTGTTAACTATTGGGGCAAACAATACGTCTCCTACTATACCCAGCTTAGAATCCGACCATAACTATAGTGGTTAGAAAATCATGAGGTAGGGTTTTTTTGAGTCGAAAATCCATTTTTTAACCCATTTTCACCCAAAAACACCTAATAAACACTATATAAGTCTTTCTAAACCACATACTAACATCAAATTAACCCAAAATCACCCAAAAAACAAAAAACCGAATCGAAAAAATCAAAATGAAACTCGATATCCTTTTCAGACATGTTTATAGGAAAAAATCACCACCATTAAACTCTCCTTGTTGAACGAAACCTGTTGATACAAAGTTTGACCACTTTTGTTGTCGGTATCATGATAACCAATAATTTTCTCTCTTTTGTTGTTTTTTGGTAACTTTCTCTCTTCTCTTTTAGACATGTTTACAAGGTAAAACCACCACCACCAAACTGTCATTGTTGAATGGAACTCATTGACACCAAGTTTGACTATTTTTATTGTTGGTATCGTGACAACATATAATTTTCTCTCTCTTTTGCCTTTCTTGGTAACTTTCTTCTCTTTTCTCTAACTTAGGAACTGAAAAATAAACAAAATAAATTTTTAGACCAAAATAAAAATTTTCAAGAATTTAGAATGAGCCATATATTTTCTTCATGTTTTAATAAGAAGCTTAATCATATAATTAGACCATAAAAGGATGCAATCGAAAAAGGAAAAAAGTTAGAGAATTTTAAAAAATTTGGTCAAAAGGGCCACTATTCATATAAACAATGGCTGACCTTTTACTTTTTTAGTTTTTGTTAATGAAACCCCAAAGCTAAAACTTATAGACTTAAATTAATTTAACAAGGTGAATAATATAAAAACATTTCCACGAGGAAAACCAAGTATTATTATAATCTACTTGCACTTGTTGGACCTGCATTGATAAACTAAGTGTGTGTTTAGTATTGTGATAGCTTTTATGGTTGTGATTTGAAAATGTAAATTTAAAAAAAGCTATAAATTATAATTTGTCTCAAACCTAAGATTTTACCATAATTTAAGATGAAAATCAGGTTTAAGCAATGAAAACTTAACAACTTTTGAAATTGTGGTCAACCCAAAAACATTTCCAACCTCACATCACCATAATATCAAACAGAGCCTAATATGCTTTTAATAACTTCATTATTTTATGCCTTCCATATTGTCTAGTGATAATAAATAAAATTTGGATTATTCTACAAAACCTAACAGGTTAGACCCAAGATATGCATAGAGCCCAATAAAATAATATTTCTAGAATAGCTGAGTGTCTTACATTAATGGAATGGCCACATGTACCTCCTTGATGGACTGGCCACACGTCCCCCTAAACTAATCTTGCATCTATCTTTAGTGAATTGGTCATATGTACTTTTAGACTAACCTTGCGTCCTTTCTTATTCGACTGGCCATGCATTCTTCCTCAATGAATTGGCTACGCGTCCTTTTAGACAAGGGCTATAACCTCAAACAAAGCTTATACCCCTCGACAAAGCTTATACCTTTAGACAAGGTTTATAACCCTGGATAATATGGCTATAAACATAGCTTATATCCCAAAAAAAACTTATACCTGACTTATACACTTAGACAAACTTATACACTTAAATCCAATTGCTACACCTAAATACACCACCCTATAATCAAACCTGATTTATTCGTTACCAACTACAAAGATAAAATATACATGCATTAAATGAAGGCATGCCCTCCTATCATAATTTAGCCCATATAACGACGTTATCAAATGTTCATACTCAGTGGATGGCCTTGGTCAACAATGAACTGCTAGTTATTGAGAGTTGTTATCCCAAATGATGACCTCTAAGAAAGGTGTCGTAATGTTTTTCCCTCTCTGCCCTTGTCTTCATATAGGTTGGTGTTGTTTATAGCTATATAAATATTTATAAGTCATTAGGTAAAGAGTCCCAACCTTTCAATCATGTTCTTCTTTTTCAATCTCTAATAATCTTTCCTTACATATTCTTTGCAAACACACATAACACAGACTCTAAGGCTTCATTCCTTCTATAATCGTGCTAATTTAAGAATCATAGAGTCCCTTAAGCCTAACATTAGACTTGTTTTATATATATTCGTGAAACCCAAATATAATAATCTCAATCTCTTAACTTACCCATCAACTTTGGAAAAACCTCAATCTTATAGGTTTTTTCAAGAAACCTTATATCAAGAGTTCCTACTACTACAACTAATAATAAACTCCAACCAAACTATAACATCACTGTAGAAAAAAAAAAGTGCTAATATTTAAAAATGCATCAATTTGATGCATTTTCTTTTAAATATCACATAAAATACATTAGCAAACAATATTTATATGCTTTCTCTTTCTTTTATTTAAAGAAATCTATATGCATCTTTTGGTTTCCAAGCCAAGAGCAACATTTTCAAATCTAACTATTTTTTTTTCAACATGTGTCCTTGTTTGAGTGAAAAAGGAGTGGAGATTCTTTATGGATCAAGACAGGTGTCCAAATAAGGATAAAAATGTAATTTCCACTATTTTAAAATTATATGTTCAATAATCTCTCCATTTTTCTTCGATTTGGATAAAACAATTACAATGGGTTTTATAGATCAATTTTTTCTAAAGTAAAAGAAAATGTTCAAGCATAGCTAACCGTTGAAAAAAAGAGGATTAAAACATATGGGAGTTGACCCGATATGACTTGGTCGATTTGATGGGTTCATAGCCAACCTGAACGACCAGTAAAAATATAATTTCACTCAAAAAAATTCAAGACTACATCCCCTTTTTAAAAATTATTGAGATGACAACTTATTGAATCGTCCATGCCAACATGGGTTAACCTGCAGAATTCATAACCTGAGTTATAAGATCATGAGAACCCTATGTTAAAGCTCAATTTTCAATCAACCCGATGTTGAAGGATGAAATTGAAAAAAAATCAATTAAAAAAATGAATTTATTCAACTTGAGTTACCCTACCAAATCAATGATCTGAGTTATGAGACTAGAATAACACCTTAAAAAGTAAATCAAAACAAATTATGAAGCCCAATTCCCAATCAACCCAATATTGAAGGTTAAAATTAAAAATAATCAATTAAAAAAGAATACAAAAGAGACCTT
>Ga0307517_10007606_pt1 | contig 15754 bp, 14 predicted proteins | sample 23_EM_MG_FD_194515 | JGI IMG/M metagenome (GOLD analysis project Ga0307517, IMG submission 194515) | Populus trichocarpa ectomycorrhiza microbial communities from riparian zone in the Pacific Northwest, United States - 23_EM | ecosystem: Host-associated > Plants > Roots > Unclassified | place...
TTAAAAAAAAAAAACTATTTTATAAAAAAAAAAAAAAAAAATAAAAAAAAAACGACCAAGGGATAGGCCACGCTTCTCGCAAACTTCTTCCCCCCCCCTACATTTCACATAGAATCTCAACTTTACCCCGCTTTGCGTCCGGATCAAACCCCTGGCCCACTTTTCCTCGCCCTCTCGTCGCCATGGCGGACCCCCACAACCTCCCCCCAGGGAAGGCAGCCTTTGGTAGGCTCTCAGCCCTCAACTCCCCCTTCCCGTCGCGTTCAGGTACCCCCTCGACAGACTTCCCCGTCGAGTTCATGATGAGGCAACTCGCCCAGGTGAGGAGCGCCCTCAGGCTCAGCAACCAAGACTTCCCGGCTCTCAGCCCAGACGCGCAGGCCGGCACCCTCCCCATCGAATCCATCACAATTGTTCTTCTCTCCCAACTCGTCCAGGGCCTGGTGACCGTCTCACACGAGCGGGGCGGGGTAACCCAGGTGGTCGCAACCATCTCCGAGGAAAACGAGAACCTCAGGGAAGAGCTCCATGACATCTCCGCCCAACTCGCGAACCTCCCCCACACCCAAGAACAACAAACCGCTCCGGGGATCGCCGATCTCCAAGCATCAATATGTGACCTGTCACATCGTGTGTCAGCCCCGACCCCTGCCCCCCTAGCACCGGCCCCCCCCCCCACAAAGAAACCCCCAACCCCCTCCAACTGCCAGCCCCCCCCCTTCAAGGAAAGGGAAAGAAAGGGCCCGTGCACCACCCACACCTCCCTCAGCCGCGGCTGAAGACCCTAAATACCTCATACCATTCTACGATACGAGGCTTGGCAAGGCGTTCGGGGACCCCGAGAAGTACGCCAGGCTCTATCCCAACTCATACGAGGCCGGGGAATTCCGGAAGGAGAGGTACGACCTGGACTCCTTCACCCCAGGCCACCTCCACCCTGACGTCCACCCCTCCCCCTCCTATGCGCAAGCTGCCTCCGGCTTAGGCTCGGGCGGCAAGGGCAAAAGCAAAGCTGGGAAGCCTCCTTCCCCCCAACAAGTTGCCAGTGCGACGGCCCCTCATGTTAAAAAGGGGCCGTCCTCCCTCCCAGGTGCCCAACGACGCTTCTTTGCTCCTCGCCAGTCCCCTTCACCTCACCCGGATGCTCTCACCATTGCTGCTACCTTTCCCGACATCGCCGCTCGCGTCCTCCGCGAATCGAACTGCCTCCTCCCCCTCGGCTTCTCCGCTACTGTTAACCCTCGTAGCTCCGTCTCGCTGACCGTCACCGACAAAGCCACCCCCACCGCCTCGTACGCCCCTTACTTTGACTCCCTCACCAGGGCCCTCAACTAGTCCTTCCCAGTAGGGAACAACCCCTGGTGCACCCTCGTCCTCGCCCCCACAGCTGTTCAATTAGCCATCCACGGCCTCCGCCTACGGTTCCTCCCCCAAGATGAAGAGGAACTCTTCCCATATATCCAGCAAGCAATCCTCAACGACAAAGCGACCCAGATTCTCGCAGCCAGGTACCTTAACCCTAGCAGAGATTCTAGGGAGACCAAGCAGGCCACTTCGGTGGTTGTCACCGTCGACCCCCTCAACGTTTCGGCCCTTACTTCAGGGGTCGTCATCCTCTCTCAGAAACGCAAGGTCGAACTTGCCTTCTCCTCCTCCCGAACCTCCCAGTGTAGAAACTGCTGGAGATACGGACACGCCCATCAACGATGCCCCGCCACCCACCCCACGTGCCCCATCTGTGCGCTTCATCATACTCGCGCGGCTCACAGATGCCAGAATCCGACCTGCCCCAGGAGCGGGAACAATAAGCCAGTCCCATCCTGTTGTCCGACCTCGCCCCCCCATTGCTATAACTGCGGTGGTGACCACACTGCCACATTCAGGGAGTGTCCGGCTAGACCTCCCCCGCCTGTCCCAACCAGAACCAACTCGCCTGCCCCCGGGCCAACCGGTCAAGACCCCATGGATTTGGCGGTCGATGGCGGCCCGACATCCACTACTCCCCCGCCCGGGGAGGGTCCCGATGAGGTGGACCTAACAACCCCCAGGCAGCCTCCCCCAGCCGGGCCATCTACGCGCCCTGGCACTACTCATGGTTTCGGTGGTCCTCTCCCCCTGGAGGAACCAAGCCCTTCCCCTGCACCTCGCGATCGTCGGGTTCGTCCCGGTAATGAATAACCGACCCACACCTCCTCACCAGGGTCAAGGGCCGGCCCCTGCCCCTACGCTTCTTTCCATCATTCAACATAACTGCCTTGGGAGCTGGAATGTTTTTCTTTCTTTGTTTGAGTCGTTCAAAGAAGCGACCACCTACCCTTCGATAGTCCTTTTGCAGGATCCGCCTGTCAACAAGGCTCACCTTCCTTCCTTTAATGGTTTTAAGTCCTTTTTTCGCCCGGTTAGGAAGCCACGCGTGGCTGCCTACGTTCATATGTCCTTTCTTTCCAATTACACCGTGCTCCCCAGGTTCAAAGGGGTGGATGATGTCCTCGCCCTAGACATGTCCTCCAACGAGCCTCTCTTTAACACTGACTTCCACTCGTTCAGGGTTATTAATGCTTACTCCACCAATACTGCTGACCATAGGGTCCACTCCGTTTCACCAGAAGTTCTTTTCCCCGATCTTGGGTTTCCCCTCCTAGTCTTGGGTGACCTCAACATCCACAACCCCCTCTCGGACCCCCTACCCCACTTCTCAAGTCGGGAAATTTCGTCCTCGACTCCCTACTTTGAGAAGGCGGCAGGGTCCGGCTTCGCGCTCCTGAATCCCCCGGGTGAGGACACAAGGTTTGCCCTAGTGGGCATCGCTCGCCCCTCGGTCATAGATCTCTCCTTTGCAAACGCCCCCCTCCTCCCTCTGGTTAAGAGCTGGGAAGCTTCTCTCCCCTCAACAGGCTCCGACCACATACCAATAACAATCACCCTCGCCACGCCCTCCCTGAACCAAAAACCCCCGCGCCCACGCTGGACAGACACGGACTGGGAGACCCTAGACCCGATAGTTAAGGCTTTCAAGGTCCCAGCCGCACCCCCGTGCCCCACTCCCCCGCAACTGGACGAATGGATGTCGGAGTCGCTGAACCGGCTGGTAGCTCTCCTCAAGGAACACACGCCTGTGTCCAGGCCTTCCCACCACTCCAAACCTTGGTGGACCCCACACCTTTCAATCCTCCGTCGTGAGTATCACAAGGCAGCAAGAGCGGCCAGAAAAAACGATTCGCCACACATGCGTGAAATTGCCGGCTCCTCCAAGGCGGGGTATTTCAAGGCGATCAAGGCCGCTAAAAGCAAACACTGGCCCTCATTCCTGCTGACCGCCACCCCTCAGAGCCTTTGGACGGCCAAGAGGTTCGCCTATGGGCGGGCCCAGCCGCGTTTCCCCTCCCTCCCAGGGGCCGAGACCCCACAACAAATGAACAGTGTACTTCTGGAACACTTCTTCCCCCCCAAGGAACCCTTCTCCCCGCCACCTAGGCTCAGGCCAAACAGGTCGGCACCCCCCCTAACGACGGACGAGATAGCCGCGGCTCTCTCCAAGTGCTCCCCAGTGTCGGCCCCAGGCCCGGACGGGATACCCTACTCCACCTGGAAACAGGTAAACAAAACCAACCCCTCAATCCTCCTCCACATACTTTCCCCGATGGTCCTCCTGGGGTACCACCCCGCGTCGTTGAAGAGCTCGAATGGAGTAGTTTTCGACAAGCCAGGGAAGCCCTCCTACGAATCACCCTTATCCTTCAGGATTATCGTCCTGATCCGAACAATCTCAAAGATCCTCGAGAGGATCATTGCAGCCCGACTACTTGCGGCAGCCCGGCTCAGGGGACTGTTGCACCCCAACCAAGGCGGTTCGCTCCCTGGGCGCAGCACCTATGACGCGTGCCTCACCCTCACCAACGACGTCAGAACCCTGCAGAGGCCCCATCTAAAGGTCTCCTCCCTGTTTTTAGACATAAAAGCAGGGTTCGACAATGTCGACAACAACACTTTGGCCCGCATCTTGAGGGAGGGCGGGATACCCTCCTACCTGGTCTCCTGGGTTTCGTCCTTTCTAGGCGAGCGAAGCTGCACCCTAATTTTCCAGGGGGCACCAGGGACCCCAGCCCCAGTCAACGTCGGCGCTCGTCAGGGCTCTCCGATCTCCCCGCTCCTCTTCCTTCTCTACGTTGCGCCACTGCACTTCGGGATCCCTCGGGGATTGATGATATTGTACGTGGACGACTTCGCCCTCACAGTTGCTTCCCTTTCATACCGTGGCAATATCCGCCGGCTCCAGGACGTGATTGACAAGCTTGAAAGAAAGGCCTCCCGTTTAGGCGTCTCCTTCTCGGTTGCAAAGACAGAACTGATCCATTGGAGGACCCCCAGCCAGAGGCACTCGCCGAAGTGCATCGCACCTATCCAAATCAAAGGGGAATTGTTTCACCCTGGAAACTCCATCCGGTGGCTCGGGTACTGGTTCACTCCGGCCCTTGACCCCGCTGCACATTTCTCGCGCCGCCTAGCCCTGGCCCAAGGGGCGTTTGCCCTCATTCGCCGCCTTAGCCCGCCCAGGGCGGGCCTCCCCCCATACCTATGCCACAGATTGGCAACGTCACTCGTCGCCCCCATCCTACTCTACGGCGCGGACCTGTTTACACCTAGCGTGGGTACGACGGCACGCCTCGATACGTTCTGGCGCCAGGTCCAGAGGTGGACCACAAACTGTTTCTCAGCTACGCCCACCGGGATACTTTCGGTGGAGTCCTGCCTCCCGCCCGTCTCCCTCATGATCGCCCACCGGCAGAGGCTGGCGGCGCTCAGGGTAGTCGGCTCCCCTCCCAGCTTGAATCCGGCAACAGCCCGCCTCCACCCCTCATTCCCTTCACTCTCGGTACACCGGGCGCCTGACTCCTCGCGGGCCATAACCCGAGGCCTATCGTCCGTGTACCTCCCCCTGCACTGGAAAACGCCCCGACCTGTCCCACCGATAAGAAACCACCTGCCGGTGGATGCGGTGGCTTACCGGACAATACGCTTCACCCTTGGGCTATCTCGGATGCCCATGATCAACTCCCACCTTGTGTGCCCAGCCCCCGTCCTCCCGCCCCAGTCCGTGATGGACAGCACCTATTCCGCCCTAAAAAACAGGATAAGAGAAAAACTCCTCGTGGAGTGGGCCTCCCTTTTCCCGACCCCGGGGTACTACCTACACCCTCCCGCGCTACAGCCAAGGCCTTTCATGGGCCTGGGTAAGTGCGTCGCCAGAAGAATTCACCAGATGAGAGCCGGGAAAAGTTACCTGGCTGCCCACCCGACCTGGAGGTCCCCCGATGCCGATACCACCTGCCCCCGCTTCGGCTTGGAACCTGAAACCTTCGAGCACTCCATCCTAGCCTGCCCCTCGAGACAGCACAGCAGGTCGAGCCTCCTCCACGGCGTCTCTGATGTCGGTCCTGGGGCCCCACTCTGGTCATCCCTCCCATTGCTAAAAAGGCTCGCCACCTACATAGGCGTAACCTCCACGGGATTCCCCCCCACCATGTTCCCACCCACTACCCCCCCTTCTTCCCCCCCGCTTCCTCTCTCCCCCCCCAGGGTACCCCCTCCGGTTTTTCGTGTTTTTTCTTTGGCTGAGGTTTAGGGTCGTTGTGTTATTTTTCCTTACTTTACTTTATGTAGGCTTTCCTTGCCAGACGACTAAGTTGTTGGTTGTACTTTCCTTGTTACATGTGGCCAATGGCCCGGCGGAGGAGAAACCTGCGCGATAGTGGATATTTACTGGTGCCGTGACTTTCTTTTGTTATATGTTTTGATTTATAGGTTTTGTTCTCTCCATAGCTCGCGCTGCATGAGGCTTTTTGTACCTAAAAACAATGAACGCATGATTACAAAAAAAAAAAAAAAGAAAAAAAAGAACGACCAAGGGATAGGCACGAACCATCTCTCCTTCACCTCCGGCGATTGAAATCTCAACAGCACGGGAAATCATCGTCACTTTCCCCCACCCACCTCTCTTCCCCCATGATGGCTACTGCCTAGGAGTTGACGTTAAGCCATCTACCCTCCTCTACTGAGGCACGCCTGGCTCCCCTCCTTGGGGTTCTTGTTCCTGTTCATTGTTGACACCGCTCATGATGTTCGGTTCTCCCCCTTACCCCGCACTTCCTTCGCGCCTCGCGTAGGATTTTGCACGGTCGGAAAGCTTCTCGCTACACTCACGGTCAGCGTTACGGTGTCGGACTCTCGGTCGAAGTAGGCCCCGGCCTGCTGGGCTTGTACCTCTAATGGGGAGAGCCTCGGTTGGTAACATCACGGTCTCGTCCCGGTCTCGTCGTCGTCCCAAAAGCCCTTGCTATGGCCCGTTTGTTGGTTGTGGCTAGCCCGTTAGCGATCCTTCCTCCACCCCCCTCCCGGTTCCGTCCTCTAGCACCGTGCTGCCCCATAAGCTGGCACCTTACTGCTAAAACTCCTCCCCCGGCTGGCACCCTACTGCTCCCCTCTGGCTGGCACCCTACTGCTACTCACTGGCTGGCACCCTACTGCTCATCGTCGTTGGCTGGCATCCCCTCTCCCCGGTGGCTCCGCTCGCCCACCTACCTCTCTCCCTCCTGCGATTTACTCTACGGTCGCAATCCTCGCTTAGGTTACGGTTGATCATGGTATTGCACTGCCTCCTTGGTCTCTCCTAAACGCCGACACGTCGCCACCTTCCGGTCACTCCCGACCGTTGAGCCGCTGCCCCAACCGGATTTCACCGTACGGGTTCTTGGATTTGGCATATTGGCAATAGTAGTTATATCTAGGCGTTTCTTTGATTCTTTTCTTAGTGTTACCTGGGGGCCTGCTGAAGGGTTTGGGTCTCTCTCCTGTACGTTTCTATGAGCTGTTTCCCTACGTGTCTGAGGTGCGAGTCTTAGGTGCTAGGCGGGGGAAGTTTCTTCTATGGTTTCGGGGGGTTTGATTTTTCCCATGACGAGGTGAAGCGGGCGGGATGAAGTTTGCTTATAGGTTTTTTATCTCCATAGCTAGCGCTGTATAAGTCTTTTGTACCTTTAAACATAATAACGATTTGATTACAAAAAAAAAAAAAAAAGAAAAGAAAAAAAACCAACCAAGGGATAGGTGACCCCAGCCCCAGTCAACGTCGGTACCCCCCAGGGCTCTCTGATCTCTCCACTCCTCTTTCTTCTCTACGTTGCGCCACTACATTTTGGGATCCCTCGGGGTCTGATGATCTCGTACGTGGTCGATTTCACACTCACAGTGGCATCCCTCTCCTATCGTGGCAATATCCGCATGCTCCAGAAACTGTTCGACAGGCTGGAAAGAAAGGTGTCCCGCCTAGGCGTCTCCTTTTCGGTCCCAAAGACAGAACTGATACATTGGAGGACCCCCAGCCAGAGACACTCGCCAAACTGCGTCTCACCCATTCATATCAAGGGGGAACTGTTTCGCCCCAGCAACTCTGTCCGCTGGCTCGGGTACTGGTTCACTCCGACCATTGACCCCGCTGCACACTTCTCGCGGCGCCTGGCCCTTGCCTAGGGTGCGTTCGCCCTCATTCGTCGTCTCCGTCCGCCTGGTGCGGGCCTCCCCCCCTACCTATGCCATAGATTGGCAACATCGTTGATTGCCCCCATCCTACTCTACGGCGCGGATCTGTTCACACCCAGCGTGGGAACGACAGCCCGCCTCGATACGTTCGGGCAGAAGGTCCAAAGGTGGACCACAAACTGCTTCTCAGCTACGCCCACCGGGATACTTTTGGTGGAGTCCTGCCTCCCTCCTGTCACACTCATGATCGCCCACCGGCAGAGGCTGGCGGCGCTCAGGGTAGTCGGCTCCCCTCCCAGCTTGAATCCGGCAACAGCCCGCCTCCACCCCTCATTCCCTTCACTCTCGGTACACCGGGCACCTGACTCCTCGCGGGCCATAACCCGAGGCCTATCGTCCGTGTACCTCCCCCTGCACTGGAAAACGCCCCGACCTGTCCCACCGATAAGAAACCACCTGCCGGTGGATGCGGTGGCTCACCAGACAATACCCTTCACCCTTGGGCTATCTCGGATGCCCATGATCAACTCCCACCTTGTATGCCCGGCCCCCGTCCTCCCGCCCCAGTCCTTCATGGACAGCACCTATTCCGCCCTAAAAAACAGGATAAGAGAAAAACTCCTCGTGGAGTGGGCCTCCCTTTTCCCGACCCCGGGGTACTACCTACACCCTCCCGCGCTACAGCCAAGGCCTTTCATGGGCCTGGGTAAGTGCGTCGCCAGAAGAATTCACCAGATAAGAGCCGGGAAAGGTTACCTGGCTGCCCACCCGACCTGGAGGTCCCCCGATGCCGATACCTCCTGCCCCCGCTGCGGCTTGGAACCTGAAACCTTCGAGCACGCCATCCTATCTTGCTCCTCGAGACAGCACAGCAGGTCACGCCTCCTCCACGGTGTTACTGACATCGGTCCCGAAGCCCCACTCTGGTCGTCCCTCCCCCTACTCAAAAGACTCGCCAACTTCATAGGTGTAACAAACACATTCCCGAGGGTGTTTTCGTTAAACGGGGAACGACTAATCGTAGTGCGTATCGTGATCGTCGACTATCTTCATAGTCTCGTTGGAGGTAGTCTTATCCCTATAAGACCGGAAGGTACAAAGTCCAATCGCTAGAGGACTAGGTGCTCGCGTTTGAGCCGTAGAGGTTTGCGTAAGAAGTAGAGTAATAGGTTTGTATATCTTGCACCTCGGGAAGGTCACTGTCAAAGGGCTTGGCCCGTGCTCCAGTATCCAAGTGTTGTATTACTTAGATGGTTGCGTGAAGATCCTATCTCTTGGTCGGAACCAAGCTCCTTTTATAGGCATCTTCCCACAACCCTAACCCTGGTGACTCGTCACCATCGTGTAACATAGCCCCCATGACTCATAATTAGTCATGGTGCGAAATCCATCAGCTGATTCTTACAAATCCACTGCGCACATCCTTTTCACTCGATCCAAACCCATAACCCCGATCATACGCTCGAATGAGTCGTATGCGTGAAACCCATGACTTGTAATCTGAGTCATGTGCGAAATCATTACATCATATGACGTCACCATCGTGACGTCATGAAACCATTAACCAATCATAATCAACCAATGACTCGCAAGTGCGCAGTCATGTGAAAGCTATGACTCAAATGACGTCATAGTGCAAAAACCCAACATACCTTATGACTAATAAGTATTAGTCATGTGAAATCTGCCTTGCTTAGTCACGATTTGTGACAATAGGCGTCACCTCCACAGGATTTCCCCCCATGATGTTCCCTCCCACCACTCCCCCCTCTTCCCCCCCGTTTTCTCTCTCCCCCCCCAGAGTACCCCCCCCGGTGTTTCGTGTTTTTTCGTTGGCTGAGGTATAGGGTCGTAGGGTTTTCTTTCCTTTACTTTACGTTTTGTAGGCTTTCCTTTCTAGACGACTAAGCTGTTAGTTCGTACTTTCCTTGCTATATATGGCCGTTGGCCCAGCGGAGGAGAAACCTGCGGGATAGTGGATACTTAACTGGTGCCGTGACTTTCTTATGTTTATGTTATTGATTTATAGGTTTTGTTCTCTCCATAGCTAGCCCTACATGAGGCTTTTTGTACCTAGAAACAATGAACGCATGATTACACAAAAAAAAAAAAAAAACCGACCAAGGGATAGGTGGCTCGGGTACTCGTTCACGCCGGCGCTTGACCCCGCTGCACATTTCTCACGTCGCTTGGTCCTTTCCCAAGGGGCGTTCGCCCTCGTCCGCAGACTAAGTCCGCCTGGTGCGGGACTCCCCCCCAACTTATGCCATAGACTGGCGACATCTCTGATTGCCCCCATCCTACTCTACGGCGCGGATCTGTTCACACACAGCGTGGGCACGACGACCCGCCTCGATACGTTCTGGCGCAAGGTCCAAAGGTGGACCACAAACTGCTTCTCAGCTACGCCCACCGGGATACTTTCGGTGGAGTCATGCCTCCCACCTGTTTCCCTCCTGGTCACCCACCGACAAAGGCTGGCGGCGCTCAGGGTGGTCTGCTCCCCCCCCAGTGTGAACCCGGCAACAGCCCGCCTTCACCCCTCTTTCCCCTCGCTCTCTGGGTACCGCACCCCTGACTCCTCGCTGGCCATCACCAGAGGCCTATCGTCCGTCTACCTCCCCCTGCACTGGAAAAGGCCTCGTCCCGTGCCCCCGATAAGAAACCACCTACTGGTGGATGCGGTGGCTCACCGAATGATACCATTCACCCTCGGGCTGTCTAGGATGCCCATGATCAACTCCCACTTGGTCTGCACGACCCCCTCCCTCCCGCCCCAGTCCCTGATGGACAACACCTATTCCGCCATAAAGAAGAGAGTAAGAGAGGCGCTCCTCGCGCACTGGGCCTCCCTTTTCCCGACCCCAGGGTACTACCTGCACCCCCCCGCACTGTCCCCGAGGCCCTTTATGGGCTTGGGCAAGTTCGTCGCCGGGAGAATTCACCAGATGAGAGCCGGGAAAAGTTACCTGGCCGCCCACCCGACTTGGAGGTCCCCCGACGCAGACACCTCCTGCCCCCGCTGTGGCTTGGAGCCCGAAACCTTCAAACACGCCATCCTTTCCTGCCCCTCGAGACAGCACAGCAGGTCGCGCCTCCTCCATGGTGTTACCAGCGTCAATCCCGAGGCCACACTCTGGACGTCCCTCCCTCTGCTAAAAAGACTCGCCACCTTCATAGGTGTCACCTCCACGGGATTTCCCCCCACGATGTTCCCACCCACCACCCCACCTTCTTCCCCTCTTTTTTCTCTGTCTCCCCCCAGGGTGCCCCTCCCAGTCTTTCCTGTTTTTTGGTTGGCTGAGGTATAAGGCTGCCGGGACTACTTTCCTTTGTCTTACGTAGGCTTTCCTTTCTAGACGACTAAGTTGTTAGTTTGTACTTTCCTTGTTATATGTGGCCAATGGCCCGGCGGAGGAGAAACCTTGGCGATAGTGGATATTTATCAGTGCCGTGACTTTCCTTTGTTATTTTGTTTGGATTTATAGGTTTTGTTCTCTCCATAGCTAGCGCTGCATGAGGCTTTTTGTACCTAAAAACAATGAACGCATGATTACAAAAAAAAAAAAAAGAAAAAAACAAACGCCCAAGGGATAGGACACGAACCATTGCAACAACACCTCCAGCGATTCAAATCTCAACACCACGAGAAATCATCGTCACTTTCCCCCACCCACCTCTCTTCCCCCACGATGGCTACTGCCTAGGGGTTGACGTTAAGCCATCTTCCCTCCTCTCCTGGGGCACATCTGCCCCCCCTCCTTGGGGTTCTTGGTCCTGTTCTTCTTTGACACCTGCTCATGAAGTTCGGTTCTCCCCCTTACCCCGCACTTGCTTTGCACCTCGCCTAGCATTTTGCACGGTCGGAAAGCTTCTCGCTTCATTCACGGTCGGCGTCACGGTGCCGGACTCTCGGTCGAAGTAGGACTCGGCTTGCGGGGCTTGTACCTCTCTTGGGGAAAGCCTCGGTTAGTAACATCACGGGCCCACTCGGTTTCGTCGTCATCCCAAAAGCCCTTGCTATGGCCCGTTTGTCGGCTGCGGCTAGCTTGCTCGCGATCCTTCCTTCTTCCTCCTCCCGGTTCTTTCCGCTTGCACCGTACTGCTACCGTTCTCTCCCCGGCTGGCACCCTGCTGCTTCTCACCGGCTGGCACCCTACTGCTCGTCGTCGTTGGCTGGCATCCCCTCTGCCCGGTGACTCCGTTCGCCGACTATCCTTCCGATCGGTTGGCCCCTCCTCGGTTACGCCTAGTCGTCGTATAGCACTGCCTCCGTGGCTTTGTCCAACGCCTTGGATCGATGTAATTACCTGCCTGACCGTACAACATGGTTTCGGTGGGCCCTCTACTGGAGTTTTCCTATATCGCCGATCAACAATCCTCTCCCCGCGGGCAGCGTTTCTGGCCATCAGAGTCTTTTCTTTTGTTTTGGTAAGCCTGCTGAAGGGTTTGGGTCTCTCTACCTGTACGTTTCTATGTTTTGTTTCCTTACGTGTCTGAGGTTTTTGTCTTAGGTGCTAGGCGAGGGAGACTTTTCCTATTGATTCGGGGTGCTTGATTTTTCCCATGACGAGGTGAAGCGGGTCGTGGCTATTGTTTATAGGTTTTTTTCTCTCCATAGCTAGCGCTGCATGAGGCTGTTTGTACCTTAAAACAAATCACGCATTATGACAAAAAAAAAAGAAGAAAAAAAAAACCGACCAAGGGATAGGATCTTTACGCAACCATCTAAGTACTTTTCTATACTCAAGATATTGCAATACGATTACTCTTTACTTTCTTTACAAACGCTCCTCCACTACGAGAGCTTACGCTCTAAGAACCCGGAGACTATTGTGATAGTCTCGACGGGCTGCTCGAATATAGGACTATTGTGATAGTTCTATCAAGCACGACAATCCACCCATCTTACTATCTGACGAGATAGTATCTTTCGACGGATCACTCAAGACAAGCAAGCCAGTTCCGTACTATCTGAAGAGATAGTACTTCCATACGCCCTATTGTAGAATAAGGAGACCTGCTTACTTAGGAAATAACTATCGTTGCCTGTTGCATACCTAATTACAATAGGATTGTTACAGCAAGTTTGTTCGGAGAAGTCCATGTATCGGCAGCCAGAGAAATCTTTCCTGCAGCAGGTAAACATGTTCGAATATCATCTACCGTAGACTTGCCCAGCCGTTTCAAATGCCGTGTTAATGTTGTTGGGCTGGGGATTTCGACTCCCGGACGAATGTACTTGAAAACATGACGAAAGGCAACGTTGTTTGAGCAATTAAAGGCGAGATTCGTTGCTAAAAACACTTTTAGAAAGCATTCTTCGAAATCATGCTGATTGAATCCTGCTGGTGTGGCCAGATCGATAATCCTACACCTATTTCCAGTTTTAGTCCCTTTTTGCAATAGCGTAAGAATGTCTATACCAAGCGGGCTTCCAGCCCGCCCTTCATATCCATTAATCTTTCTCGATTTCAGACAAGCAGAGAACCTGTTATGGTCATGCATCGAGCTAGTCCCCATGCCACTTAGGTCAGCTAGGAGCTTTCTGCACATAATGCACATTACTCTCGGCGTGCCAATAGCACTACCTAAACGGTCGGCACATTGTTGAAAGTATTTCCACACCTCTGTGCCTCGAAGATCCCAGTTCCACCGTATCTTTTTCTTGCCAGCATATTTCGCAGTATAGGCTATATACCCTGGTGTGCCTTGCCACCACTCCATCCAACTCTCATAATATTTCTCCGTATCGAGATAAAAGTTTCCCAATATTTCAAATGTAACTGTGTCGCTTGTTGACAAAGTTACTGCTTGCGGATGAAGCAGATTCTGGGCTTGATCTTGGTTTCCAGGGGGCAGCGCTAGCAAATCGGAGTGCAATGGTGTTGTGGAACTTGAAAGAGGTGTGCGGGCCACACCAGTCAGAGGTCTTGGGGTTGGTGTTACCGGGCCTTCACTCCCATATGGGCTAGATTCTACTGAGAATTGGGATAAAGATGGAGAGTATTCAGGTGCAGGGCTTTCATGGAACCGTAAAAAAGAGGTACCGCTTCTTGCCCCGGTGGTGTAGAGCCCCTGTTGGCTGCCCATTGTGGAAGATTCTGGTTGGGAAGACATTAAGTTGAGATGGTTCTAGCTATCCGTGTACATAACAGATCCCCTTGGATCCCGAATGATATTTATATAAAAGTACAGCTGTCGTAGGCATATGAATTAAGGTTATAAGTTGGCCCAGCTAAGCTAAGTACCCAAGCTGGCTTCCATTCTGTGATCCATTTCATTGCTCGCATAATTTTTGAGTCTATCAATTGAGTATACGAACATGTATGCGTAGGAACCATTGTGCGTATGAATTTTTGTGCGTATGAATTGTGTGTGTATAGTGGTGTATGGTTGCATGTGAATTACCTTTTTGAAAATAGCCGCACTCTAGGATTAGGCTCGGTAGCAGCTACATGAATTGGTATTCACCGCTGTGCTTTAGGCATAACATTAGTCCAAATCCAGTAGGGGTTGATATACCCTGTTCAATCATAATCTGAGGTAACCAAATTTGATCTTTTACGCGAGTTGACTAGTTCCAATTGGAGACTCTCATACAGCGCACACGCTCCTACATGGCAACCGAATCTTGAATCAAACCTGCAAGTACGGGGTCTCTCGAAGCTGTCGCAACTATTGAAAGCAAACCCAAGGTGAGGATCTAAACTTGAATACCATGCAGTGACGAAGGCACTCAGTGCCTTTCCAAGTGATTAAAGGTGATTCCTGATTATAGCCCTTATATATAGGTCGGTAATTATGCTATATAATTATCCTCTACTTAGATACTCACAAGAATCTCATACCATAACCATCTTGTTGCTACTGCCATCTACCTTTGCCGCCTTTTCTTTATTTACCCCTAAGGCGATGACAACGGCCCCAATCGAGGAAGCTCCAATGGATGAGTTTTATACCTGGACATTTGGCCCTGATGAAATAATCGACCTTTTTCCCATTTCCTTTGGCAGAATGAAGGTGGACTTTTTTTTCTGTAAGCTGTTACTGGATCCCACCTGCTGCAGGTGTGCAGCCAACTAGAACTATGAAAGCTGATAGTGAGCGATAGACAAACCTTGGGCCAATAGCCGGTCACCACGGATAGGACAGCGGTACCAATTGGAGATGTGTGGATTCGAGTGGGCAAATGGTGGGGGGAAGGCAGTCAAATTGGTACGAGGTGGACGGATCGCTGGAATGTTGGAACGTAGAACAAGGGAATCCCGCGCTATCATACAGGCGCTTGAGTTAGGGTATGAGATTAAGGGTCGGGTCTCGAGCTTAGAAATATTTCAGCAGTGTGACTCAGGCAGGCGTGTGGTAAAAGGCAAAATGACGTGGGGCTTAGTTCCAGACTCAGACAGTTAACAATAACTTCATTCTGACTTCTGAATTTCCATAATTTATACGCTCTTTAATTATATTCTATCAAGCCTTGCTCGAGTTGACTTAATGTATAAGTAGCTGGTCTTGATAAAATGATTTTATAGTTTTTCCCTACTTCAAAACCTTTTGGTCTTACTATAAAAGCACGATCTTTCTACATCTCTACATATCCATCCTTCATTAGTATCATGAGCACGATCAGGAAAAATATTGTGATTGCATCGACTGCACCGGGTAATACCGAGCCCGGTATCGTTCCACTTCCTCGGCTTCGCGCAATGGCCAATGCTCCAGTCGACCATAGCTTCTTTGAAGCCAAGGGCTTTCCCCAGAGCTCTCTAGACAACTACGGCGACCTGGAACCAACCTTGTTTTCACATCCTTATCTCTACTCGCTTTCCTGGGGTCATAAAGTCATACGCTTCTTCTGTAAGTCAAATATTTAATATCAATGCCAGGAACCTAGCTTACACTATGATGTGGTAGACATGATGGATTATCCAAAGGCTGGGATGCACGCCCCCGTCTTGGGCCAGATGTATTGGTTGGGAACCAAGGTACATGAAGACAAGTCTGAGAATGTGGAGCTACAGCGGAAGGAGATGGTGTCGGGGTTCTTGGACTGTGACGATACAGAGTACAACGGGATCCTTGATGCTCTAGGAGCAGGAATTTATATCCGTGCAACTGTGCATTCAATGGAAATGATGCGTAGTGGAAGTACAAGTAGCAGAGTTGTCATGGGTCTTGTTCATTGTACCATTGTGGATTCTGATTCTGATTCTGA
>Ga0307517_10007607_pt1 | contig 15754 bp, 10 predicted proteins | sample 23_EM_MG_FD_194515 | JGI IMG/M metagenome (GOLD analysis project Ga0307517, IMG submission 194515) | Populus trichocarpa ectomycorrhiza microbial communities from riparian zone in the Pacific Northwest, United States - 23_EM | ecosystem: Host-associated > Plants > Roots > Unclassified | place...
CAGAAATTATTCATCAATTAGGAGATAATATAATGAAGTAGCAATAATCAATGAACCATGATGCCTTTTCAAAGAACAAGAGAGAGAGAGAGACAGCGATGAAGTAGGTTGAGGTTAATTCATCTAATAAAATCGAACAACAAATTGAAAACCTGCAACACCATGGTAGAGCCTTCAAGGAAAAGAAGACTAATCTTGGTAATCATTGATTATGCTGCCAGATGTAAATGATGGATAAAATGAAGACGACACTTCACCATGAGATTTATGTCCTTATTTGTCCCTAATTCATCTAATAAACTAAATATTTTGTTACTATTACGGAACAGAAGAAGCAGAAAAAGTAAAAACATAAATATATTTAATTGAAAAAATATAAAGAGATAAACGTGAAATATTAATTTTGGAGTAAAGTACCAATGAAATATGTCATTTTTTATATCCACTGTTTTTTTTTTTTTTTTTATATCGAGACAGCAGTAAAACACTAATTATATAAAATTATAAAACTCTAATTAATATTGTAGATTGTATGTGAATAAGTATGCTAAACATCTTAACCACCTAAGCAATGAAATACCCAAATTTATTAGACCGCGGGAAGATTAAGCTGGATAATTTTGTATGATGTAGCAAATGGAAGCACAAACCAGCCACATCGAAGATGCATGATCAAATTATGAATCTGGGTGAACTAGGAGTAATCAGATACAAAAGGAATAGTACGAATTCAACAAAATGGTTTCTACATATATTAATACACCAGCCAAAATGTAGCTGGAAGAACAGAGAAAAGAACAGAAGAAATTGTAGGTGATCTATCTGTTTTTTCTTGTCCAGCTCTAGCATTTACAGGATTTGTGTATATTTAGTTCCTTACAGAGCAGTAATCTATTGAGGAACAGATGTATCTGGGTGGCGATCAGCATCCATATGACATCTGAACAAGCACAGCTCTGTATTTTCGTCCTCATTCTCATTCTCCTCTAATGATCTCCCGTTAGTTTCTCGCGTGAACAAGTATGTCACAGCCATTCCCAAGAGACAAATCACACCCAAACTTACTAGAGCAATTCTCATTGGTCCGATTCTTGGAAGATCATCTGGGTCATTATTGTTTGAAGCCCACAAGAACCCAAGAGTCCCAAAGAAAGCACCTACCTTCCCCACTGCCCCAGAAATTCCATGGCAAGTTGATCTAAATCTCGCCGGAAAAAGCTCTGCCGGCACAATAAAAGTCGTGGTGTTGGGTCCAAAATTTGCAAAGAAGAAAGTTAGACCATAAAGGAATAGGAAGCCTTTATTTTTGTGTTCGCCCCAATAGTGGTATGGGATTCCTAATGCAAAATAAACTATACCCATGCAGAGAAATCCCATCATTTGGATTTTTCTTCTACCAATACGATCAATGAAATAGACAGTGAACCAATACCCTGGAATTGCAGCAACAAGTGCTACTATGGCTTGGAAGACAGCAACTTTGAAAGTTTCTTCATAAACGTTGGTGTTTTTCAAGTCAAGATGCATCTTGTAAATTTGGGACTGGAAGAGGCTGCTACTGTAAAAAGCAATGTCAAGAAGCAACCACGTGGTGGCACAGGAGAAGAGATCAACACCGTGGCGACGGAAGAACTGCTTGGAGAGTAGGGAATAAGACGGTGGATCTTGTTGCAGATATATGAGATCATCTTCGGCTATTCGGCTGATTGAAACATCTAAGACCTTCTCCATGTCCTTGGTTGCTTGCAGGACATTATTCTCCACCAGAGCTGTGTACCTGAGTCATGATACGAGAAGTGAGAACATTAAGGAGTGCAAGTCATACAATAACTTAGTAAATCAACTTGCTTAAGTAACCTCGGTTTTCTTAATTAATCGTAAAGAATCATCAGCACTGGGTTTTGAGACGTCATGATGAATTTGCTCGAAATTCTTAACTGAGTATGTTTAGCTAGCTACTCCATTTATTAAACAAGGTTAATCATGGCATGATTGGAAACTATATTTTAGTTTAATATTTACAAGATTATTATTTGAAAGATTAATAATTAATTTGGTGACAAACAGATCATATAATTCATCATATACAGGAATAGAAAAATCATTATAATCCATTTGGTCAACCTAAGAAGGCTGCCTTTACATTCTATGCTCTCCTTCCTCGTCAATTCCACGTATAAAAGTCAACAGAAATAATCAAGCTTAAATTAATACTCTTGATAATTACGCATTAAAGGCCTTTTAGAATCTCAAAATTTTGGAATGATCTTAATGAATTCATGATATTTTAAGAATTATTGTAATTTATCAATATATAAATATATATACACACATGTACCTGGCTGTTTCAGGCATCATCATGCGCCAATAATATGTGAGTCCAGCCGGGACGGCACCGAGTATCAGAATCAACCTCCAAACAATGTCAGCGTCTTCTGGTGTATGATTCCCTGACAAATTCTTGGAAGCAGCAGCCTCAAAAATCTTTGATACCACCATAGTCACCATGGAACTAGCCAGAATCCCAAGCCCTTGCATAGAAAACAAAGCTGCTACGAAAGCTCCACGTGTCTTCTTATTAGCAAATTCAGACATGATTGTAGCCGACAGAGGGTAGTCTCCACCAATCCCAAGTCCCAGAAAAAACCTGAAAATCCCCAAACTGACAAGAACACAGGTTTTGGTCCGGCAGAAGGAGAAACCGCACCCAATGGAGCTGAAAACCATGAGAATCAATGAGATACCGTATACGTGGCGCCTTCCCATTCGGTCACCAAGTCTACCAAAGACTAGTTGACCAATCACTGTACCCAGCAGGGCTGTGCCTAACATGGTAGCAAGAACAACTCGTGGGATATGGTATTTCTCAGGAACAGGTTTGTCCTCGTAGTATACACGGCCAAGAAGTTTCATGACTGGAGGGATACAAAAGAGATCATAGGCATCAGTGAAGAGGCCCATGCCTGCAATAATTATGGCTTTGAAGTGATAATACTGTATTTTTGCCGCATCAAGGGCATACAGTACTTTTAATGCCATTGCTGAAGAACTTCGAAAGGGCAGAGAGAGAGAGAGAGAGAGATCTGGAGCAGCTTCGTTTGTTAAAATTGGGTTTGGATTCGTACTCAATTGCAAAGAAAGGGATTTATATATAAAAATCTTTTGGATTAGAGTTGGTTTTGTCCCTTCACTAACTCTTAATTTTTCTTACTTTTATCCTCTTCTAATTTTTTTCCTTGTTTACTAATATCGTCCTTCAGTCAAATATCATAAAAAAAATCTATGGACAACGTTTATATCATACCATTAGTTGGTTAAAAAAATAATAATTCATGTTGTAACAATGACATCCCCTGCCCTATTTATGTCAAAATAATAAGTTCATGAGAGGGATTGATAACAATATAATTAAACCTCAATCAATTTGATACTTACCAATTCAAAATCACACTTGAGTTGAATTTTATATTGAATTAGGTATGGTCTAGCTTAAATAATCTAATTAAAATCTAAATGATAAATTACCTGATTTTTTTAAATATAATTTTTTTATAAAAAAATTATTTTAGATTAACCCGTCTCATCTTGGATCGAGTTGATCTTTATAACTATGATCGGTAATGCATTTTTAAGGCAAGTGACGGAATGAACCGGCAATTATACCAACAAGGAGTTGGCCAAACGGGGGATGTTGATAGAACAAAATATAATAATGATCAAGCTAAATACATTAAAGAGTAAGGGGACCAAGTACTAAAGTCACCCAAAATCTTTACCATACATTACATAACGTGTTTTTTTAATGAACTTGGCGACCATGTCATGCAATTTCCGGGAGGATAGAGATGATGGGATCGCATCAAAGACTTTAGACAGGATTTAGTGTGTAATTTGCAGAGAAGCCCTAATATTCCATGAAGATGCGAATCAGGTAATTTTCCGTTAACTTTCGTTGATGTCTATACGTGGAGAGAGGTAGCTGAGAAATCAAATGGGTTGTATCAGAATCTTTTTGGGATTCCATTTGGAAGATATTTTCTTGTCTGCTCCCCTTTTGACGATCCTAGACTACAAGAAACTGCATTAACTATACTACTGTTACATACACAGTTTGATGCCTTATAATATGAATTATGAAGCTGTTAAACATCATAAGAAGATTTTGAAACGGGCATCACCACAGCTAATTTATCGTTTGATTCACTGAAACATTAAAGATGTTATGGATACTTTATTATATTATACATTAACAAAACTGACTAGTTTGTTCTCAACATGAGATCAGAAAATTAAAACAATGACTCGAAGTTAGAATTACCAGAGTTGAAATCAAGATTAGACCCTTGTAAATCATCTCTACTGAATTTTCAACCTAAAATTCTCAGATTTTTTCAAGTATAGAGGTTCATTGCAGGCCACACATGACAGGATTCGATTTGATCCTAAAATCATAACAAGGGACACATGGACTGTGTACGAGCCATTTTCTTGTCTAGTTCGAGGGCCTCTCAGACGGTGACTTCTTTTTGGACTCATTAACAAAATAATGTAGCTCTAGACCCATTAGTACTGTTCATTAGAGTAGGGAAATGATAATTTTTCGTGAGATCTATAAACTTTGCATTGAAATCCTTTCACATGCCATTCGAAATGATTTTGTCCTCTCTAAAGGCTTGGAAGCCATGAACAGCAAGGGGAGGTGAGGCCTATGATGGAATGGGCTGACAGGAACAAAATGAAATCTGGCCCACTTAAAGCTAGATCCACACTCCACTTTCTTTATATATATATATTACAGAGGAAGACATTAGCTGAACAAGCTACAACTACAACCTTATTTTCTTCAACCATCCCTTGTTCCTACATTGAACAACATCAAGTTCTTCAAAGTGTACATAGCATAGGAATTACCATCAATGTTGAGCAAAATTGCAGTGGTGTTCCACTGTTTCTAGATGCTAGGAGTCTAAGGCTGTCCAAGTGCATGAAGATCACCCCATTTTACTTTTGCTTTATGACAACTGCCTCAAAAATGCCATCAGTTCTGAACTTGGGTGAAACCAGCCTTGGATCGACAGGTCCTGGAAGATTAAAAGAAACTGTGAATGGACCAGGTGGGCACATTTGCTGAGATTTCATATGGAAAACACGTGACCGTTTCTTTATGATCTTTCCACCGCTTGTTGACCCTTGGATATGAACCTTTCCACCAGATTCAATCTCACAACTGAATTCACCTGATACAGCAAATATTATCAATATGTTAAAGTAAAGAGCACATTATGTTCTGAAAAGAATTGCGAGGAAAGCAACCACTCAAGCAAAATGGCTGCAGCTTCTGAGAAAATAAGGACAGCAACAAAGATGGGGACATGATCTGCTATTGAGTTCTTAGCCAGCAATGTAATAATTTTTGCATGCAGTATGTCCCAAGAACATTTGAGGCAACGAAATCCAAAACATTGGGTGACACAAATTAGTACAGCACTGATTAAATATTAGCATCAATGAATTAAAGAGAATTAAGGGGCAACAGAAAGACGTACAAGAATCGCTACGCACACCAGGAAGAGCAACTTGGAAAAAGTATGCAGCTTTGCTAATGCCTATGTCAACAATTCCGATTGGGGGTCCAGTTAACTCCCTTCTTGCTGTACCAGTCAAAATGACAGACTTATCAGTGAAATAATCTTTGAATTTAGGAAAAGCAATACGAGGCATTGTAGTGGGCCCATCCAATTTGCAGCTCCCCCCAAAAGTGTTGCTTTCTTCACTATGCGCTTGTGGATGAGAAACACCACAGTGAAATTCCGACACTGAAAGACTGCAACGGCGACGCCTTTTGTATTTATGTTGAAACATAGCTGGTGGTTTCTCATTTCTTGATGAAATAGTGCCAGCAATTTTCTCGTCACTCTTTGGCATGCGAAATTGTTCAGTTTCTTCTCCACCTTTCTGGGATTCATGCTCATAACTTAGGCATTTCTTCGTATCAATCTTCAAACTATCCACGCCAGATAACCATTTGAACTTTTCTAGGTCCTCTTTCATGTAAGATGTATCTGGATTCTCAATAAGTACAATCCCCTTCACAATTTCCTGGCTTGCCAAGTCCTTTTTATGGCCATGAATACTTAAAGGGAAAAAACTTGTAAATAGCCTACAATCCTCTAGTGGCTCTGAGCCCGACAAATGCAACTTGCCTTTAAGATACAAACACAGCGTAATTGGATTCAAAACCAGGCTAGGATGAGCATTTCTTAGGACATAGTAATACAAGTTCTCCAATTGAGAAATGCGGAGAAACGAGTCACCAAGGTTGTTTGAAGTGTATGGTGGTAACCCTTTAGCTAATCTATGAGCTGCTGAGCATCTTGGGTTATCAGAGTACAAATCAGGACCCAAGAAAGTACTCATGATGAAGTTAAGCAAGAAATGCTGGTCATCAGATGGTGCATTGACGAATCCTGTAAAAGGAGCATTCTTCTCTTTGACATCCATGTTTCAAGCCAAGCTTCTTTTACAGCTAGAAACAACTCTGTGCACTTATCAACAATGGGAATAAGATGTTAATTAACGTGAGATAGCAACGGTACAGTAAAAGATACAAATAGTATGATTTCATTTCTTATTTATTCAAAGAAATGCCAGAGAAAACTGCTCAACCAGCATCTACTGTCATAAAGCTGATCTTTTTTCCCTCTATCTTTTACATCTACAAAAGTTTATGTTTGTTGAAGAGATTCATTGAAGTGAAGTGTCTAAGAATAATTGTCTTTCTTTGCATGCATTCAATCCAACAAATCTCTAAGAATGGTTCTGGTCCCTTCCTTACATTGATCCTTGATCAAAAACTTAAACTAAATTGAGTCCTTCAATGGGGCAAGCTGCTTCCTCTCTTGCAGTAATCAGAGAGTAAAAATTCAAAAGAACATTTTGGCAACCTCCATTATTCCACTATAAGCCATATCGTATAAATGCATTCATTAACGATCAAGGCATTTGATATCTTTAAGCTCTTGCTTATTGATCCCCATTGATTCCTAGTAAAACCATGATAATCGAGGTAGAAATGGTTGGAACAGACAAAATGAGGGAGCAAGTTAGAGTAGAATGCTACCTTTTCAACACTGCAGTTCAACCAATGATGGTTTGCAGAGATAAATGTTCATGGATACAGCTCCCATTCAGGCTGTGTTGAAGATGAACTTAGGGTTTGAACCAGCTCAAAACAAGCCTTTGTTTTTGTGAAATTTCATGTTTCTGCCTTCTAGTACCATGAGAAAGTAAAGCAGTTTCAAGAAACTGTAGCTCACGTTCGTCGTTAATTGCACTCTTGTTCTTAGACGACCTGTAGCTTTTTCTTTCTTCAGATGACACGCTGTCGGTCGATGCTCGTGACTTGTCATTCGGGGACAAGGGCGTAGATGACGTGTCATGATATTCTAGCGAACGAAATTCTCATGTCAAATAAGGATGCTGGAGCATCTTGAAAATGTTTTGGTAAGTAAACTATTTAAATTTTTATTTTTGATTTATTGGATTATAATTTTTTTTATGTGTTGTTAAATTTATAAATTTTATTTTATTTTAATAATTTGTTTTTTTAATTTGTATATATTAACAATAAATTCCTAAAAAATATTTATCTCTCGTAAATATTATCATAGTAAAATTACTCTTGAGCCTCTCAATCTAAGAAAAAAAAAAACAAGATTCAAGAGCTGTAAAATACTTATTGAACTACTAGATTAAAGGTTCAAACTTTTCTACATAAAAAAAACAGAGTCAACACAATAACAACTTTGTTCTTAAAATTTAATATTCTTTGGCCTATTTATTATGTATTTTTTCTCTATAAATTTACTAATTTTGACTTTTAAAGGTCCTGATCAAACACTCTAAAAGAAAATTTTTTACAAGTATTTCAGAGACATTCATCAAGATAGATTCCTTTACACTTGATCGACCTGTAATCCAACCACAAAAAAACTTTATTCCACCAATATATTTGATTTCAACGTCTCATCACTTATAGACTCCGTTTGGCATTGAAGTTGACCCTTCATTTCTTTAAAATTTGAATTTTTTTTTTAAATTAAATTTTTAGTGTTTTTGGATCGTTTTAATGTGCTGATGTTAAGAATAAATTTTAAAAAATAAAAAAAATATTTTAATATATTTCCAAGCAAAATATTTTTTTTAAAAATAATCTCTACTATACTTTCATACACTCTTATAATATTTTTATAGTTATCCTATGCTAAATATTAAACATGTAACAAGTGGCTTTTTTTTATACGGACATCACCTTTAGCAGAATTTTTGTCTGCGGAGCTAAGAATGTGGCTTGTCATTTGTGACACACTAATAGTTATGATCGAAAAGCACTACACTGCCATCACAAGTCAAAAAAGTGCAAGATCGAGGATGACCAGAAATCGAAATATGTGTAGTGTTTCTCGAAAAATGTTCTTGCAATTAAAATTCGAGAGATCCCAGATTCCAATGCATGTTCTTCATCCTTTCACCCTGATTCCAAGCATCCCAAATTGAATCTTCCCGGGCTCCTCACATCCTTCTTTCTGAAGCATGAACAGCTGCTGCTGCATATATGTCTTGTATTTTTTTTAATGTTTAATGTAGACGCGGCCCTTTAATTATCAAAAGCAAAATATGGATGTGATGGGAATGATAGGAAGATAAGAATTGGGTCTTCATTGGATTCGAATAGAGAGCTAGCTAGTCACTCACAACAAAATGCCATATCTTGAAGAAATTAAAAAGGAGAGAAAACGCATCGATCCAAGCTAACATTTCTGTTTCAAAATACCTAACTTGCTGTGTGAATTTTTCCTATTCAGCTTGAACATGTTTTCACCGAGCTTTTTGTTTTTGGTATGATCATAAGCATAAGTATAGTTACAGGACTCAATTCGAGAACAATTTAAGTCTTTGATTTATCCATGAGCCAGCAAGTCAATTCCAACTAATTATTTTTCTAAACAACATCATTTTAGTAAAATAAAATAAAATTCATACTTAGCCAATTAATTTGTATTATCAATCTATCGAGATTTATTAAAAAAAAATTAAACTAGTATTATTTGTGAACGTATCTTAAGCTTGTTAATGAGAATTTCTATAATATTTTATGTTCGATAGTTTGTTGGTAAGACTTTATGCATGTACATCGTTTTATGTTAAAGAAGAAGAAGAAGAAAGAAGATCATATACCATTAACAAGGAACAAGAGTGCTGCATGAAGAAAAGAATATAACATCAGTACTGCTAGGACCCACCAAGAATTGATCCAAACTGTTCGAATAGATGGATGGTCAAGATGAGCTTGTGAATCTTTCCAGGTATCCTCATCCTAACTTGCTGCGATGCCATCCCCACATAAAAATAAAGGCAAGGTTGGACTCGTCAAACCCAATGATTTAAAATGCTTGAGACTCACATTGCTTTGCGCAGAGGGAACTACGTACTCTCTGTCTTTGAGTCTTGAATCTTGAGCTAGCAAAACAACATGTCATATTTCAAGCACACTTCTCCATCTTAACGGTTTTCTTGTCATCTGGTTTACATGTCATGTCTGTGTGTTTGTCTTTGAAAAAGAAAAGCGAAGAAAAGCAGATGGTTTCTTCGTCTAATCCTAGAAGCACAGGACTAGAAACCTACTTTAATATTGTTTATTCCATCTTTTTTCATGTCCCCCCTCTCTCCCCCTGCTATATAAGAGCCTGACATTCCCCTTCTGTTGCATTCATTCTCCAACTCATCATTCCATTTGTATCCTGTCGTCCTTGTTCGTTTCTTTACCTTTTTTTATCTCATCATCTCCATATCATTATTCAATCATCATTCCATCATGGAGGTACCTATTTCTCTTTCCCTTTTCTATATAATATCTTTTACAGGCACTAGCTAGCATATAATTAAGCCAGTTTCTTCTCTCAAATGTCACCAATATTTCTTAAAAATTAATGGCATGGAAGGCCAAGTAAAAACGGTTCAGTTTTTCATCAACCAAGGCAAAGGCCAGTAAATTAATATTTTTGGTCAGGTCTTGATCTTGTTAGCTCCCACTTGTGGAACTGCTCTTTATTAAGGCAAAGAGTTTCCTATATTCTTTTAGTTTTAGAAGTTTGTATTTATGCATGTATGACCCTTTTGCAGACTGTTGAGTTGAAGGTGGAGATGGTTGGCATACACGAGAAAAGACTGAGGAAATGCCTGTCAAAATTGAAAGGTACTCAGTTTGTCCCAGTCACTTTGATCTGTGTTTAATTATTGGTCCTAGCTAGCTAGCATGAAATCGAGCCAGTCATGAATCTAGACAACATCTAGTGTTTTCATGTGATACATTTCAATGTTTTTGATGATCCCTTGTTCAATTTTTTCTTGTTTTCAGGGATAGAGAAAGTGGAAGTGGATGTTAATAGTCAGAAAGTGGTGGTCACAGGATATGCACATAGGAACAAAATACTTAAAGCCATCAGAAGAGGAGGTCTTAAAGCTGATTTCTGGTCTCCCCAAAACGAGCTTCTCAGTGTTTATGCCAGTGCAAGTTATGGAAGCTTGGGATTCAACAACGTCAACTTCTTCTAAGACTATTTTATTTTGCTTCTTTTTCTATTAATTATTCCTTCCTCTTTTTTCTTTTTTTTTAACCCCTGAAGGGGATGATCATACACCAAGGTTGTGATTCGTGCCTGTATTTTTTTTCCCTTTCTGATTCCCCTTCTACCTTTTCTTTTTCAAAGGAAGTCTTACATGTTGAATGAGGATAGTATACACAGAGTGAAATAGAAGAATCCTAAATTTTGCGGAGCCATATTCTTTCCTTTTTCTTTTTCTTTTCTTCTTTTTCTATATTTTTAAGCATTTCTATTTTGCGTTGTATCTTCTTTGTTACAGTTAACTCGTCGCAATGGCATGAAATCTTGGAACCATGGAGAAGAAAATGATAGAATTATGAGTTGTGCGAAGGCTAGTTGGGTTAAATTTGAAGAAGGAATCTGTTTTGCTTGCAACCCTTTCTTTCTCTATCGCCTTCAAATTCTTGAATAATTAACTAAGAGCAGCCGCAGGACGTTCACTGAGAACGAATAGAGACTTTATTTGGTATGACAATATCATTCTGTACCATGCATCTATATTAAACAAAGTAATATTTCTAACAATTAATCTCAGAGAATTTGTTGACTTTAAATCTTGAGATTAGTATGTAGGTTAATTTATTAAATTTATCTGAATCTATCAGTTTAGAAAATAATTTTGATTGACGTGTAAATTAATCTAAAAATATCATTGAAAAAGTATTAAAGTGGTATTAATAATAACACATGAAAAATAAATATAAATGGTAAATGAATTCTTTTAATTTCTGTTGATAAGTCATCCTCAAGAGACGGCATATTGATTAAGTATTCAATTATGATAATTTCAGGGCCATTTTAAATTAAATTTTAAACTATATAAACTCAATTAAAATTGTTTACATAATCGGAGGATGGATATGTAGTTTGTCTTAAGTAGTTGATCCTTGACGGTTATGATGCTCTGTCGTGTTCCTAAGCAAGACTTTTGAAGAAACAAGAGAAAGGGAAAGAAGAAGCAGAATGCACTTCAGCCAGAATGAAGGGATAGAAGACAACACGTTCGTAGTCACTGGAGGACTAGGCTTCGTGGGCTCCTACTTATGTCTGGAGCTGGTCCGCCGAGGTGCTCGCCAGGTTCGAGCCTTTGATATCCGACCCACTTCCCCATGGTCCGTTGACCTCAAGAACCATGGAGTTCGCTGCATTCAAGGTTCCATCATCCCTTTATTTATTTCTTCCAGTCACTCATCAATCCCTTTTTTTTAAGTATTTTTTCCCTTTCTTTTGATTATGTGCAAATCAGATATAAATTGAGAAGATTAAGCAAAGATTAATTAATTTAGAGAATAATATAGTATATATATATTTGGTTAGTCACTCTGCAATAATCTTAAGAGCATTTCCACAAATTCATCATTTATTGCTGGATTTGTATCAATAATGGTTTGAATTAGATTTTGAATCAAGCACGCGCTGATTTCGTTCTTAACTGCTAGGACAAGTTCCTGAGATTTTTGTACTTCTTGCAACCTGCTAAGCTACCAAGATTGTGATGATATAGGGGATGTTGCTCGAAAAAAAGATGTTGATAAAGCCTTACGTGGGGCCGATTGTGTTTTCCACCTTGCTTCGTATGGCATGTCGGGGAAAGAAATGCTCCAGTTTGGTCGTGTTGATGAGGTGAATATTAATGGAACTTTCTTGTTTTGGAGGCTTGTCTCGAGTTTGAGATCAGAAGGCTTGTTTATGTGAGCACATATGGTGTTGTATTCGGTGGAAAGGAGATTGTGAATGGCAATGAAAGCTTACCTTTCTTTCCTGTTGATGACCATGTTGATCCATACGGCCGTAGCAAATCAATTGCTGAACGGTTGGTTCTGAAGCACAATGCTTGTCCTTTCAAGTAAGTTAATGTTCTTCAAGAATCCTCACTCTTGTTATGCATATCTCTATTTCGTCATTTGATAAAAGCCTCATAAAGATCTATTCATTTCTTGTAAAGATGATGTGATAGGACTGAGTTGACATATCAGATTTTTCTTTGCTGAAGAAAAATGCACGTGAAAATGGAGTGAGGTTGATTAGTTTTTCTTTGCTGGTAGCTTCTGAGATGCTAAACTAGAAAAGGGTGATGAATCGGAACTTGAAAGGCATCAATAACTTTCATAATTACAAGTTTTCATAATAGGAAAAGAGTTATATGGGTTGTTTCTTTGCTGTATAGGAAGAACAATGGAAAATGTCTTTTTACGTGTGCGATTCGTCCTTCTGCTATATATGGGCTAGGGGAAGAAAGGCATTTTCCGAGGATTGTATCCTTTGCCAAGTTAGGCCTTCTGCCTTTCAAAATTGGTGATTCAAATGTGAAGACAGACTGGGTATATGTGGATAACCTTGTGCTTGAACTAATATTGGCAAGCATGGGGCTTTTGGATGACATTCCTAATAATGAAGGGCATCCAGTAGATGCTGGCCAGCCATGCTTTATATCTGATGGTAATAACCAAACCATTGGCTTCAAAGCAAACCTCTTTACGATTTAATAGAACTATTGGCAATTCTTGAGACTCTTTCCAGTCCTGAATGTGAGATAATTGTCTTCAAAAGATTGCTTGGTTTTTACAGTGGTAATGGAGGGATTGAGGATCTAACCTGCTACTCTTTCAGGGTCTCCGATCAGCACTTTTGAATTCCTCCAGCCACTGCTTAGAAGTCTGGATTATGACCAACCAAAGGCCAGTTTGTCTGTCCCTCGTGCTCTTATGCTGGGAAGGATTTTCTGGGCAATCTCTACCGTATTATACCCGTGGTTGAATCGATGGTGGCTTCCTCAGCCGCTGATCCTTCCTGCTGAAGTGTACAAGGTAGTTTCAAAATATCATATTTTTCTGCTTAACATCCATGCCTGTTGCATGCCTGAAAATCATGTCGCTGCAAATCATGCATGAATGTTTTGGCAGCATTCTTACTTTCTTCATCTTACAATTCAAGAAAAATAATAAATAAAAAAAATTTGATGTGCCTATTTCTAATATCGTAATCACTGTATTACTGAATCTAATGTATTTCAAGCAGGTTGGTGTCACCCACTACTTCTCTTTCCTGAAAGCCAGGCAGGAGCCTGGCTATGTTCCAATGGCGAGTCCTCGAGAGGGCATGGCTGCAACTATCTCATACTGGCGGGAGCAGAAGAGGAAGACTTTGGATGGACCTACTATATATGCAAGGTTGTTTGTTGTGATCGGAATAACTTCCTGTTCAGTGCTGCTTACTTGCCAGACATAGTACCACCAGTGTCATTTCTCAGAGCCACAAGCCTTATCCTCTTCCGATCAATGTGGGTTGTGAGAACAATATTTCTTTTAGCCATGGCCGCACATATTGGTGAGGCTGTTTATGCATGGAATCTTGCAAGGAGGGTGGATCCTGCTAATGCAAGAGCATGGTTTTGGCAAACATTAGTGTTCGGAATCCGTTCATTGCGTTTTCTGTTGAAGAGAGCCAGGAGTCAGGCCACGTTGTAAAACACCTTCCTGTTTCTCTGATGGAGAACAATAGAGAGCAAGCAAGCTTGGCAGTGGGATTTTAAAGCTTCAACTAGTGAGCTCAAAATTTGACTGGTCTCAATACTGATTGATTCATTTAAACTTGGGAATAAGCGCCTAAGCAGTTTAAAACTCAAACCGACTCTCCTTTAGCAGGCGATTCAGGCATTAGACAGCCGTGATGATTTGCATAAAATGTGATGTTGTTGATTCCACTACCCCATAAACACCATGCCTTCAGAGTTAGCCATGACCTTTCTAGATTCAGTTCAAATAAACCCCAGTACATGATGTTCTCACCTGCACTTCTCACATTTAGTTTAGAAAAATCCCAGTACAGCACACGACTGCTAGTTGAAACGTGATTCATGAATCCAATTCGTGTTCCACATGGATGGGAGATGGAGATTTCTGTCTTGCGAGGATACTCGGTATTTTTATTTTATTTTGTTACAAATTTGTTTTTATATCTATGTTTATGTTTCTGCAACTAAAAACGCTTTGTTTTCTGTATATATCCTGGGACATTAACCAAACAAAACCATGGCTCCGTTTGGGAACTGAAGAAAGCAGCTGCCAAAAATATAAAAAGTTATGCCAGACGGCCGATCTAAAACCTAAACAGGTTCATATTGAAGAAAATATTGAGATAGAAACCCAAATTTATCCGGGTCATTTCAATAAAAACCAGTTAAAAACTTGTTAATTCTTTTAAAAAAGATCTGGTTAACTCAGATCTACTCCATATCTCGAGCCTTGTAGCAAGTCGTCTCCGGTCAAATTTTAAAAATATGTTCTATAACTCAAAAAATTAAAGGTAGATTCACCAGTAATTTCTCACCTTGACCACACCCTAATTAATAGAAAAAAACAAGTCTCTGGTTGTTAATGTTAGGTCCCGATTTTCCATGACCTCCTTTCCTTTCCAGCGCATCTTATGAACAAACAATTTATTGATGCATAATTTTTATCTTTTTTTTCTTAGCCATTGTATTTGATTTGTATGTTTATTCATCTACAATAAAATATATTCTTAAATGAATTTATATATTAGTCAAAACTAGTTTTTTTTTAGATGATCTTATAAATACACCTTTTTCATCATCTTATGTTTATAAAAAATAATATTTTCTTATAAATTTAAAATTTAAATCTAAGAAATTAAGAGATAACGCATCTTCTTACCCAATAAATCATTTCTTTAAAATAATTTTATATGTATCAAAAACAAAAACAAAAAAAATTATGAATTATACATATTCTTAAAAAAAAAAAATAGAGGGTAAAGAATTAAGTATTTTTCTCATTTACGAGTTGTACTAAGTATAAGTATAAAAGGTTATCACAAACTTCAGGTTATCAAAGATATATATAATTATTAATTTTCTAGAGATATATATAATTATTAATTTTAAAATTTGTAAAATTAATTAAAGTACATGTACTTGATATTAATATTAATAAAAAAAAAAGTATAAAAGGTTAAGCTTTATTCTGCTAATAAAAATAGCAGGAAAGATTTTCTCTTTTTTTACCCTTCTCGAGAGAGCAAGAAAAGGAACCAAAACGGAAAGCAAAATGCACTTGAGCGAGAATGAAGGG
>Ga0307517_10007609_pt1 | contig 15749 bp, 15 predicted proteins | sample 23_EM_MG_FD_194515 | JGI IMG/M metagenome (GOLD analysis project Ga0307517, IMG submission 194515) | Populus trichocarpa ectomycorrhiza microbial communities from riparian zone in the Pacific Northwest, United States - 23_EM | ecosystem: Host-associated > Plants > Roots > Unclassified | place...
CGGAGAAGGTCAAGTTGATACTTATTTCCAAGCAGGGAAGCATGGGAAAATTCGAGGACCTGGATTCATGCATCCTCACGGTAATGTGGCCGGCTCCCTCCTTCGAGGAGCTTCCGAACATCCGAGATCTCCGCGGAACGGCGGGGACCACACGTAGCTACAACCTCGAGGACGCCATCCCTACTCTACAATCCCTGGTCGCCATAGCGCACCCCCAAGGTCACCATTCAGTCACCTACGAACCCAACCTCTTCCCCAGCGGGCACGGTGTGGTCTCGGCCAACATCCACTTTTCTACACGGGAGCATGCCAGGGTTGTTCGCGACTTCCTGGATCAGAAGCCTCTACCGTTCTGTGAGGAGATGAAATACTCGACCTTCCTTCCAGATCCTCTTCATTACACGATGCGTGTCCCATACCCCCAATACAAAGCCCAAGAGAAACTCTTCCAATCTCTCATACCCACCCCAACAGACCGCGAAGCCACCACTCGCCTTCGTATTCTGGCAGATCAACCAGGCCGGCCAGCACGTATCAAACTTTCAGGATCGGACAAGAAGACTGTCGGGAGGCTGAAAGTGAGGATCGAGCAGTTGACCGCTGGAGAGAAGTTACCGCAATGGGATCGGGTTTTTTACGGTGCCGAAGGCGAAAGGTATTTGGCAAAGGTCAGCGACCTGTCCCGGGCATACATCCGCGTCGACAAGCGCCAGAGAACGTTGAAAACCTTCGGTGAACCAGCCGCGATCGAGCGGGCCAAGGCTATGATCCAGGAAGCGGCGGACAGGTTGGCATCTCTTCAGTTCGAGGTGTTCCTCGATCGAGATTCCATTCGGTTCTTTGTGGATGGTGCGCGTGGATCGACGCTGTTGAAACAGGAAGTCGGCGAAGGGAACGTTATGTTGGATGTGTCATCCACCCCTTGCAAGATCGTGGTTCGGGGAGGGGAGCCGGCGCGCCACCTCTTGGGGAAGCTCATCGACGAGTCGTTATCGGATGCCATTCGATCCCAACACCAGCTCAAGGACGCCGGAGAAATCTGCCCGGTCTGTTACGACACCATCGACGAGCCGTATCGTCTGGGTTGTGGCCACGCCTACTGTCACGGTTGCCTTCGCCACTTCCTGGTCACGGCCTCTGACACCAAGCGGTTCCCGTTGTCGTGTATGGGCGATGAGGGAATATGTGGTGTTCCGATCCCCCTTCCAGTCATACAACGGTTCCTGGTCCCTGCACAAGTCAAACAACTGTTGGAGGTCTCCTTCCTGGACTACATCGATCGTCATCCAGACAAGTTCAAGTACTGCACCACTCCTGACTGTCCCGAAATCTACTCGCTCGAGACTGAGTATGGGGGTGGGATTTTCCGGTGCCGACTGTGTTTCGTGTCGGCCTGCGTGTCCTGTGGGGAGGACCACGAGGGGTTCAGCTGCGAGGAGTGGGAGGTACATCGGGATCCGGAGGCGCAGGAGAGGATGTTGGAGGGGTGGGCTGAGGGCAGCAAGGATGTCAAGAAGTGCCCGAAGTGCAAGATCTTGATCGAGAAGAGCGGGGGTTGCGACCATATGACTTGCCCGAAGTGCCAGGCGCATATTTGTTGGAGGTGTATGGGGGTTTTCACTGCGGATGACATTTATGATCACATGGGCGATGTTCACGGTGATATGTTGGACGAGCCAGTCCAACCAGTCCAGCCACCCAGACCGGCCCCACCACTCAGACCAGTCCGGTTAGTCGAACCGGTCGGCATTTTTGCTCATGCACGTCCTTCAATTTTTTGAGTGTTCCTTTGTTCTGTAACGGGCGATTGGGCGGACACTAGAGATACATACATCCGTCCTTGTATGGTTCCAATAACAGGAGTTTGGGCTGGGAAGGTTGGTAAAAAGATCTGGGAGTTGTTGGAGAGTTTTTTTTCCTAACAGTTGCTCACCACGAATCTGACTCTTATTGTACCAACAGATCCCGAAAATTCCACCTATTTTTCTTCCACAGTGAGCCATGAATCGATATAACGAAAAGGCTGTCTCGGTGTCCAAGGGAACAGTGAACCACCATGTACTATACCCCCCCCCCCATTGTGTCGCTCGCTCAATCTCTCCGAGCGCTATTACCCCGGCGGCCCCTGACGGGGGTGATGTCGTGCCATTCGAGCATCCGCGGCCGAGAAGGACTCGATCATCATGGCGAGTCCCATGATTGATCGACTTCGCCACCCACGCCAGTGCTGACCGTAAAGATGGTTACCTCATTGGAGGACTTTCAGCACAGAGGGAATTGACTTACTGAGATGGAATGTGCTATATCTTGTCCATGTCAAAGACCCCTTTGTTTGCCCACTCAACCGATGTCCATTCGGATAGATACAGGTGAGTGGGGGCCGAAATTCATTCGGCGACGAGAAAAAAAAAAGAGACCGGGCAAAACAAATTACAGCAGAGGGTACAAAATTCGTATTTAAGCTGTCAGTTCGCCAGGGACTGTGTCGAGTGAAGCTGGATTTGCACGGCGACGCTGAAGCTGTAGGTTGACTAAATCTGCCAGTCCAATCAACACCTCACTTATGATCTACGCTCCGTCATTTACATCAGGGAGAATCGCTTCACTGCTCGCATGCGAGACCCCTCCAATGGCTGATGGAACTAGGACCCTCACGACCTCCTCCGGAATGGCTCCCGCCGTGTGGCTTTTTCATTTATCGTCGCAGTGATCACTGAAGTACTGATGCTACATCGTACGTCCAGTTTGGTAGCCCTGTTCTGATCCATTCGCAGATTTCTTCTTTTCACCTGTTCCTCATTACGATAACAGTAGGGCCATAGATTTTAGTGTCTTGAGCGCCTATCGCCTGTTCTGTGGAGGGACAAACATGTGTAAACAATGCCACGGGAACTGGCGCGGGTTGCCTGCCACCAGGGTAACTCTTGGATTCCAACAAATCTGTTTTGCTGAAACCCCGGAAAGCTCTGAGGAGGAACAGGCCCAAATCCTACCCGCTTTTCAGGTTTCGTTTCGGTCAAATGCTGATGCCAGGAATCACCGTACTTACACCCACCGGATTCTCGCCATCGCATTCATCAAGTCAGTACTATCTCATCGTGGGTGTTTGGGCACCCAGGCCTCGGTGCATATGCCCATCGTTGTTACTCATCATCTGTTGCAATTTCAAGGTTCCGTGATGCGAAATGGATACTCTGGTAACGATGGAACCGTCGCGGATATCAAGGAACGGGCCAAGGAGAGAGCGTTCTTGATCGCTGCAACCCAAGGGATCTCTGCAACCTCAATTATGCATGTCGCTCAGGACTCGGCGTTCGAGGCTCAGAGGGCTGAAGATTCAGGTGATTTGAAGAAGAGCTTGGGGTTGTGGGTGCAGGCCAGCAGCCTTCTTTCTGCGCTGTTTAATGCTGCAGACTTCAAGGCGGAGGCACAGCCGGGGAATAGAGGTGCTGTGTACAAGGAGGTCACGGAATGGATGCAGGTGAGTGCCTTGGTTATGCTTTGTTTCGAACAGTCCAGAGGTCGTAACCCGCGTTCGACGAGTAGAGCCACGCACAGGGTGTCATCGACAGGACATATTGCGTTGAATCCAAGCTGAAGGGATTCGAAAGTTCTGGAGTCACATCGTCCTCGAAGTAAGCACGCACTGATGCTCGTGTTCTGGTTTCGTCTTGACGAAATTACGTTCACGTAGCTCTTTGAGTGATAAGTCGATCGCCGGCCGAATTTCTTCGTTACAGAACGCAGGATTTTCTGTAGCTTCAACAAAGCGCGTCTCACTGGAAGTCACGAACGGAATCAACGGAACGGCTCAGTCGACATCGTCGGCGTCATCTTCGTTGCCACTTGTAGCACCACCGCCATCAAATTCCCCAACGCCGGCAAGACTCCCGAAACTGCCAAAATCGACTGTGTGCACGGCTAGGGAGCTGTATGGCTACATGCACGACATCAGTTTTGGGGTGTTGGTACTTGATGTACGGCCACGAGAGGAGTTCGAGAGGGAACGCATTAGGGCATCGGCGATCGTTTGTCTTGAACCATTGATGTTGGAGCGTGCAAAGTATGTCTCCGCCCGCTTGCGTTGGCCCGTCTTGCTAACTCCCCTGGAGCACCACTGGTGAAGTCATTGAAGACTTGCTTCATGTTGCGCCCCGTAATGAGCTAAGACTCTTTTCGAACCGTGACAAATTCGACGTCGTTGTCATAGCCGACAAGTCAAGTGAGACCTACCTTGCGAACGCAGCCCTGCCAGTACTGGTCCGGGCTATCTATGAGGTTGCTTTTAAGAAGTGTCTCAGGCGGGCTCCTATGCTCCTGGTTGGCGGACTGGATGCTTGGAAGCGAGAGTTCTGCGATCGCGAGGTTGATCGAGGCGTCTCATCCAGCGGATCGCCGGTGCCCGTGCTGAATGGTGGTATTTCAAGCCGTTCCAACAGCTCGTCAATGTACTATGCCAGCCCTGCCTATGTTCGCAACAGGTCCTGTACGGAATCCTCCCTCACTTCGAGCATCACCAGCAGGGACTTGGATGCTCTGAACGGGAGTCCACGGTTGCCACCTCCAACGGAACCATTTTCAGAGCCCTCGTGCACTCTCCCTCAGCAATCCGAGGGTATTAACGGCTCCGGAAGCGGCTTGAACCCCTTCAATCGCCGCGTCGTGGTAAACGATCGCCCCCCATTTTCGAACAGAACCGACCTTGTATATGCTTCACTCTGTCATCGTTGGAAGTCACTGCTGAGGCTTGTCTAGGTCACACCAGGCTACGTGAGTGGAAGCACTTCCATCCGATACCCCTCATACCCAAAACCCGCCATCAAGTCTACTCCCTCTCTGTCACCCCTTCCCCCCTCTACCCATGCGATCCACGAACCCGCGTTACCCCCGATCGCGTCCATCAACCCCTATCCTTGGAGGAGCGACTATCCAGACCCAACACAAGAAGGATTATCCAGCAGCGAAACAAACCGTGTCTCATGGGAAGCCGCGAACGAGATCGACGGAACGACGCAGCCGGCGTTATCGGTGTCATCTACTTCGGCCGTGGCAGAGGGTCAATCGTCTGCGAAGGCTGTGGCGATTCCAAACACGCCGGTGAACCGACAAGGCGTCCCATTCGTAACCACACCATCAACACAGCGGTTCCGTTGCAAGGGGCAGCCCAGTACTAGGTGTCAACAGGCAAATTGTTACAACGGGAACCTTTGTGGGAATGATCACACTCAACCTCCGCCAGTGAGTTCTCCGGATCGCTTGGACCCCCGAGCCAGGCGTTGACGGCTGGCGTTTGTCTCTAGAACCAAGTTACCCTCCCTTCAGTGGTCACAACACCGACAGTTACTCCGAAACCCCAGCTACTTCCGCGATCGAGACCCCATTGCCGAGAGTGGCTGAAGGGCAACTGCCCCGGGCCCGAAGGGCCAAACTGTCCTTTCACCCATGATCCCAAGGTATGCTATTTCCTGCAAAGTGCCGTGCGATGTTGTGCTAATATTCATGTCGCCAGGCGCGAGCAGCGGAACAGCTTCGCCTGAAGAAGGCCGCTGAGGAGCAGGCTGCGAAGACCGTCCAGGAAGCTGCCGCAACCATCGAGGAAATGGTCCTCCCCTCGACCAAGGTCATCTTCGGTGCCGGTGTGACCGTGCAGAGGGTCATCACCGGATGCGAGACTTGTAGGGTGTTGGTGAAGAACCTACCTCTCACTGCGACCAAGGCGGAAGTCGTTACACTTTTCACCCAGCCCGGATTTGACCCCACCAAATTCACTGCCCACGCACCACGTCCATCACCGATTGATCGGTCTCACCTGGAGGCTGTTGTCGAGTTCGAACACCTGGAGGATGGGAAGAATGCGGTTGCGGGGTTGGATGAGATCGAATTCGGATCGGAGAAGGTCAAGCTGGTACTTATCTCCCAGCAGAGAGACATGGGGAAATTCAAGGACCTGGACTCATACACCCTCACGGTCATGTGGCTGGCTCCCTCCAATACCGTGTTTGCTTCCTATTCTTCTTTGGAAGAGGCGCATTCCAAGCGAACTCAGCTCAAAAAGAGGACTTTCAACGGACAGAAAATCAGAGTCAATATTGCAAAGAAGCCTCCGAACTTGGCCGATGTTTTCTGGAACCGCGCGACTATCTCCGTCAATGGTCTGGAACCAGATGCATCGTTGACTTCCATCCAAGAATTCTGCGGAACAACCTCCATCAGGATTCCCCCGAGGACCACGCGCAGCTACAACCTCAACGACGCCATCCCTACTCTGCAGTCCCTGGTTATCGAAGCGCATCCCCAAGGTCATCGTTCAGTCACCTACGAGCCCAACCTCGTCCCCAACGAACGTGGTGCGGTCTCGGCAAAGATCCACTTCTTGACATGGGAGCACGCCAAGGTCGTTCGCGACTTCCTGGATCAGAAGCCTCTACCGCTCTGTGCGGAGGCAAAATACTTCGCCTTCCTCCCAGATCCTCTTCATTACACGATGCGTGTCCCGTACCCCCAATACAAAGCCCAGGAGAAACTCTTCCAATCACTCATACCCACCCCAACCGACCGCGAAACCACCACTCGCCTTCGTATTCTGGCAGATCAACCAGGCCGGCCAGCACGTATCAAACTTTCAGGATCGGACAAGAAGACTGTCGGGAGGCTGAAAGTGAGGATCGAGCAGTTGACCGCCGGAGAGAAGCTACCGCAATGGAATCGGTTTTTTTACGGTGCCGAAGGCGAAAGGTATTTAGCAAAGGTCAGCGACCTGTCCCGGGCATACATCCGCGTCGACAAGCGCCGGAGAACGTTGAAAGCCTTCGGTGAACCAGCCGCAGTCGAGCGGGCCAAGGCTATGATCCAGGAAGAGGTGGACAGATTGGCATCTCTTCAGTTCGAGGTGTCTCTCAAACGGGATTCCATCCGGTTCTTCGTGGATGGTGCGCGTGGGTCAACGCTGTTGAAGCAGGAGGTCGGCGAAGAGAACGTTATGTTGGATGTGTCGTCTGTCCCTTGCAAGATCGTCGTTCGGGGAGGGGAGCCGGCGCGCCACCTCTTGAGGAAGCTCATCAAAGAGTCGTTATCGGATGCCATTCGATCCCAACACCAGCTCAAGGACGCCGGAGAAACTTGCCCGGTTTGCTACGACACCATCGACGAGCCGTATCGTCTGGGTTGCGGCCACGCTTACTGTCATGGTTGCCTCCGCCACTTCCTGGTCACGGCCCCCGACACCAAGCAGTTCCCGTTGTCGTGCATGGGCGATGAGGGGAAGTGTGGTGTTCCGGTTCCACTTCCAGTGATACACCGGTTCCTGGTCCCTGCACAAGTCAAACGGCTGTTGGAGGTCTCCTTCCTGGACCACATCGATCGGCATCCAGACAAGTTCAAGTACTGCACCACTCCCGACTGTCCTGAAATCTACTCGCTCGAGACTGAGTATGGGGGTGGGATTTTCCGGTGCCGACTGTGTTTCGTGTCGGCCTGCGTGTCCTGTGGGGAGGATCACGAGGGGTTCAGCTGCGAGGAGTGGAAGATACATCGGGATCCGGAGGCGCAGGAGAGGATGTTGGAGGGGTGGGCTGAGGGTAGCAAGGATGTCAAGAAGTGCCCGGAGTGCAAGATCTTGATCGAGAAGAATGGGGGTTGCAACCATATGACTTGTCCGAAGTGCCGGGCGCATATTTGTTGGAGGTGTATGGGGGTTTTCACTGCGGATGACATTTATGACCACATGAACGATGTTCACGGAGGTATGATGGACGAACCGGACGAGCCGATCCAACCGTTCATACCAGTCCAACCAGCCCAGCCTCCCAGACCACTCCCAACCCCACCACTCGGACCAGCCCCGCCACTCGGGCCAATTCAGCCCGTCGAACCGGTAAACTTTTTTGGTCGGTTGCGTCGTTTTGCTTTTTGAGCATTCCTTTGTTTTGTAACCTTACTCGTCGGGTGACTGGGCGAATACGTATCTTCGTCCCAGTAGGATTATATTAGCCGAGATTTATTCGCCGATATCTAAAGAACCGATAGCGTACACTAACGAAACCGAGGAGTTTGTGCCGGGAAGGTTGGTATAACATCCGGGAGATGTTTGAAAGTTTTGTTTCCCAACGAACTATTGGAAAAGCTCACCCCAGACCCCGGATACTAAACTAAATTTCATACCGACAGGGGTCATAAGCGGGCGTCTTCTGAACTTGTTAACAGTTGCCCAACAAGCTCCAAGAAATCTGACTTTTACCAGCAGACCCTGAAGATTTTACCTATTTTTCTTCCAGTGGGGCGTGCGCCGAGGGAACGAAAGGACGATCTTAATGTCCGGTGGGACGGTGAAGCACCGTGCAGTACCCTCCCATTGTTTCGCTCGCTCACTCTCGAATATCATTGACCCATGAGATGCTTTCGAGTGACCTCGGGTTTGCAATTCCGGCCCAAATTCTAAAGCCGGTGCTTTCTGAGAATGATACGAGAAAACAGAGGAGGAAGGATCCAAAGTCTGTGGTCGTCGTCGGGCACAAACTTGAACAATATTATATCGACAAATGGCCGCAACGAGTGAGCAAGGACGTCGTATTTTACAGAATGAACAAGTGCTAAGGGGGAACGGTATGATTCAGAGTTCCCGCAGCAACCACCAACGCTTTGGGGGTTCGATCCATCCGGTCACGCTCCAACTGAACGACGATAATCGAATCTAACATTATTGGAGTACCTGTGCGTACGACAGTTCTTCTGAGGGTATTTTGTGACATTCCCTAACCGAGTCGTGGCATTGTTCACCCTTGACTATCGTTGGTCTAGGCATACCTCCGAGTGGCTTCAGGTCTGAGAATGAGAAACGGAGGCGAATGGGCGCGATATGCGCTGTGTAGCAGGTTGCTGGTGGTCCCAGGGACTGGCGCATTGCGCCGTTACGAGGTAAGTTCTGTGGTATCCGGAATCCGATCCGGGCAGTTCGTGCAATCGGAAACCATGGGTTCCATTTTTTCGGCGGTGGCAAAGCCTTCTCCCACCGGACACCGTCCCGACCTCTCTGGAGGACCAGACCTACTGTACCTGCGGGTGGAATGAGAGCCGGGGTGTCCGGTTTGGGTGTGGGCGCCGGGATCTGTGAAGGGATCACCGGTGTCCCGCCCGAATCCTAGTGTTTCCCAATATCTCCCCACTTTGCACTACCGTGGGTCTCTCGAGGGTGTCTTCTAGTATCAATATATCGCTTTATCCTACCACCTCGGTGTCTCTCACGGACTACAGCGCCCTGCTCGTGAACTCGTGAAATTGTCGGTGGCCGTCGAGCTTGAATTTCCGGAACTCGTGGCATATTTGGGGTGCCGACATTTCGGTGCGTCTGGACCTGGCGGTTTTGGCAGCGCCCCCCACGATCCACGTTGCGTTTGCCCTCAGCTCGCTGTCTATTCAGGAATACCCTCTCTCGTCCATCTCCAGGCTCGATCTCGGGTCCCTTCCTCTGCAGCGCCATACCAGCATCCGCCCCATTCACACCGCTCTCAATATCCACCAGCCACGCATAACCACTCATGGGTGGGAAGGGCGAAAAGGGCGAAGGGGGCTCCCTGCCGCTACAGATTGATCCAAAGTGGTACGTTCGACACACTCCTTTCCTTGGGTCGCTGACCGCTGAGCGGGGCGTAGTATTCAAGATGCGCTGCGCGCATTCCTACCTCCAATCAAGAACGACGATGCCCGCCTCGATTTCTACACGATGTACAAGAAGGAGGCGACCGAGTACGACACGGACTATGTCAAGAAGTATGATGAAGACCTCAATACCACCTTGATTTTCGTATGTCGTGCTTAGTTCAATCATGCGAGGGATCTAACTTGTACTTGTTCTTGTAGGCGGGTCTGTTTTCTGCCATCAGTTCTGCCTTCGTCATTGACGTCCACTCGAAACTCCAACCCGACCCGAACGATCAATCGGTGGCCCTCCTGCGCGCGATCCTCCTCACCCTCAACCAGTCTGCTATCCCGAACGAAACTCCCGTCGTTCCATCTGCCCAGGAAAATCCTCCCAGCGAGATCGTCACCGTCACTGGACTCATGTACGCGAGTCTTCTGATTTCCCTGCTCGCCGCATTCATCGCGATGCTGGGTAAACAGTGGCTCAACCGGTACTTGCGGAACACGGGAGGGTCGATGATCGAGCGTTGCGGAGACCGTCAACGCAAGTGCGATGGACTCCAGAAGTGGCCCTTTCATCTCTTTGTCGAGAGCCTTCCGCTCATGCTCCAGGCTGCCCTCCTCCTCCTCGCTTCCGGACTTTGCCGACACATGTGGTCCATCAATACAACCATCGCCAGTGTTCTCATCACCTTCACTGTGCTCGGGGTTCTGTTTTACCTTGGGATTGTCATTGTTGGTACATCCTCATATGAATGTCCATTCCAGACACCAATATCCACTGCCCTGCGCAGCACATGGAAGAAAGCTGGACCCCACATAACTGCAACCTTCCTCCATGTTGTTGCTACTGGTACCTCTTTGTATAAGTGTTTGCCTTGGTTGCTGGTATTGACCACTCTGCACCATCTCTTGGAGGCCATTCAGTGCCAAATCCTCCAGGTGGTGCTTTGGTTGCCACCAATAACAACATGGTATGGCTCTCAAAATCCACCTCTACCAACCACACAGCCCACTCCTCAGCAACCTATACCATGGTTGGCCTCCCTGTGCAGTCTGTGGGAGAACATTCAATGCAAAATTCTCTGTGCAGCACTTCACCTACCACAGACCCTACCCCTGCTAAACATCCAGGAGGGTTTGCCCATTGCCACAGCCAATTCCCCATGGTTGACACCCACAGCCCTGGCCACACTTCAGAGCACAAATGCCAATGATGTCCGGTGTATCTCATGGATCCTCTGGAGCATTACTGATCCAGAGGCACTTGATGCATCCATCCGGCTTGCTGGCACAATTCGGTGGTTTGAAGTTGGACTCAACTTAGAACCCCCCTATGATCAAATCATCTCCACCCTCAAGGGGTGTTTTGACCCTGCTGGGAAGATTTATCCTGGATCAAGGGACAGGGCATACTACTCTGCACAAGCTGTCCTGTGGATCCATGTTTGTGCAGCTTGTGTATCTGGGGAGTTTGCACATAGGTTCCCTCTCCCAACTATCCCTCATGATACCACATCTCTTGATCCTGATCTCAGACATCTTCTCAGCATCTATGCTGGTCAGGAAATTTCCTCCATTATCCTTCAGATGTATGATATCAATCCAGAGACTACTCCTGCATACCTTCAATGGACTTCAAATGTACTTCTACACCTGTCCTGGGCCAAGCGGAACATACCAGATACATTTGATACACTTTCTGGGCTTAGTTGGATAAGAGACCAGAATATCATTCCATTGAATGCAGTGCTTAACCGCCTCCTTACATCTTGTATCTTCTTTGGCTGGCCTGTTGAAGAAGAGGTATTGAAAATTCAAGACAAGTCGTATGTTGTTTTCTATCTCTGTCCTCCAAGCTGCTTACATTTGCCTGCTAGTGATAAATTTGATCAAATCCTATCTCAATTCTCCCAAGCAATGGTTGTAGCCATTCACACCTCTCACCCTCAATGTGTCATTCTCCCAGACTTGCTCTCTGGTTTATGTAATTTGGAAACCAAGACCAGATACTTAACAGAGATGGCATACAAATGATGTTCTGTGGTATGCGAGAATTACTCCAGCCTTAAGAATGGAGAAGATCTTCTCTCTCTCTTGTTGGAAATTGGTTTCCGCCACCTTAATCGTGAAGACCACTGGCTAGAGCTTGGTCCCACTCATACAGAACACCACCAAGTGTTAGCCAAAATCATTTTTGAGAGTGGGGATAGTGAGGCAATTGCAGATCTACTCTATGCTTGGACCTCAAGAAGTAACTCCCATGAATCATATGCATCACTCAAAATCTGTATGCAATACCTCGTTGGTCTTCATCACCTATACCCTTTTTCCCCAAGATTGCATTACCTTATTGCACATACCATTGTCATCATTGGTTACCAGGAATTCAAACAAGTAGGGGTAGAGGTATTTTTCAAATTGGTGGATGACCTACAGGCCCATGTAGAGGAATCAGACAAGATTGAATGGACAAGCCTCCTCCTGGACATTATCCAATCCACTGAAGGAATCCAACATCTATCTCTTCCACACTGGGAATTACTGGTAGTGATCATAGTCTCCTATGGGCAGTGGCTGGAAGGGAGTACCTATAGCCCACAAACTATGATATCTTTGAAGGAAGCTGAGGAGTGGGACAAGCTGGAGTGCTGGATAGGTGTTGTCTGGATGTTGTGGCCGCGAGAGGGTGAAACAGCAGAGAGGGACCTTAGGAATACCACACTAGCACTGTTCCACCAACGACCAGGTGCTGTTCAGAAGCTTGAGCAATGGATGGAACAATGGGCAGATGAATGGAGGCGGATACCTGAATCTTTTCAACAGATCTGCAAGCAGGCACATGATGGAGCAGCACAGCAGGCTGGACTGTAAGTTCCTCCTCATTACCATGAGGCTCTGAGTCTTAACAGTACTCATATTTATTTTTAGGTCAACTTTTTCAACCAATGGAAAGAATATGCAACCTACCCATTCACAACCACCCATCCTGCCATTGTATATTGGAGATGACACATTCTAAATGTTGCCACTACCTTGTATTTTCTCTTGTTCAAGTGGTATATATTTTCGCACCCATTCATTTGTTTTTATAAAAATCTGGTGGCCATGCCTTTCCACTGATAGGTACTTCTATTACTCTGTTCACTTCTATTGTAGACAAGAAACTATTATAACATATCCTTTGTCATCTGAGGAGTAGAACTGTGAAGCAGTGACTAGCTATGTTTCCCAGTAGCCCTTTCTACCACCCCCAATACAAGAGACACCATCTTCCATCAATGTCAAGAACCTCTTTGGGTGTACCGACCAATTATGTGTAAGGCTCACCTATGGAAGACAGACTGTAAACCTATTGTGGTACTATAATGTCCTTACCACAACATATTCTGAACCCGCTGGAAGGTTTTCGACGCTTCGCTAAACTGAGCAACGCCCTCCTGCACGTTTCTGAGTACCCGGTTCGCCTCTGCCAATCCCAACAAAATACGTGCAGCGTTGAGTTCATCCCCCTGTTTCCTCAGGAAGGCTATCACGTGGAAACGCAGTCGTTTGGACTCCACAATGTTTCCAAGTTCGAAAGTGATGTTGGCGAGTGAAAACAAGCACCCCAGGTTTGTCAGTTCGGGAAACCCGCGCAACCGTCCCAGAGTTCGCACCGACGGAAGTGCATATATTTTGATAAGACATTCGCTGTTGATATCCTCGGATACAACCCACCGAATGTCGTCGAACCCAGTATCACCAGGAGTATTCCCGCTTTCATGAGATCCAACCGACTAAGATACCGATTCCTGGTCGTCAGGAGGAGGGAGGATAGGCTGGGATCCTTTGGACAGGGGTAGTCGCGGAGTGGTGTGAGCATCGTTGCGAAACTGCTGCCTCGATCGATCAACGAGAGGATGATGTGCCCGTCGACAATCTTCTGCGCGCCCGAGAATTCCCAAGATTGGCAAACATCGGAGAAGGGCATAATCGTGGCGGCGAGACTTTCTCCGCGTCCTGTCTGTAAAACACCTGTCCTTCGTTTTTTCCCACTCCTTTGCCGACCGGGAGCCGTCCCACTGATTTTGAGCGGTGACCGTTGCAAGGAGGGTCACCGAGAGCGCATGGTGATCCAGTCTTTGCAGCATCTCATCGACGATATCCGAGTCAACCTGTCCCCCAACTAAGCAAATGCTGTCGAAAATACTGCGGGCAGCCTCCTTCAATAGGGTCGAGGGGGTGATGCGTTTACAACTCGGTGGGATCGTGGAGATTCGCGGAAGTGATGAAGAGAGAAACGTTGCTTAACCGGCCGAGTTTGTCAACCACATTGTAGATGGCCCGTACGTCGCTAGCCTTCGGATCGATAATCGGTTCGGCGTCTTCAAGAGTGATGAGGATCTGTTCCGACGAGAGAAGTGGGCGCAGAGGAGGAAGATCAGTAGGGTTCTCGACTTTGGAGAGTCGGATCAGGAAGTGAACCACAGATGTGGGGAATTCATCGCAACGAATGAATCCCCGCTCGTTGTTATACCTCCTCTTGGCGTGCTTGTGGTGAGGGCCGGTTAAAGCGATGAAGGTTTTGCCGGAACCACCACCACCGCCGAGAGTGTTGCCTTGGACGAGGCCGAGGATCTCTTCGACGATACTTTCCCGACCAAACAAATAACTGGGTGCTGGGGGCGGAAGTTCACCCGTTTGTCTATTGTAAGATGTCAGGATGCACTCACCAACGTTGTCTGCACTGCCAGAGTCAGAAACCGCTTTGGGTGAGTCGGGTGGGAATTCACTTCTGCGGAACCAGATATACCGACAAGTCGCCGCTCGTTTGTGTGGATCTCAGATGCCACGGGGCGGTGTCCAGGCTCAGAGCCGCCTACGATTTTCAGAGCCCGGAGTGCAAAAAGCGCTGGGAATTGGGAACTGTCGCGTACGTCGAAAACGCCGAGTATCTTCTTGGTCTCCGGCTTCCACCCTTGTATCTTTTCCTTGTCATGCGAGGAGGGGGAAAGAAAGTTAGGCGACACCGCGCACAGCCACATTGATTGACGAATCGAAGCTCGGACGTTTTGGCAACACGAACTCAGTGAAGCCACGGAAATCCAAGACGACCCCGCCAGCGTCGTGACCTCCAAGTCGGAGATTCTCAATCCCGTCGCCCGCAGCAGGGAGCACACGAGGCTGATTTGAGGCGTGATGGTCATCCGGAAGAGGAAACTGTGGCTGGACCCAATTACAGAATATAAGGTGAAATACCCGCGATTGTCGGTTTGTTCACTCTCTACTCTTGCAACCGAAAAGACATAACTGCAACTCCGCCACACTTGTGTTCAGTGACCGCGTCGTATCTGCCTCACATTGAACCTCGCTCTACCCGGTCCCAATCGCGCCAATGAACCAACAAAACGTCCCATCCATAACTCCGAAGCCACACCGACGATCCCGTCGCAAGAGACAGCCTTGTACAACGTGTCGGCGGGCAAATTGCCACAAAGGCAACCTGTGCAGGAATGATCAATCTCCATCGGTAAATCTTTCGGATCGCTTGGATCTTCGTGTCGGGCGTTGACGCCTGCCGTTTGTCTCTAGGACCAAGTTACCCTCCCTACGGGGGTCGCGCCTCCAAAAGTTGCTCCAAAACCCCAGCAGAGGTTCACGCCTCGTTCCTCTACGCAAGAACAGGAACATCAGAGACTCCGACCCCAGGTGCTTCCGCGATTGAGACCACACTGCCAGGAGTGGCTGAAGGGCAATTGCCCCGAAGGACCAAACTGTCTTTTTACCCACGATCTCGAGGTATGCTCTTCGCTGCAAAGTGCCGTGCGATGCCGTGCTAATACCCACGTTTCCAGGCGCGAGCAGCGGAAGAACTTCGCTTGAAGAAGGCCGCCGAGGAGCAGGCCGAGAAGGCCGCCGAGGAGGCAGCCGCAACCATCGAGGAAATGGTCCTCCCTTCGACCAAGGTCACCTTCGGTGCCGGTGTGACCGTGCAGAGGGTCATTACCGGATGCGAGACTTGTAGGGTCTTGGTGAAGAACCTCCCTCTCACCGCGACCAAGGCGGAAGTCATTGCGCTCTTCACCCAGCCCGGATTTGACCCCGCCAAATTCACTGTCCTCCCACCACAT
>Ga0307517_10007610_pt1 | contig 15748 bp, 7 predicted proteins | sample 23_EM_MG_FD_194515 | JGI IMG/M metagenome (GOLD analysis project Ga0307517, IMG submission 194515) | Populus trichocarpa ectomycorrhiza microbial communities from riparian zone in the Pacific Northwest, United States - 23_EM | ecosystem: Host-associated > Plants > Roots > Unclassified | place...
ATAAATTGAAATTAAACTAATGTTTTTGATAACTGAATCAAGGATTTATATAGCAAATTATAAATAAAAGCATAAGCAAAAAAGGTCATGCCGGGAGAGGTTTATTTGTAACTCTAAAAAATATTAAAGTTTCCAGGCAAAATTAAATATTATAATTTACAAGTACTAACAATAATGATATTAAAAAAACTTGAGTATAATTTGATTTTCTGATATCTAATCAAAGATCAGGAGTGATAGTCAGCAGCACAAACTGCTGGCAAGGAAGGGAAAAAATGAAATATATAAAGAGCAGCAAAAAAGGGTACCGGATTAAGAGTGGGATGCCTTCGAAAGCTCTCCTCAAGGTAGCTTGATTGGTCTTTTGTAAGCCTGAGTTTCTTTCTACCAGTACCATACATGCAGCTATTATCAATGGAATGATCACTTCTCTTATTTCCATAATCCTCATCTTCTTCAGACTTGAAGCATGTCCCCTCTGCCTTGCCATGATGATCTATATTCATGGAATCGTCTTGATCAGGGCAGAGTGTAAATGAGAGGTCTAGACGTACCACAGGCTTCTCCTTCTGTTTCTGCGGCCATGGCGCATAGTTTTCACCTCCTAGTCCAAGCCCAAGTCTTGTGTTACAGTACCCTTCTTCTTCCATGTTTGAGAGAGAGAGAGAGAGAGAGAGGGGAAAAGAGAAAGAGAAGATGATGAATATAATTGGCGAATGGAGAGAAGGGGTTAGGAGGTGACTTTATACAAGAATATTCAAGTCTTTGGATATAATTTAGGAATATATAAATGATTTTAAATAATTGTTTTGTGAATAACTACAGTGCTAATGACAACTAAACATGGTGATAGAGTGTCCTAATGGGTGCTTTAGAGCCATGCATGACCCTTTTGAGGGAAACCAAAACTTCCTTCATTCCTTCCATATCATGTTTGACCTCGCGATTAATTTCCACAGGGTTTTAATTAATTAATAATTAATTTTAGACTTTGATTGATTTGAGTCTACTCACCCCCGGACCGTATATTTCCAAACAATTTCCCTGCGTATGAAAACAAAAGAAGTCTTTGTTTTGAATTTGGGGTCAATTGTCTACGCATATGCAAACATATTAGTAACTTCCCACCTTAATTTCTTCAATAATATCAAGAGTGATGTTATTAATTTCTTTGCTTTATATATATATATATATAGAAATCTTAATATTTTTCTAAAAATTCTTATTATCATAATAATATTTTTTCTTACTATATATCATCCAGGTTTCTCATGATATATACTATACTAAATATATTATATTTGATAAAGCATAATTTATATATGGATTATATATATAGAAAATAATTTATAAATAAAAGATAAGATCTTCTTGTGATAAAATCTAATCTATATATTTGTATATGACCTATAAATTTTCTAGTTATGATTTCAATTCACCAAGCTATATAGTACAAAGAATATCGGGAAAATATTAGTTTTATATTATTATATTTATTGACGGAAGGTATTTTATATATAAGCTAATTATATCTGTTATATAAATATAAGAATAGAGATATTTGTAATATAGTTTTAAATTGAGAAATTAAATTATCAATTCGTAAGTCATCGAATCAACATCATATATTGATTATGTTCTATCCTCTTTCTAATAAAATAATAATAAAGTTATTATTTGTTTCTTCTCAAAGGGTAGGTCAGATCATCAACGATGTAGAGGTTCAATTAGAAACTTGATTCAACCTAAGTGGATGGGTCATGGGGTAAGCTAACCCACAGGGTTGGACTCCATTTGACAGCTAAAGTCGTGCTTTTATCACTTCCTGGGATATATTTTCTTCCCTCTATGTCTCAGCTATTGTGATAATTAAAACACCATTTTTTCAAATACTTGGTGCTTGACTAACTCTTTTCAGTTGAATTTTGGGTTTTTGTTTCTTTATTATTATCCTAAATGCGAGGAATTCACTTTATCCCCTCTAAATTATTCAAACAAAGACTCTGATCATAATTCTTCAAACAAATTTGTTTGTGTAGAATTTGTGCTATATGTACGTATTCAAACTGTACTATCATAGATTAATTCATAGCCTAGTGATTATTCCATTGTTGACGACAGTTAATTATAGCTCTTTTTAGAAAAAGGCTATACATAAAAAAAAAATATTAAACAAATGTTACTAACACAAATAGTATTTAATAAAATAATATTAATCATAATAGCAAGTAAGCAACTTTTATAATATTAGGTGATTTCTTATGTATCACTTTTTATGTATAACTCAAAATGAATACAGACTTCATTTATGAACTTAGTTTTTCTTACCAGACAAGTCTTCTTTTAGAATAGATAGAATCCTCTAATATTGGAGTTGATAAGTATATAATGTATAGGAAAGATAAAAAAAAATAAAAACATGAGTGCATAATGGTTGAATGAATTGATGCGAAGTTCTTAAATGAAATTAAATGACTTCAATAATTATCCGTTAATCCAAAGTATTTATAAGCCTAAGCTTACCTCAAGGAAAATGGTGTTGCAGGTCTCTTGTTATGCTTGGAGTTGCAAAAATCTCATGATAAGTTATTGGTTGTGATACTATTGATATAATAGTTGGTGCTCATCATTAGTTGTTTTATTTTGTTATGTTATTAGTGGAGGATTTGGTTATTGAAGGTGTTTTTTGAGGTGATTTATGGATAGAAAATAATCATTGACGAGAATTGAGTTTTCTCTACTTTGTAAATGGTGTGTAAAAACATTCTGATTTCTAAGAATTAAATAGAAAAAATTACTCTGACTATATTGTAATTTAGTTATTTTTTCACTTTACCTCTATTTTTTTTAAAAAAAAATTACAGTTTATATCTTAAGATGAAAGAGACAAAATTACACTTTCATTTATTTTTTTGGTACAATAAAAGAATTAGAGTCTTGGATGGAAGTAAATATAGGATGGCAATCAGTCGTGTTATTTCATGTTATCTATATACCTGCATCTAACCTGACATATCTTCTTTTAATAATACAGTCCAAATAGAGATTTACTAAAATTTGATTTTTTACTTAAAATTAGTGTTTTATGTTTCTAAATTATTTTGATGTACTGATATCAAAAATGAATTTTAAAAAATAAAAATATATATTATTTTGATATATTTTTTTAACAAAAAAACACATTTAAAAGTAACTAAACCACATTTACAAACATCTTTATAATCATATTAATCATCCCTATTTTTCCCGCATTCAGTTTATATAGTTGAATTGAATAAAAAGTCTTCTTCACTGGTTTGTACCCACTGAATATATACTGACCTGACTCATCTTTCTTTTATATTAGAAAAACATTTCTCTTATTAAATTTTTTGTAGCAACTTACAAAATCACTTCCTGGAAAAAAATTATACAAAGAATTTGACTTACTCAATAATATTGTTTTTCTATTTAAAATACTAATAAAACATGTGATCTAAAGTATATATACAATTATGCTATTAAACATACTAATGACATGTACTAATTAGTAAATTATTAATGATTAATATAATTACATGTAATCATTCAAGATCCTTTTTATTTTTAAAAATCAGGTATATAATGTTAAATTATGTGTTTAATATTTATTGAATTTATTTATATTATATATTTTTCTTAAAACAATACATCAAATATCTAATTTATATCATTTGCTACTTTGTAACGTACTTGATAAAAAAATAATAGATAATAATAAGGGATACTAACATACTAATTTTACATATTCTTAATTACTAATTAGTAATAATTAATGAATTAATTATTATTATTATTAACAAAATAAAGAAAAAGATTTTTTTTGTTATATATAAAGTGAAATATATGTAAAAAGTAAAAATTATATAGGGTCCGTTTGTTTACGCGGCTGCGGCTGCGGCTGCGTTTTAATTAAAACGCAGCTTGCAGCAGAAAAAACATAATACACTGTTCATGGGTCCCACTGGTTTTCTGCGTTTGAAACACAGTTAAAGAGAAGCAGGAATTCGTTGCTTTTCTTCAACTGTTGATGTTAATTGCACTGTTCAATGAACAATGCAATTAACATGAACAGTACACTGTTCACTTGCAGCACTGCGTGAACTCTTTTTTTTTTTTTTTAGTATAGTAATTTTTTTAACATTTTTTTAAAAAAATTAGTTTAGAGTGAATTTTATACCTGATAATATTTTATCTAATTTTATTACATGCTACAAAAATTATGAAAATTGTAGTTCTTGTCGGATGTATTTCGTACGTAATGGAATTGTAGATGGTTTCATGAAATAATAAAAAATATTTTATATAAAGTATGATTTATTTCATGATGTAATAGCAATAGTTAAATCCACAATATTTAAATTTAAAATCATCAATATTAATATATATTTTTAAAAAAATTATTTTATAACCTCAATTTCAAAAGCATTTTTAACCAAACACATTAAACTACTTTTTTTCAACCTCAATTTCAACCACAAATAACTTTTTTTAAACCACAATCACAACAGCTACCGCAATACCAAACACACATTTACTCTGTACCATGAATGTTATTTGTGTTCGAAAAAGGGCATTTCATTATAAATAAACAAAAGATGAACAGATAAGACTTCATGGTGGGTTTGACCAAAAAATACAAACAAACAGATAAGACTTCAGACTCACGTGCCCGGTTCCTTGTGCGGTAGTTCGTTAACATTTCTTTTCTTTACCCATGGACAATCTACATTCTATCTGATCCACGTTGGGGGGGAAAAATCAGAAAAAAATATATATTCAGTTTGTTTTTTTTTATATAAGAAAATCTTAAATATAAATTGAAAACCTATACAAGTATTTAATTAAATAAATCAAGAATTATTTATACTTATAAATATATATATATAAAAAAGTAATTAAAAAATACTAAAATAAAAAAACCGAAATCAATTGAATCAATTGGCCCGACCCGGCCGGCCTAGGCTTAAAAATTCAATATATGAAGGTCAAGATAATATTCTCTTATAAAATATAAATCGAAAAACAACCACTATATTCTAAAAAATACCCAGTTTGAGGGTTAATTAAATAAATATTGTTATTACTTTTGAATTTGACTGTTTAAAATAACGTACATAAACGGGCTCTTACTCCCTTAGTAAAATACAACTCTTCTTTTCTCAGAAAATAATTATCTCGCCAAAAATAAAAAAATTACTACTTTCCTTTATGTTAACAATAAGATACATGCGATTACAAAGCTAAAACTGTATGTACAAAGTCAGTTGAAATCACAAATGCCTCTAGTATTGAATTTTTTAGATTTTTAGTTAAACAAATCCTATACTTTCCTTTTTTTCCTATACAGAATTTTGCGAATCTCCCATCTGTTGCAGGCATACCTTACTTCCCCTTCAGACGTCCTCCTAGTGCGCATTTGCACGCCAAAAAATTAATGTACACAGCATCTTCCAAATGTTAACTCTTTTGTCGAAGCTCTGATACAGATAAAGAACCGAGGAGTCCAATTGCAATAAGAGAGCTCCAAAAAGGGAGTTGCACGACTGGTAGCCTCCAACTCCCCAAATCGAAAGTAATCTCTCCATTTGCATGGGTTCCATAGCAAAACAGAGGCACCTCATTGCAACTTCGTATGCAAAAATCATCTCGATGCCACCAACCACTTCCTGGTATTCAAGCAAAATCCAAAAGTATATGCAATATCATGGCATCTAACAATAATTTCTCACCTTTGAACCAGGAAGCTGGTCCCTCGAGGGTGTGATCTCCCACAACCTACCCAAAAGCACCCCCAACCCTTGTAGATATTGCAGGAATAAATTCGACCAAACAGATATGCTGCAAAAGCAATCATCTTGACTTGTTTATCAGTTTACCTTCGCCATTAGTGCAGCGCCACTTTTTTGTTTCACATTCTGTTCAGCAGAAGCAGCTGATGAGTTTGGCAGGTGTGCATCAAAATGAGTAGCAAGGTTCGAAAGGCCTTTCTGGCAATAGGAGACAGCATCACAAATTCAGGATATATATATGGCAACGCTACCCCAAAGTTCAAAATGAATTTGCCAAAATGAATTTGCGGACAACTACCAGCACTTCTATGAGTCCCTCTTTCCTACGATTGCTGATGAACCCTGCTTCTTCTGTATACCATATTGCCAGGCATCTCTTGATTTATCACCTGATTGATCAAATTCATCAAACGAACTGTCCATTGCTGGCTTAAAAGGCCTGTAACTCCCATTCCTGGAAATTACAGGTGCACCTGAATTCTCATCATCCTCTGATGGCATCCTTGATTTGGAATCCATGTGCTTATCAAATGATCTGTGTCTTGGTCCACCTAACTTCAAACCCCTTACATTGGAAGAACCTTTCCCCAGTACTCCTTTTGAAACTAAAAAGTCTTTGGGGAGGGAGTCCATATTCATATAACAGTTTCTTGCTTTAGCATCAGAAATTAATGCAGCCCAGTCATCCGATTGCACAAGAGAATTGGCATTCCCCATGACCTGTTGAGAAATCAAGTTCAGTAACTTGTTAGACACAGCTAGTGGGTGATGGCACAAATGACAAGCTAAAAAATGAAATGCCAAAGAAAAAAAAGAAGTGTGACAGAGAGTGCAGGTAAAAAACAAAAGACAAATCATACCCATAGAGCCCTTCTGGCACGGGTAAGAGCAACATTCATTCGGCGGATATCAGCAACAAAGCCAACACCGTGACTTGAGGCCCGTACACAAGACATAATAATGACATCACGCTCCTGGCCTTGGAAAGCATCGACGGTATTAATATAGATATCTTTCCCTTCTTCAGACTTTAAAACAGCTAAAAACTCTTGCTGGAGGCATTTCAACTGCAACTTATATGGAGTTATTATGCCAACCGAGATTCTTCCCATGCCCAAGGATTTTAAAGATTTCTGAAGATGCTCATACAACTGAAGACAAAATTGTGCTTCATGAACGTTCTGATAAGATACTGATCCACCTCTGTGTGACTCCCGCCCATGAGTAACATCATAGAACAGATAAGGTCTAAGTAAAGGGTCCTTGTAGTATGTTTCATCAGGTAAATTAGCAACACTTTCACTGTCAGTGAGACGTCCTTGGTAAAAGTACCGTGAAGGGAAATCTCGTATTTGAGGATGCATCCTATATTGTACAGATAATAACATTGTTGGGCACCCTGCTTGCTGAAACCTTTCGAAAAGACTTCTACTGTATAACAAGGTTCCAGCTGCCTTACTGATAACTGTTGCAGGAAGCTGCTGAGGATCGCCAACAAGAACGCACCTTGCAGCACCAAGTGCGAGAGGAGGAAGAACAGCTACTTCGCTGGCTTGAGCTGCCTCGTCAATAACTACCATATCAAAACCATGAGTGAGCCGAGAGAACAACTTGCGACCACTGCTTGAGACAGTAGTGAAAACAATCTCAGCCTCATTGGCAAAACTTGCCTCGAGACTAGCACGGGCTTCTTCCAGATTAAAATTGCTACCAGCACGAAATCTGGGTTCTAAAATGAGAAGACGAGAGATCTCAACTAGAACTTTATCCCTGCTTTCAACAGCAGCTGCAAGGTTCTGAAGTAATGCATCTCGGTTTTGGTCCCTAGCCATGAGAATATCAGGATCAACACCAACAGATCCTTGGGAACGACCGTCCACTGCTGCAACATTAAGCTTATTTTGAAGGTCAGCGATGTGTGCCGAGAAATAAGCTTCCTGAACTCTTAAATCTTGCATCCATTTTGAAATTTCTTCGCGGCTCTTGATTAGAAGTTGTTCAGTTCTCCGCTCAACAGAAACTGCCTGAGCAGCACGTGATTGTGAATCAACCCCAACTCTGGCCACATCAGGCCTGTAAACTTTCATCTCACCATCAATAAATCCACGATCAAGAACACGTGCAAGAAGTTCATCAGTTGCAGCGTTAGAAGGAGCACAGACTAACATTCTGGGCTTTGGACAGAGTTTCGAAAGGGAGCGGAAGAGATTCTGGTCCATGTTATGAAGAACTTCATCAATTGACCCCATAGCAATATTGTCAGGATTGCTTTCATTGGCATGCTTATAACTCTGTGGTGCCAGTTTCTTAAGCAAAGAGGTATAGTAATGCTGATACTGAACCAGATGGATGACATTTAGCATTCCCCAGACTGTATGTGTCTTACCTGTCCCTGGAGGCCCTTGTACAAGAGTAAAGGGCCACGGCTCTTGCCTCTTAGTTACCCCACTACTTGTACCAGCAGCAGTATGCATTGCAGCCCACTGGATTGCAGCCAGCTGGGGTCCATTGAATGTCCTACGCAAATGGTCAACAAAATTCTGTGTAAAGCATTCAGGCATGGCTGGGGTCTGCTGCTCATATTTTGGGAAGTGATCTGGACTGGGCTTTAGGATTGCAGTTTGCATCTACCAGGATGGAAATAAAACTTTTAGTTTCCTGTGTTTATAGGTGTATGTATTGAATATGAAGCAAAGACAAAACTTGGGTATTCATAAAGAAAAATTTGTTACCTGTAAATTAAGACGGCAAAATGCATGCAAAGCAACATACTCCCGCTGGGTGGTTGCAAGCGAACCAAGGACAGTCAAATACCAGGTGCCTCTGGGTTGAAATTTCCTCAAAATATGATCCTCGTCAACCTTTCTGGTGAAGAAAAAAACATAGAACAAGCAAGCAAATAAAAATTATGAATTACAGAGAAAAAAGTCTGATAAGATAAAGAATTCTGGTGACTTAAAATCATTCAAAGCAAGCATAAATACCACAAAACAAATTGAGATTTCAGAAATAACCTGTGAGGATCATAGGAGTCCCCTTCATAAAAGTGAAGGATTGCACCAGGAGGATCACGAGAATCCAAAGGGATGTGTCTTCTAACAGTGCCAGCCACATGTCCACTGATCTCAGGCTCTTCTTCATCTTCATTTGATGACGAGGAGTTGTTTCTCTTGGATCTTACTGCTTGACATGATGAAAAATAATCTTTGCATATCAGAAAACCAAAATGCACTTCTGTCAATTCAACCAAGTCATAACAAACCTATTCTAGCCCTTCGAGTAGAAAGAACTGCAACATCACCCTCCTTGAATGTCCACTTGCACTCATTTACTGGAAGAACGATGACATCATACCATCCTGTGGTCACAAGTATTTTTCAATCAGTCAATAAAACAGGACAGATATACACCACTACACTAATAATTTGACACAATACCTCTTTCCCGCCTTTCAATGCTCTTTATACGAACCATAACGTGTGCATTGGTTTCAGCTGAATCCTCCCAGGTGCTGTAAAGTTGTGCTCGGCATTCCTCAAAAAGCAAAGGCTCAAATACTTTTACATATTCTTCCACAGACTCAAAGTGACCAGGAACACATTGGAGCTCAGAGTCCTCTGGTGCACAGTAATAAAACAAAATAAGATTCAAATAATACAGGGACCAAAAAACACATGGAAAAAGGACACAGCTCTCAGAAAAAATATATGGAAAGAATCAACATCCACGTATTTTCTCAATGGATATATACAAGGTGGTTAAATAGGAAGTAGCTGCATAGAATCAGCAAAAACATATGTTTAACGTTTTGATCACCTCCTGGGAATACATAAATTGGCAAGCAAACCTCTATCAAACTTGTTTGCTTCTATTTGGAAAAATTATGCAAATAGCAAACAAAAATGAAAAAAATGCACGTGCAGCCCAGCCAAAAAGGAAAGAAAAAGATGATGGCTGTAAATTTAAATGGCAATAACTCAATAAACCACAAGTTTATTCCATCCAAGAGCCTCTCCAACAGTTGGACCCCGCCAACCACACGTAGCCATGAAATCTCCTCTGGTATGCATGGCCCTGGCCCCGAGCAATACAAACATCAGCTTTTACTTATTAAGGAGGAGCACAAAAAAAACCTAGCTGATCCACAATTCTCTACTGTGAGAGAGAAACTGGAAGATGATACAAAATCCACATGGCCAAATATTCCAAACTAGTAAAAACAATATAGGAAACAAAATCAGAGATGAAACTAATTTGTCCAGCATTTATGAGTTACTGACTTGCAAACTCTTCTGGATACATCAGTAATCTGTCCTCTACTATTTGTACTTCTGACCCCCTCCTAAAGACTTGAAACAGATGCAAAATGCATCACTATTGTGAGAGAGAAACTGGAAGATGATACAAAATCCACATGGCCAAATATTCCAAACTAGTAAAAAAAATATAGGAAACAAATCCAGAGATGAAACTAATTTGTCCACCTTTTATGAGCTACTGACTTGCAAACTCTTCTGGATACATCTCTAATCTGTCCTCTACTATTTGTACTTCTGGCCCCCTCCTAAAGACTTGAAACAGATGCAAAATGCAGGTCCTATGTTCTATCTCTTTGGCCCAAAAACCAAACAGACACAGATAACGCATATAGCCATATACATGAATGGATGTATATATTTTGTTTAATACCTGGGTGATGCCAAAACTTCTCATTAGTCACCTCCCGTATGAGACGCTCCACTGATGTGTCCTGATAGGGGGTACTGGCTACAGTTGGCTTTTTCACAGGAAGGTATTTCTTGTTTCCCAACTTTGAATCCATGGAACTTTGGCTGGTAAGAGCAGGCTTCCTGTTAGAGAATTGTGAATTTTTTGGCTGCCTTAAATCAGCAGGATGCTTCCATGAACTCTCGGCAGGCTGTCTCCATGAATTCTGTTTTGGGAGAGGTGGCAGGGGTGAGTCTACAGAAAAATCAGAGTCGCCATTCACTTTCCTATTCTTAGCTGGTTGTACGGAATTTACATTGCCAGTACATTCAGATTTGGGTAGACAAGACTCCACAGAATTGCCGCCACCATTACATAGCAGATCAGCTTGTTTCTGATCCTTAATTATAGGATGGCTAGGCCTTTCTCCAACACGTTCAGCAGGTGGAGGACCATTACGAACTTCCTTCACAGAACGAGTGACAGTTGGCTGCCTTCTTGGTGTTGAACTTTTCATGCTTCCAGCTTGCTTGGCTTCATCTATATTAATCAACATGGTCTGTCTATTACGCTTTTTACCTAGCATTGCTTCTTTGTGTTGGTCTATCTTCCTCTTTCCCAGATTATTTGAAGACTTAAGTGCATGGCTTGCTTCCATACCTCTAACATCACATTGTTTTGAGACTGAGGCAATTTCTTCCTGACCATCCGTTGATACATCACCATTTGCATTGCCATTTGAATTTCGACTATTGTTACTTTTATGATCATTCTGACCTTGATCCAGTCCAGGTGAAACATGGCCACTGCTTTCAGCATTGGCATTATCAATAACCTTAACACTGCTAGAAACATTCATGGAAACTGCACCAGAAGTACAGCCTTCTAATTCAGACTTTACTTGATCTTGAGAAGCTTTGCCCTGTTCACACATACTACTGCCAGCACATGCATCAGCAGAGCCCTCTGCATCAGACCACTCACCTTCTTCTCTTTCAACGGCCTTAATGTCTGCAGAACCAGAAACTAGAGATGGTGCTTCTTTCTTATCATCATCAGTAATTGTTTTTGCTGGTGATGCAAACTTGGGATTCTGTTCCTCGGCCATCTTCTTTTCAAAACCCATTTCAGGGCCATAAGCAACCTTGGGTCGAACAAAAGGCTGAAAACCAGATACAGATGATGCATGTGAAAAGGCATGATTATTGTTTAATCCTTTGGGGTCCATTGATGCTACAAATAAGTCAGAATGGTGGGGATTTGCAGAAGGAAGTGCCTTGTGTGGCTGCAAGCATACAACATGATCGGTCCCCTCATCATCCTCAGCTGGGGGTTCATTAAGATCAAATACTAGCCTTCCTCGAGAACCCATTTCATGTGTAAATGCATACAAACTGAATCTTCTACACGAGAATATCTAATTACTCGAATATTTGTTTTCTTCTTATCAAATAATGTCCACCTTAAAGACATAAAAAGCCCCTTTACAAGTTGGTCAAAAGAGATGTACAAGCACTGGATATCTGCAAATCAGATTCACAAAAAAATAAAATAAATAAAAAAGAAAGAAACAATAAGGAGCAATTTATTACACTAAACAGAAAACATGCAAGTACAAAGAACAGGTGTGATGGACAATCTTCCTAATATTAAAAAAACATGTCAACCTAAAAGCTTGAGCTTTCGGGTTAAACTCAATGAATGATTTTATATTGTTCTCTAACACACATCCTCAAGTGAGAGCCATTAGGGTTTGAAACGTGCACAAGCCCACCACTACCATGTGTTGAGATTCGATCTTTTAATTGCTTGGTCATTAAAGCTCCAATACCATGTTAAATAGCCATCTCACTCAAAACCTCAAGCAAGCTTTTGGGTGAAGTCTAATGAATGGTTTTATATTAATCTCTAACACCTAATAGACCCACAACTCCTTGGTAAAAGGACTTGTGCTAAGGAGAACCCTCCAGTCAGGAATTGGGGCCTCACAATCACTAGCCAAGGTGTATTTCTCTCATGCCTAATGATGGTAGGTGGAACACTCATATTCAAATCCTTCTATTCTGACATCATCAGAAACAAACTTCCCGGTAAAAAGTAAAGACTTGTACAGAATATGCATATGCAATGTTAATCCCATCAATATGTACCCAACACAATTGCTTCCACTCAGATTTATTAATGCCAGAAAACCTAGCAGTCTCAACACGTAATCCAAGTTTCAAATAAACATATGAAAGCAACCACGTTCCATGTACAAATTAGAACACGATGCAAGGCATAAAGCACCCAAGGCCTCAAGCCTAAAGCAGGCAGTACAAAGGGAGCGAGCAAGGATTTTCTTTAAACTTGCTAACCACACCTATATTATTACTCATGAAAACAAATCCCCCAATCTATATTTATAAGCACATATGCACATACATACAAAAAATCAAGCCATGCTTATCACAACAGGCTCTTGCTCTTTACAATACAGAATTGATTATATTAATCCTATTTAAGAACAAACGCAACTCTAAAAGAAATCAGATGCTGCATAATCGTATCACAAAAAGAAATAACAAAATCAATTCACATAGACACATTCTAACATTCAAGGAGGCATTCATATTACAAATAAAATTTCAACAATGTCATTTCACAAAACCAATTTTTAAATAATAATTATTATTATCAAAGCCCCACACCAGACTATAAACCAAATCTTATAAAACACCACCAAAAAAAAAATTAAAAACCCTCCATTCCTTCACAGAGACAACAGAACAGCATTCACTCGCTGCTTTTTGATTAAATGGAATCACAAATCAAACCAGATCCAAAACCCCTAATTTCTTTGACTAATCCACTAACTCAAATCCCTAACTTAACCGTAAAAGCAATTCCTAGGGTTTCAATAACCAAACGAACTAATCGCTCCACGAAACAGCATCAGACCAATCATTACTTCGATTACCGCTCTTAACCTCCACAGATCAATCCTTATTAGCTCTCGCATAAATCCCCTAGTCAAACACGCGATTTATTATTTTATTCTAATTATAATCTCATTCTCAATTTTGAATTTCCTTCTTGTTCTTTGGTTCCAAAGATAAATACCACTTCGAACAATAAAAAAACAACAAATTAAAAAATAAATTAAATTAATATAAATTAAAAATGGATAACTGAAGGTGAGAGAGAAATTGTTTTTTTTACCTATTAAGAGCTGCTTTTGAATCTAACAAATAGTGTAGATAGGGAGGTTGGCTATATAGAGAGAAAGCAAGCGCTTAAAAGCGAATGCAAAAATATGAGAGTAGATAGTCTGTGGTTGTGGCTTTATATAGGAAATAACGAGACCCCTCTAACCGGCCGGTTTTTTCTCTGTTCATCAATAGTTTATTCCATAATACACATTTTTTTAATTTTTTTTTTTTATCATTTCAATGCAATCATATTTACTGTAAATGCCCTTGTTTCCATTTATTTGCTTGGGATCGAGAATGATGGATGAGGGGTAATACGGGTACTCTGTAATTAATAGTTTTGGCAGGTAGGTTGTTTGCGTGCATAACACTTACACGGAAGAATCTTGTGCTTGAGCCAATAATGGACGTCGGTTCCGTGGCTAAGTGGGGCCTGGTGATTGCCACGTCTATATAGGGGCATCCATGGGTCTGATTGGCTATGTCTGCTGATTTTAAATAGAAGAGAGATACTAATAACCCACGTGCGCCGAAAGAAGAGGGAATGCACAGTCCTGTCATTTTGACAAATTCATGTGCTTAGGTCAGGAGTTAGGAGGTGTGTTTTCTCGAAATTGTCAATAGGGCATTGGAGAGTGTACTGCACGGTTGATTGGTGTGTGTGGGGGGAAGCACTGGGTTTTTTGTTCGTATTTAGGAAGGAACGCTTCACATTGAGGTTTCTGTTGCTATCTGCAACTTGTTGGTTATTCGGTGAATTTACTGAAAATTTCACTTTTAGCCGAGCGTGTGTTATGGCGTTGTCATGATCCGTGAGATGACAAAATAAAATGAACCGGGATGCATAGGGCCCAAACAGGATGGCTAAGATGAAAACGAAGGGCCATTTCTCTGGATTAATTAGTATGCTGGTTAAAATTTTGTTTAAAAATATTTTTAAATTGTTTTTATTTAAAAAAATATTAAATTTATAATTTTAATATATTAATATTAAAAAATATATTTTTTAATATATATTCGATTAAAAACATTTTTATAAAAATATCATACATCAAATTATTAAACACACTTAAAGTACTGTGGATCAATTAATCTTTAACAGATCAAAGTGGAGATTACTCGAATTAGAGAATAATGCTGCTTGTTCGAAGTTAGAGGAGATATCCTCCGAGCTTATATTATTCTATCATATTTATTAACTATTTGATTTGTGCTATACTGTCAGTTAAATTAAAAAAAATAGATATACAAACTTTTTCAACATGTTTTTTTGACGTGAAAAATTCTAAGTATAAATCAAAAGGTTTATACATGTATTTAATAAAATAAATCGAAAATCATCTGTGTTAGTGGATAAAAATAAAAAGTAATTAATAATAACTGAAAACAAAACTGAAAAAATATATAAATCAAATCAATATATTTAATATTACAGTACGGGGCATTTACTCAGTTGTATTTAATAACTTTGTTTGTTAAATTAATTTTTTTATTTAATTAAATAACAATAGAAATAAATACATTCATGGAATCCATTGAAAAAAATCAAAGGTAAAAAATATTATGCAACACTGCACATATTATAAAAATTATCAAAAAAATAAATATCTTGTATTTTTTAAAATAAATTTTATTTATATAAAACATAAAAAGAATTTATAAATGAATTAGAATAATCTCTTTAAAAATCAAATACATGTAAAGTAATTAAAAATAATAATACCCACCATTTTAAAATATATCAAATAGAAAGTTTAAAAAACTAGAGAGATTAGGGTATTAATTTAAACATAATTAAGACATGCATATTAAAAAAATACCACTTAAAAAATAGAAAATAAACTAGAAAGAAATAGGTCAGGCCCACACACGTTGATCCATTTGAAAAGGGCTCGAGCATGTAGAGCTTTATTTTTTTTATCTGGCTATGGCCATCTGCCTCAAAACTTTTTGAAAAAAATATGCAAGGAAAGCATCACCTGCTTTTTCTATATTCTAGTTTTAGAGGATGTTTGGTTGCGTGGTTGCTTCTGCGTTTGA
>Ga0307517_10007611_pt1 | contig 15748 bp, 17 predicted proteins | sample 23_EM_MG_FD_194515 | JGI IMG/M metagenome (GOLD analysis project Ga0307517, IMG submission 194515) | Populus trichocarpa ectomycorrhiza microbial communities from riparian zone in the Pacific Northwest, United States - 23_EM | ecosystem: Host-associated > Plants > Roots > Unclassified | place...
AATTCATAATTAAACACAATGAAAATTTACATAACATCTTATTAAATTTATAACATCTTATTAAATTTAAACTAAATTTATAATTCTTAAAAGAAAATAGAAGGAAAAAAGTATAAATAGTCCATGTGTATTAACAAAAAAAATTAAAAGAGGTAATGCTTTAACTATGCAACACTTTACAAAACATTATTCATTATAATAATTTTTTTTTAAAATCTATATTTTATTTTATTTTATTCTTCAACATTTAATTTATTAGAGATTGAGTTTCATGATATTTTGCAGTTTGCTTTCTATGTGGTTATCATAGTCATATGACGCGTGTTGTGAATTTAACAAGTGAACTCAATTTACTTGAGGTTTTTTCCCTTTTTCTTTAATTGATGTTTTTTTTTTCAATTTCATCTTTCAATATTAGGTTGATTGTGAATTAGGCTTAATGACTTGTTTCGATTTACTTTCTATTAGGTTATCCCGATTTCATGATCTAGATCATTTTTTTTGTTTGTTTTTCATGAGGTTATCTCGGTCCCATAACCCAGGTCATAGTTTTGACAGGTTAACTTGAGATAATAATGGTCATGTTTTTTTTCTTTTTCTAAATTGATTTTTTTCAATTTCATCCTTCAACATTGAGTTGATTGAAAAATTAGACTTCATAATTTATTTCAATTTACTTTTTGTGGGGTTATCTTAGTCTCATGACTCAAGTTATGGGTTTAGCAAGTTGACTTAGATTGTTTTTTTCTTTTTTTATTTGAATTTTTTTTTAAATTTTATCCTTCAATATTGAATTGGTCGAGAATCAAAGTATATAATTTATTTTGATTTGTTAACATAATGTCATGCTCCAAGTTGTAAATTTAACAAGTTAACCCAAATTAATACGAATCGATTCAATATATTACTATTTTATTATTTTTAAAAAAATAATCACGAATTAAAAACTTTTTTAAATCATACAAGAATTGAATTAATATAATGAAATTAACTTTACAATCCTAAAAGTAACGTGCCAACAATATAGAATAATGAATGAGGAAAATAAGAACTTAATCATGACACTTACGGTGATTTATCTGAAACCAAAAAATCCCAATCACGGCCACACACACAGTTGTTAGGTCCCCCAATGGAAGATCTCATAGGATAAAATATATTCAGTTCTGAGATATAGGGAATAATTCCCTTTTTTTTTTTTTTCATACGGGTTAAAAAATAGTAAAAAAAGAATATATCAAACGGACCAGAATGTCCCATCAGACGGACCTATCATTTCGGCAAATATTTTGTAGCTTACTGGCGATCTTTTTTCCATCGAATGATACCAAAATTCCACCCGTGTGGGTCCTACTGTCATCAAATTGACACGTGTCAAGGCTCTTTTTTCCTAACATAAATTCAAGGCTCCCATCTCTCTAACCCTAAACCCTCTCCCCCTCCTTTTGCTCCGAAAACATCAAGGAAACAAGCAAACGCGTGAGGCAACAACTATTGAATTTCCTTAAAAAAAAAAAAAAAAAAAAAAAAAACCCCGGCAGCCTTGACCATTCAGAAGAGCCCACGGTGCGGAGAAAACACGCGTCGAGAGATCATTTGCTACATTAAAAGATATCGTACACCGCCAGAAGTTTCGAAAAAATCACGCAGAAGTAACTTCGAGGCCAACACTACTTTTTTACGGTCTTGCTCTACTTTGCTTACAGAACTGCCTTAAGCCCTTAACTTCCTTTCCTTTTGTCTTCTGTTCCTTCTTCTTCTTCTTCTTCTTCTTCTTCTTCTTCTTATTTTTGTGTTTTTGTTTTTGTGGAAAAAAGAAGAGAAAAGGAATCCTTCTCGTCTAGCCCCTTCTTTGCTTCGTATCTTCCTTAAACCAGCAAGAGAATATAAGAAGAAAGCCAAAGCCACTGCAGAGAACATAAAGAGAGAGAAGAAGAAGAAGAGAAAGCACGCTGGGATTGGAGGTCTGGCTTGATTTCAATCAGAAGATAAGACTAAAGGAGAAACAAAAGGGAGGAGCAAGGAAGCAGAATTAAGGGTTGATAGACCGTGTGAATCTAAAAGAATCGCACAACCAACCAGCAATTAAAAAAGAAATTCTTTTTGTTTATTACCCTTCTTAAATATTCGCGTGCTTCGTACGGTCTATCCACCCTAATCTGCATTTCAGAAAGAAAAAAAGAAAAAGAAAAGAAACAATCAAACCCCCTCTTCACCAACTCTCTCTTTCATTCGCTTTATCGAGATCTTATTCATTTGTTTTTGCTTGGATTTTGATTCTGTTTTTGTTTTCTTGATTTTCTTATATTTTACTTTACTTTTTTTCTTCTCCTTTTAGAGTATTGATCACTACTAGTTAAATTATCTGAGGTAATGGAGAGCGAGAGTAATGGTAGGGTTTCGGGGATTGGAGGTGGAGGTGGTCCGTCTTACTGGCTTGATGCATGTGAGGATATTTCTTGTGATATTATAGATGATTTTGTTGATTTTGATACTTCAATTGTTCCAGAATTATCTGTTGATAATAATTCCAATGTTAATAATGATTTCTTTGGAGGGATTGATCACATTCTTGATAGTATCAAGAATGGTAGTGGTCTTCCTCCTCTTCATAATGCTAGTACGACAGCTAATGTTTCCAATGGAAATCGGGATTGCATTGTTGGTGATGGTTGGTTTATTAATGTTGAAAATGGAGTTTGCCATGGGAGCTCGGTTTCACAATCAAATGGTGGTGATAAGGACAATATTGACAGAAAAGGGCAGGTGGAGAATGGTGGTAATGGGTTGAATTTGTCCAATGGGAAGAGAGAAGAGAGGTTCTCAAACAATTTTGTTAAAGAAAATGGGAAGAAGGATGAGCAGTCGACGGAGCAAGGTATTGATGGTGATGAAAGGTGCGGTAAAAGGGCTAGACTTTGTTGTTATAGAAATGAGAGAGTGTATTCTAGTAGAGGGCAGCATGAGCATAGGGATAGGGAGAGATGTTCTAGCAGGAAGAGGTCACGGGATTGGGATGAAAGCGATAGAAGGGATAGGGATATTAGTCGAAGAAGAGATAGATATAGTGGTAGTAATAGGAGGGATGGTAGAGATAGGGATTGGAGGGAAAGAGAACTTAGGGGTTATTGGGAGAGGGATCGTTCAGGGTCCAAAGACATGGTTTTCCGATTGGGCACTTGGGAAGCTGATCATAACAAAGAAGGAAGGGAGGCAAATGACAAAATTCAGGAGTGCAAAGGAGAGCTAGAGAAGAAATCAGAGGAGAGTAAAGAGAAAGTCCCTGAAGAACAGGCCCGCCAGTATCAATTGGATGTTCTTGACCAGGCTAAGAAGAAAAATACAATAGCTTTTCTTGAAACAGGGGCAGGGAAGACACTCATTGCTGTACTCCTCATCAGAAGCATTTGCAATGACTTGCAAAGGCAGAATAAAAAAATTCTAGCTGTATTTTTAGTTCCGAAGGTTCCACTTGTTTATCAGGTAGTTTATTCTGAAGACTATGCTGCTTTAGGAATGTAAAACTTTGATAATCTTCATTGACTGCAAGTATTGCTTGATTATATTGTCTTGCTCTTCTGACTTCAGCAAGCAGAAGTTATTCGTGAGCGCGGTTACCAAGTGGGCCATTATTGTGGTGAGATGGGTCAAGATTTCTGGGATACTCGAAGATGGCAGCGTGAGTTTGAAACAAAACAGGTAGCTCTTGAAGTTTTTCTTTATGTTAGATTTTGATTCCACAGCTATATTTTGGTGATATTCAATTGTTATATCTTTCTGTTCTCTATTTCACATGTTCACTGTAGTCATCACCAGTGATTATGACAATGGCTATTAATTTGACATGATTTTTTAAAACATTAGCAGCACAAAGAAACTTGGGGCTTGTTGCAGTTAACAGTAGTTTCTTCTTGTGGTTGCTGTATCTTTAATTATATGTGGGAAACCGTTTGTTTTCTAGCATCTGATAGTTTGAACCATTTATCTTAGAAGTTTTATTTTAACAACACCAAAGGTCTGGGGAAGGTACAGTAGTAAGAGAATCGGGTCACCACCTTTGCAGTTCATTCTAGTCTCTTATCCAAACTTTGAGTATTTTTATTGTGTGATTTGTATAAATATTAGTTTTATTTGCTGGCTTCTCTCTTACCTCAGTGCTTCTTGTGACTTTTCTCAAATTGGTGTTTGTATGTCCAAAGTTTTCTTGAAAATTAGACTTGAGCGCAGTCACTAATTCACAAGAGGCTGAGCTCAAAATAATATGCGAGCCACAAGGTTTTAAGGAGCTCTTAGCCCTAATAATGTGCAGAATGAAAAGAAGTTAAAATCCAATCGATCATTTGGTTGTGCATTGCCCTGCATCTTTTCTTTTGTGTTGAAATTTATTTTTTAGGGGAGGGATACCTGTGACAATACCTCCAGAAATTTTTGCATCTGATGCAAATGGTTTTTTTGGGTTTTGATGAAGGGAAGATAGGTATGTTTGAGGGTGTTTTGCTATTATTTCCATATCTGGGTAATATTATTACAAAGGAATGCCAGAAATTTTAATGATGAATGTGTTTTTTTGAGCTATCTAATCTGCTTGTCGTTTTGTTCTCAATATATTTTATGACGTAGCTAATGTATCGAGCTGGGAGTTTATCAAAACCATTAATGGGGTTACATTTAGTAAGAATGAAGGGGAAACACCCTGGAAATCTCTTTCCATCACAGCTGCACAGTTTTAGATGTATTGTTTTAGAAAAGTGGATAACAACATCCATTCATAACACTTATGTTGTCTGTTGCCCAAGTGTTTCAACAATATGTGTCATTTTAAACCGATGGAGTTGCTGCTTATGGCTATCCCTGTCTAATTTGAGGTCCATTGAATTATTTGTTTTTTGGTTATGCAAAATTTCCATTAGTAACAGGAAATAGATACATATTTTGCTTGCTTCCACTCTGGTGGTAGCTTGTTCCTTGATCTATTTAGTTGCTTTTCTCTCTCTGCAGGTTTTAGTAATGACAGCCCAAATTCTTTTGAACATTCTGAGGCACAGCATAATCAAAATGGAAGCCATAAATCTCCTCATTCTGGATGAGTGTCATCATGCTGTGAAGAAACATCCATATTCTCTTGTGATGTCTGAGTTTTACCATACGACTCCCAAGGAGAAGAGACCGTCTGTTTTTGGAATGACAGCTTCTCCTGTTAACTTAAAGGGTATTCATTAATTTGTGACTGTTGAATTTGAAGCTGTTCACTTTCCTAGAAGAGTTTTTCTTTAATCAGGATTTTTTAGTTCGTATTCAAGCTGTAAAACCTTGTACTTATAGTGTTGTGTTTCAGGTGTTTCAAGTCAGGTGGATTGTGCAATAAAGATCCGCAATCTTGAAAGTAAACTCGACTCAATTGTTTGTACGATAAAAGACCGCAAGGAACTGGAAAAGCATGTACCAATGCCGGCAGAGGTTGTGGTGGAGTACGACAAAGCAGCTAGCTTGTGGTCCCTTCATGAACAAATAAAGCAAATCGAAGCAGCTGTTGAGGAAGCTGCACAGTCTAGCTCGAGAAGAAGTAAATGGCAATTTATGGGAGCTAGGGATGCTGGGGCCAAGGAAGAGCTGCGCCAGGTTTATGGTGTCTCTGAAAGAACAGAAAGTGATGGGGCTGCTAACTTAATTCAAAAGTTGAGGGCAATTAATTATGCACTTGGTGATCTGGGTCAGTGGTGTGCTTACAAGGTACTTACAAAGTGGTTTACTTTGTCCTTTGTTACTGAAAACACAATTGTTTAGGGTTCCATTGCTTAGTACAATGGTAAATGTCTTGGGCCTGCCACCATGAATCTTGAGAGTGATGACTTTATTGAAATTGCTAATGGATAGGACTCTTTCTACATTTTTTTTCTGAGGATCTTGTGTTGTGGGACTGTAACTTTGTATGGATATAACAATATACTTGGTTTTGCATCCATGTTTATTGCAGGTTGCACAATCCTTTCTGACTGCCTTACAAAATGACGAGAGAGCAAACTATCAGCTTGATGTTAAGTTTCAAGAATCCTACCTCGAAAGAGTCGTGTTGCTCTTACAATGCCAATTAACAGAGGGAGCTGTTACAGACAAGGATACAAAAGTTTCAGACAATGGGAATGACAATATTCAGGATGGGCCTGGTTTTGATGAGATTGAGGAGGGAGAGCTCCCTGACAGTCATGGTGGGTGTTGTTAATTCTTGCCAACATAACATTCAGTAAGTTTGTAATAGTGAAACAAAGTGGTTCATATAGCTGGCCCAATTACCTGTTTGAGATCAAGGCTTGGTGCAGATGAGATTGTAAATCTGTACCAATCTGAATTTCTTAGAATTAGTCTTCACTTTGACAATTAGAAAATTATTGAATTGAAATTTCTGGAGAAAGTTGAATCCATTATTTATTGTATGAGTACAATTAGGAGTTGCATCAGTAAAAGTATAATTAGTAGTGTAGAACCGTTAAGTTGGGAAATTTAGATTAATTCCTTGGTATAGTGATCTATGCTTGAAACTGCTTGAAACAAATGATCTCAGTGTGTCAAAAATACCTTACCATTGGCATAGAGGGAAACTTAGGGAAGTGTACCTCTCATATGCAATATTCATTATGTGACCGGGGACATGACCCACCAGTGTGAACCGCTGTGCAGACCTCAGTTCTGCTCTTGATTTTACAACTTCAGCAGTTTTAAGTAGTTTTGAAGGGAAATGATGTTGATACACTTCTCTCCTTGTTCAATTCTGTGGTGTAGTTGTCTCTGGTGGAGAACATGTTGATGTGATAATAGGAGCTGCTGTAGCTGATGGAAAAGTGACCCCTAAAGTGCAGTCACTGATTAAAGTACTTCTCAGATATCAGCACACGGAGGATTTTCGTGCGATCATCTTTGTTGAGCGCGTAGTAGCTGCTTTGGTTCTTCCTAAGGTCACATATGTTAATACTTCTGTCTTTGTGTTGCTCCCTGTAACGTGGTTCTCATTGAACCTTGTTATGTTATGTCTCACAGGTCTTTGCAGAGCTTCCATCTCTAAGTTTTGTTAGGTGTGCAAGTTTGATAGGGCACAATAATAGTCAGGAAATGAGAACAAGCCAAATGCAAGACACAATTGCCAAATTTCGAGATGGTCGTGTATGTATCAATGCCATACTTGCTGGTTTGGTTTATTCAAAAGTTGAAGTTTTATGCTAATGCCCACTAAATGCTTCCATATATTGTATAGGTGACATTGTTAGTTGCTACCAGTGTTGCTGAGGAAGGACTTGATATTAGGCAATGCAATGTTGTTATTCGCTTTGATCTTGCAAAAACTGTTCTTGCATATATTCAGTCTCGAGGTCGTGCAAGAAAGCCAGGCTCTGATTACATCTTGATGGTGGAGAGGTAATTGTGTTGGATCTAATCTCAGTCTCATCTTCTAACTGGTGGTAGATATCAAATAACTTCAAACTTTTACCATATCTCAGGGGAAACCTGTCTCATGGAGCATTCTTAAGGAATGCTAGGAATAGTGAGGAGACCCTGAGGAAAGAAGCGATTGAGAGAACTGACCTCAGTCATCTTAAGGATACTTCAAGGTTAATTGCAGTAGATTCAATACCAGGAACTGTGTATCAGGTGGAGTCTACTGGTGCTGTTGTGAGCTTAAATTCTGCTGTTGGACTTGTTCATTTCTATTGCTCTCAGTTACCCAGTGACAGGTGCCTCATCAATCTATTGTTGATAACTTCAGCTATAATCTTATTGGTTGTTAAGGAGTACTTATTTCTTTTCCAATATTTGTACTATCTAGGTATTCAATACTTCGTCCTGGGTTTATTATGGAGAAGCATGAGAAGCCAGGAGGTCCCACGGAATATTCATGCAAGCTTCAGCTTCCTTGTAATGCACCATTTGAGGAGCTTGAGGGTCCTGTATGCAGTTCAATGCGCCTTGCACATCAGGCATGCTACTTTGTCATCACAATCATGCTAGCTTTGCTGCTTTTAATTTAGGAATGTGTTAATTATCTGATCAATTGCAGGCTGTTTGTTTGGCTGCTTGCAAGAAGCTTCATGAGATGGGAGCATTTACTGACATGCTCTTGCCAGACAAGGGAAGTGAGGAAGAAAAGGACAAGGTTGACCAGAATGATGAAGGTGAACCACTTCCTGGTACTGCTAGGCATCGGGAGTTCTATCCTGAAGGTGTAGCTAAGACACTCCAGGTAAGTTTGTACTGTTTGTTTCATGGTTATGACTGCCTGTGGGTTGATGATTGGTAATGGTTAAGTTCAGTGAAAGAAATTTTTGTCAATGATGGATTAGAAAAAATAGGAGCCTGCACAAATTTGCTCGTGTTGTTTGAAGACACGGACAGATATCAAACTTTAGAATACTATCCTGATGGTCTGGGTCGGTGAATATCTCTGTCCCAATTTTTTCATTGCTACACCATTTTCTTTGCTTTGCCAGTGCAAACTCTTTTCTATACCTAATCAGAATAGGAGCATGTTCTTGTCCTTTGTCATTTGCCTGCACTTTACTGTACCTAGTAGGTGTAAGAAAAACATTGAAAACTGGGAGTTTATAAGACATTGGCTACTATACCTAGTAGGTGCAAGAATTTCAGGGGTAAAGAATAGCCTGAGACTTAGTTGAGTGGAGTGGGGTTTCTCTATTTCTTCCTCTCCTTATCTTCTTTTAAACAGGAAAAGGTGTTGGGACTTGGGGGGTCAGGGAGTTCGTAGATGACAAGATTTTGAACTTTCATCTCAATGAACTGCAAAAATACCCAGAACATGAACATGTATTGCAAGTGTCACTTCTCTCTCATCACACCAATTCAAATGCCAATCTTTAGAAGATGCCTTCTATTCCTTCTATTTTCCTATCTTTTTTCTCCCTTTCCATAGTGTTTTTATATCATTGCAGGTTATCTGTTTTGTGCAGTGTAAAATAAGTGCTGCTATAGGTTTGTTTTTAATTATGGTCTTCTCGTAGAGCATAGATACTTATTCTCTTTGGCCTTCCAGGGAGAATGGATCTTATGCGGAAGGGATGGTTGCAACAACTCCAAAGTGCTTCATCTCTACTTGTATGGAGTCAGATGCTTAAACATTGGCACTTCAAATGATCCATTCTTGACTCAAGTTTCAAATTTTGCAGTGCTTTTTGGCAATGAGCTGGATGCAGAGGTATATCAATTTATTTTCAGTTTCAGCATAGATAGATATTTTAAGCATTTTTCTTTAACACCTCAATTTCTTCAGGTCTTATCGATGTCGATGGATCTATTTATCGCTCGAACCATGATAACGAAGGCATCTCTTGTCTTTAGGGGTCGCATACCTATTACAGAAAGTCAGGTCTGGTTTTAGTTAACTATTGGAATAATGGTCCAAACTCCAACCACTCCTATTCACTTTTCTCAATGTACATCTCAGCATTTGGTTCCTGATATGTTTGACCCTGATTGTGTGCAGCTGGCATCCCTTAAAAATTTTCATGTAAGGTTGATGAGCATTGTACTGGATGTGGATGTTGAACCTTCCACCACTCCATGGGATCCTGCAAAAGCTTATTTATTCGTCCCTATGGTTAGCGATAAGTCTGTAGATCCTATAAAAGAAATTGACTGGGATCTGGTTGAAAATATAATTGGAACAGATGCTTGGAGCAATCGTCTTCAGAGAGCTCGACCAGATGTTTACCTTGGTACAAATGAGAGGACACTTGGTGGAGACAGGAGGGAGTATGGTTTTGGGAAATTGCGACATGGAATTGCTTTTGGACAGAAACCTCATCCCACTTATGGCATCAGGGGAGCTGTAGCACAGTTTGATGTTGTGAAAGCTTCTGGATTGATTCCTAAGAGGGGATGGGATGCAACTGAGACGCAAAAACTGGAGCTGACCAAAGGCAAATTGATGATGGCTGATACTTGTGTCAATGCTGATGCTTTGATGGGGAGAATTGTAACAGCTGCTCACTCTGGGAAGAGGTTTTATGTGGATTCCATATGCTATGATATGACTGCAGAGATCTCATTTCCAAGAAAAGAGGGTTATCTTGGTCCTCTGGAGTACAGCTCATATGCTGATTACTACAAGCAAAAGTGCGATGCTCATAGCTTTCCCTAATAATTTTTTATTAGCTCTCGCCCCTTTCTCCTCTCTGAAGATAATTGAATACCTTATTAATTGCTATGGGCTGATGCCATTACTGGTAACTTTGATGCATTTCAAATGTTGTGCCCGAAGAGGGGAAAACTTATCTGAATTTGTGATGGAAATATTCATGTCCCCTAATTGATTGGAGAAGCTCTTTTTTTCTTTTTTGCACTACTGAGTTTGTTTTCATCAAGATGTTGATTATGTTTATGTATTATTATCAGGTATGGAGTTGAATTGAAATTTAAGCAGCAGCCTTTACTAAGAGGACGTGGTGTTTCATACTGCAAGAATCTCTTATCTCCTCGGTTTGAACACTCAGATTGTATGTATCTTCCCCTATCCTTCAGGAGCAGAACCATCTCTGCCCATAAACCATGCTTCAAAGTTTTTTAGTTTATTGAGCTAAATGGACAAATTTTTGTTTTTGTAGCAAATGAAGGCGATGCTGAAGAGAATCTTGACAAGACTTACTATGTGTTTCTTCCTCCTGAGCTGTGTCTGGTGCACCCTCTTCCTGGATCACTTGTTCGAGGTGCCCAGAGATTACCATCGATAATGAGGAGGGTTGAAAGCATGCTGCTCGCTGTTGAACTTAAGGATATAATAAATTATCCAGTCCCTGCTTCAAAGGTATTTTATTTATTACTTGAAAGTCTGAAGGCTGTGGACTACCTTGTAACTGATGTGTTCCTCCTTTGTCTACAGATCTTGGAAGCCTTGACTGCTGCTTCATGCCAAGAGACATTCTGCTATGAAAGAGCAGAGCTTCTAGGAGATGCTTACCTGAAATGGGTGGTTAGTCGATTTCTTTTTCTGAAGTATCCCCAGAAACATGAGGGTCAACTTACTAGAATGAGGCAACAAATGGTAAGTAATATGGTTTTGTATCAATATGCACTTAACAAAGGACTTCAGTCATATATCCAAGCAGATCGCTTTGCTCCATCTCGATGGGCTGCTCCTGGAGTGTTGCCTGTCTTTGATGAGGAAACAAAAGATGGAGACTCGTACATATTTGATCAGGAGAAGTCACTTGCTGAGGATAGAACCGGAATGAATCATCTTGATGATGGGTATGAAAATGAAATTGAAGATGGTGAACTTGAGAGTGATGCTAGTTCTTACAGAGTCCTCTCTAGCAAGACATTGGCAGATGTTGTTGAAGCATTAATTGGTGTTTATTATGTTGAAGGTGGGAAAAATGCTGTTAACCACCTTATGAAATGGATTGGAATTCAGGTAGAGTTTGATCATGAAGAGATAGATGGTGCATCTAGGCCATTCAATGTTCCAGAAAGTGTTCTTAGGAGTGTTGACTTTGATACTTTAGAAGGTGCCTTGGATATTAAGTTCAATGATCGTGGCTTGTTGATAGAAGCCATAACGCATGCTTCACGACCATCTTCTGGAGTATCCTGCTATCAACGATTAGAATTTGTTGGTGACGCAGTCTTAGATCATCTTATTACTAGGCACTTGTTTTTTACATATACAAATCTGCCCCCTGGTCGCCTGACAGACTTGCGAGCCGCTGCTGTAAACAATGAAAATTTTGCACGTGTTGCAGTTAAACATAAGCTTCATGTGCACCTTAGACATGGGTCAAGTGCCCTTGAAAAGCAGGTTTGCTATCTTATTCCTTTGTTAGTGTGGTGGGGTGGCCATGGTTTTTTTAATTTACTTGGTCTCTTTTTATGAAGTCTTTACACTTTGTGAACAATGTTACAGATTCGGGACTTTGTTAGGGAAGTTCAAGATGAACTATTGAAGCCAGTGTTCAACTCCTTTGGTTTGGGAGATTGCAAAGCTCCAAAGGTTCTTGGTGACATCGTTGAATCCATTGCTGGTGCTATTTTTCTTGACAGCGGACGAGATACAGCGGTTGTGTGGAAGGTTAGTTTTTAATCTTGGAACTCACTAGCGCGGCTGTCATACCTCTCGTCAACCCTTTCAGCTTTTCAGTTCCTACTGTTCATAAATGAGGATATTGGATGACGATTTCTTTGTCTCGCGTCCCCTTGTTACAGGTTTTTCAACCTCTGTTGCATCCAATGGTCACTCCAGAAACCCTGCCAATGCATCCTGTAAGGGAGCTGCAGGAACGGTGCCAGCAACAGGCTGAAGGATTGGAATACAAAGCCACTCGAAGTGGCAATTTGGCTACTGTTGAAGTTTTCATTGATGGTGTTCAGGTAGGAGTTGCCCAAAATCCACAAAAGAAAATGGCACAGAAACTCGCTGCTAGGAATGCACTTGTTGTTTTGAAAGAGAAGGAAACAGCTGAAGCCAAGGAAAAGAGTGATGAAAATGGGAAGAAGAAAAGGAACGGCAACCAAACCTTTACTAGACAAACATTAAATGATATCTGCTTGCGTAGAAATTGGCCTATGCCATCATATCGGTAAGAATATTATCCAATGTCTGTCCTCGTATCAAAATAATAGATAAAAAACAGCATCATTTTACTAATTTTATATTTCGGCTTTTAAGGTGTGTCAATGAGGGTGGTCCTGCACATGCAAAGAGGTTTACTTTTGCAGTTCGTGTGAATACTACCGATAGAGGATGGACAGACGAATGTGTGGGAGAGCCGATGCCGAGTGTTAAGAAGGCCAAAGACTCTGCTGCAGTTCTTCTCTTGGAACTATTAAATAAACGGTACTCATGATAGCAATAATGGAGCATCATTTGCTGAGTTCAAGTATCTACCTTTCCTTGGATAATCCCGCCTAAAAATTGTGCTGTTCTTGAATCATTTACCTTCTACCGTATATTTTTAACATCAATATAACTGTTTCTTTCGACGCAGTCGAGTAAAAGTGCTCAAATTTGCGAGACCAATAACACAGTTGGCACTTTTTTTTTTTGGCCCGCCAATAATAGTGAGTTGGTGTCAAGTAGTGTATAACGATTGATTACAGTTTATACTCATTTGCTTTTGGAGTAGCTCCATCAAGTTCATTGTCCCTAAAGACTGCCATAAATGCTTGAGCAATGGCTGCTTTTTGAATGGATTGGTTGCTGAAATGGCAATTTAAAAACATGTCCATAAAGAAACCTGAAAATGCTTCCAAGGAATCCAAATGTAATCATCCCATTTTGAACTTGCTGTTGGCAATTGACTATTTTCTGTCAATATACTTCAACGTTGTTCCCTTAAATAAACAGAATCAGATTCAAACTTTCAATTTTTGTTTTCATGGACAAACATTAATGTGCAAGATGGAAATGTTGTGGTTCTCAAAACAATGATAACTCTATATTTGTTTGAGATCCATGGCCGAATCTGCATAGTTTCAAGACAAATAATAATAATAATAGTCAGGACCCAATAACAGAGTATATAAATTCTGGAATCAGCTAAAAAAAGAGCTGCTGGATCAGTTCCGGCAGAGAAGAACAAATGTTTGCCTAGTAGCTTAGAATATCAGCATGCACAGGACACCCTCGTGAGCAAACTCAGCCACGACGGAGAAACTCCGACCCTGCAACACAGTGTGATCATGTTAGCATTGATCACCAAGGTATAAAAAAACGAAGATTGTATTGTCAAAGACAGACTGCAGCGTGCAGGATGGAAACCAAAACCGATGGATGTAGGGCTAACTGAAAAAGATCATTTGTGCAAAAGATTTCAGATGCAACAGACCACTGGCTCAAATGGGAATACCTTTAACACTGCAAGAAAAGAACTCGAACACCACTGGCTCCAAAAAAAAATAAAAAAAATGAATTCAGACAATGTCACCCTCCTGATCAATAAAAGATTCTTCATTTCTATAATATCCACAGGCAAGCAGTTTAGGAAAAGCGGTAAAGGTGGTACGTACCAGCCAGATAAGCGAATCACTGAAAAACTGTTCCAACTCATGGAAAAAGAATCTGCAACAACAAATGGAACTCGTCCTGCAAATCTACCAAAGAAATTAATGAAAAGTCTGTGTTTTCATCCACGCAGAATAATCCTAAAGTTTTAGAATAGATTAGAAAAATATTTATTCTTAACAACATAAAAATTCCTGAATAGTTGTGCATTAATAATCATGGCAGAGAGATATGGATCCCAAAAATTGTTTTTTTAATTATCAAGTCTCTGTGTCAACGTCTATTCAGGAAATCAATCCTGGAAAATTATGATTCCTCTAATGAAATTTAATTATATGCTAATATAATGTATTGCAAGGGATTTTCGCAATTCTTTTACTGGGTCATCTGCCTACGAAGCTTATAATTTTTTTTCTGGATCTATTAGTATATTTATTTATTGAGAATTACTACAAAAAAAATCATGATATGGTTTACATGATTATTAAAAGTGTATCAACTTAAAGTTTTTATTTAATAATTAAGCATGATGAGATTGTGATGTTAATTAGTTTGGGACTAGCCACAGCATCTTAAGTTATTTTGATGATCTAATTAAGATTTATTAAATTATTATGCTCATAAGGTACATAGTTTAATTACAATTATTTTGTAAAAGTAATGGCTTGGTCATACAGAGGGGTTGCTATTTTTATGATTTAATTGGAATAAAATAATAAATGAACATTAAAGGCCCTCGGGTGTGAATACATTTTAGTCTTGGTATTTTATTTATTAGTGTTATTATTAAAGAATTAGCAAATTATATCCATGATGCAACCTCTGCCATATAAATGTTAAAGTTTACTACTAAAAGTCGACATTGGTTGATTTAGATAAAGTATATATTTAGTTGCATTAAAATATTTTCTTGGTTATTGTAGCCTTTTCTATTGTTTTTATCCATACATTTAGTATTTCTATGGTACGTGGTGATAATTTTGTTGATTGGAAGGAAAGTATCCACTTTGAATTGAGGTGTGTGGATTTAGATTTGACCTTACATAAGGATGAACCACACATCTCCACGAAATCAAGTAATGCTTGGGAAAAGATTGATTATGAGCGGTGGGAGCGATTTAATCACTTATGTTTAATGTTTATAAAGTCTTGCATAAGTAAGAATATTAGGGGTTTTATCCCTCAATGCTCCAAGGCAAAAGATTTTCTTAAGGTTATAAATGAACAATTTGTTCATTCTGACAAGGCATTTACCAACACCTTAATGAAGAGGCTTTCAGATATGTTATTTGACTATTCTAAGGATGTGCGCTAGCACATTATAGAAATGAGGGACACTTTTGCTCAACTGAAGTCCTTGGAGGTTGAGATTTTCAGTCATTCTTGGTTTATTTCATTTTGAATTCTCTCCCCATGGAATACGGTCCATTTAAGATTTCTTGTAATTTCTTGTAAGACATATGAGAAAAAATGGCCAGTTAATGAATTATTGACCATGTGTTCAAGAAGAAAAAAAAATCAAACTTGAGAAACCTGAAAGTGCTCATTTGATTTCTCAAGTTAAAGGAAATGCCAAGAAAGGTAAAATAACCCTTAAAGTCAAGAAATATAGAAATATGTTAATAAAGCAACTTGACAAAAATAACCAATGTTTCTTTTGCAAGAAATGAGGACATGTTAAGAAAGATTGCTATAACTATTGGAAATGGCCCATAAAAAAAGGTAAACTCATCTCTTTAGTATGTC